>Ga0210409_10002602_pt1 | contig 21245 bp, 18 predicted proteins | sample IncBWH17MmetaG_FD_161649 | JGI IMG/M metagenome (GOLD analysis project Ga0210409, IMG submission 161649) | Forest soil microbial communities from Barre Woods Harvard Forest LTER site, Petersham, Massachusetts, United States - Inc-BW-H-17-M | ecosystem: Environmental > Terrestrial > Soil >...
CGCGTGGTGGTTTCGACGGCGCTGTTGCCGGACAATATCCGGTCGCAAATGCGGAGATGGGGGACGCTAGTGGGAATGGCGGTGGTGCTTTCCACAATTCTTGCGGCGGTGGTGGCTGGTGCGACGTTGGCGCCAATTCGCGACATTCTGGCGCAATTGGAGAGGATATCGGTGGGCGAGTACGACGCGCCAACGGCGACAACCAAAGAGCGCCCGGGAAGCACAGACGAGTTGGGGCAAGTGCGCCAGAAAATCGTGCAAGTGGGACAACAACTGCGCGGGGTGCACGAAATTTTCAGTTCGTTGCGCGAAAACATGAATTCGGTGATGGCCGGGCTGGAAGACGGGCTGATTTTATTTACGCGAGACGCGCGAGCGGTGATGGTGAGTCCGGCAGCGGAAAAGTTTCTGGGCGCGCCGGCTTCACATTTTCTTGGAAAGAAAGTGACGGACATTTTTCCTGCGGGACACCCGATGTATGAGGCGCTGCATTTGGAAGGCGGCGAGCTGCAGGATATCGCAACAGAAACGGATCTGGAGACGCAAGACGGACCGAAGCGCATCAGCATCGGGGTGCAGGAAATTCAGGGAGCAGGAGAGCGGATGGGGGCGCTGGTGACATTGCGCGACCTGGATTCGATTGAGAGCATCAACACGCAATTGCAGGTAAGCGAACGACTGGCCGCGGTGGGACGCATCACAGCGGGCGTGGCGCACGAAGTGAAGAATCCGCTGAACTCGATGCGGCTGTGGTTGGAGAATCTGAAGGAGTCGCTGCCACCGGAAACGGATGGCGGCGCACAGCAAGCCGTGAATGTGCTGGACGCGGAAATCGACCGGCTGGACGCGGTGGTGAAGAGGTTCCTGGATTTCTCCAGGCCGATGGACGTGCGTCTGGAGCCGACGCAGCTTTCGGACCTGCTGCACGAAGTGCTGGAAGTGGCGCAACCGGAACTGGAGCGAGCGAAGGTCGTGGTAGCGCGATTGATTCCCATCGGGATTCCGGACGTATTTGTGGACCGCGCGCTACTGAAGCAGGCGGTGTTGAACCTGGTCCTGAACGCCGTGGACGCAATGCCGCAAGGCGGACAATTGCAATTGACGCTGAGCCGACGCGGAGACATGGCAGAAATTACCGTGGGAGATACGGGAAAAGGAATTCCGTTGGAAAACCGGCAGAAAATTTTCCAATTATTTTTCACAACGCGGCCGGGAGGAAGCGGCATCGGATTAGCAAGCACATTCCGAATTGTGCAGCTGCATAACGGTTCGATAGACTTTACCTCAGAGGTGGGTCGGGGAACGACGTTCCGGATCGAGTTACCTTTAGCCGCGTGAGCAAGCCGAGACACACGACTCGGAGAACCATGGAGAAAATGAACATAGGCTCGAAGACCTTTTTGCTCGCGTTGTGCTTATGCGTGGCGTGGTGCGGCGGGTGCTTCACGAAAAAGCCGGCCACGGTACATATGACGGGGATCGTGCTGGCACATCCGCTGACGCCGAGCGGAATGACGAACGAATCGCTGGGAGACGCGCCGGATCTTGAGGTGGAGAGCGTGGAAATGCCGCCGAGGCTGGCCGCTCCACGCAGCGGGCCAGCAAGGCCCCACGTTGCAGCGGTACCTCCCGCGGAACCGGCGCCGGTGGAAAAGGCGGCGGAGCCGATGATTTTGCCGGACCTGACGGCGGACCAATTGAATGCGGCAAAAGCGGAAACGCAGCAAAGCCTGGACGCAGCCGAAGCAAAACTGGTGCAGACACAGGGAAAACAACTGAATGCGACGGAGGAAGACGTGGCGTCGAAGGTGCGCGGGTTCATGGAGTCGGCGCGCGAAGCGATGAAGAACGGGGATTGGGTACGGGCGAAGAATCAAGCGAAGAAAGCAGAAGTGCTGGCGATGCAGTTAACGGGGAGCCAATAGGCTGGTTGCGCGCCACAATGCGTGCTTAAAGCGCTGCGCTAGGATACCGGTATGAAAAAATATGACGCGGTTGTGGCGGGCGGCGGACTGATTGGCGCGTCCATCGCATTTGAACTAGCGCAGGCCGGATTGCACGTGGGCGTGTTTGACGCCCGGGAACCGGGGCGCGAAGCCTCGTGGGCCGGCGCGGGAATTATTTCGCCGGCGCCGGAAGGACCGGCGATGTTTCCGCTGGTGGCGCTGAGCAAAGCAAGCGCGGCGATTTATCCCAAGTTCATTAAAGCGGTGGAGGAAGCGTCCGGGCAGAACGTGGAGTACCGGCCCGATGGCGCGATGGAAGTGTTTTGGGAAGGCGACGTGCGCGAGGAGATCAGCACGCTGCTGGCGGTGTATCACGGCGTGGGCCTGCGTGCGGAAGCATTGACGGGAGAGCGAGCGAAAGAACTTGAGCCCGGACTGATGGAAGAAGTGCAAGGCGGGGTGCTGCGGCCCGACGAGAGTTCGCTGGATAACCGGGCGTTGACGCAAGCGACGCTGGAGGCGGCAAAGCGCAAGGGCGTGGAAATTTTCGCAGGGAACGGGGCAACGGGAATCTGGAAGGAAGGCAGACGCTGCAAGGGACTGCAGCTGACGAGCGGAAACGTGGAAGCAAAGTGGACGATTATCGCGGCCGGGTGCTTTTCCGCGAAGATCGCAGGGGCGGCGCCATATGCTCCGGTATCGCCGGCGAAAGGTCAGATGGCGGTGCTGCGATGCGAGGCAGTGAATATCCAACACGTGCTTTGGTCGGAGAACATTTATCTGGTGCCGCGAAATGACGGGCGAATCCTGGCGGGGTCGACCGTGGAGCGGATTGGATTTGACCGCGACGTGACCGCGGGCGGCATGAAGAAAATCATGAATGGCGCGATTGAGTTGGTTCCCGGGTTAGCGAAGGCTCGAATTGAAGAAACTTGGGCGGGCTTGCGTCCGGATTCGCCGGATCACCTGCCGATTCTGGGGCCGACGGATGTGGAAGGGTTGCTGCTGGCGACGGGGCATTTCCGAAGCGGGATCTTGTTGGCGCCGCTGACGGCGCAGTTGATGCGCGAGTGGATTACCACGCAAAAGGTGAGTGCGGATTGGGAGCGATTTAGTCCGATGCGATTTTTGGAGGCGCAGGCGCAGGGGGCCTAGGGAGTTCAAAGTTCAAAGTTTAGAGCTTAAAAAGCAGATCCCTTGCTTCGCTCGGGATGATAAACATTTTGTACAACTCGCTACAACATCTATGCGATTAAACTGTAAACCCACACTGGCTGGCGCAAAAGCCAGCACTACATGGACGAAGTGAAGCGAAATCACTGCCAAAATCACCGAACACAAAAGATGCGCTCTGGTCGAAGTATAGCCTCGATTTCTCCGCTGCGTGCAGCAAGAGACGTGGCACTCCGGTCGGGATGACATACATTTTGCGCAACGCGCAAAGCAACGTTTGCGAAGCCGTGGTCAGTTTTGGGGAGAGGTTTGTTCTATGACTACCGTGTTGGGCTGACCGACGCTGGTGTAGTGAATCTGGTTGGCGTCGAGTTGCAGGTCGCGCTCGAGAACCAAATCCATTGAGGAGCCGCGCGGTAGTTGCGCCTCAGGTCCGCGAGAGAGAAGTATGGCGGCGAGGCCGGCGGCTCCGCCGATGCCCGCGCCGATGCCGGCACCCTTGCCGCCTCCAGCGATTGCGCCGATTGCGGCACCGGTTGCAGTGGTGCTAGCGACGGTTTCCACATCCTTGGTCTTGCCGCCGGGGCCAGTGATCTTGCCTTCCGAATCCGTTTTCGTACCGCTGCCGCCGTCAGTGCTGTGGGGCGCCGCATTGAGGTCGACGGTGTAGCCATTCGGGAAAACCAGAGTGTTCAGATGAATGCGAAGCTCACCCTTGCCCTTCACATGGCCGGGGCGCTTGGAATCGGTAACCTCTCCGCGAAGGTAGGAACCGACCGGGACGACAACTTTGTTGTTAATCGTGATGGGGAAAGAAGTGCGGAAATAGACGGAGTCGCCGGGCTTGGCGGAGGCGGTGGAAATACCATTCTCCAGAATAACGCCGATCCGGGTCCCTGACGGGACGATCACTTGTTCACTGGAAGGAGCATGATGCGGTGCGGGCGCCGCGGCGGGGAGCACGGCAGGCGGCGAAGCCTCAGGCTGAGGACCTTCCGGAGCCTGGGCAGAGAGCGAGCCAGCGGAGATGAACAAACCAACGATTATCCGCAGTGGGACCCGAGTTAAGAGCTTCACGTCACCCTCCTCTTTGTGCTATTCGGATGCGAGGTGGCAAGGCGCGGGATGCCTAAGGACATCATAGCCGAGTGGGTATATGGGAGCTAGTGGAGGGTTGTTGAATTGACGGGAGATGTGCGCACGGATAGGCTGGGCGGGCAAACCGAGGAGAAGGCTGATGGCAAAACTAGCGCTGATTTACGGGATGAGACTGCTGCCGGTAGATGATTTAGGAGAAGTGAAAGAAGCGATGGTGGTGCTGAAAAATGGAAAGACAGCTCGCGTGGCGATGCACTTGATTGAAGGAAGTAAGGAAGAGATTGAGAAGACATTTCGACAGTCGATTGATGCGTTTTTTGAGATGTATCCGGAGATTTGAAGAAAGTTTTCAGTTATCAGGAACCCGGAGTGTGCGGGGGCGCGGTGGCGAAGAGAGCTTTGGTTGAGATCCTTCGTCGCGGAAAGGCTGCTCCTCACGATGACATCGTGTCGGGCGGCGAGGGGCACACGACGGGCGTCATGGCGACGCCGCGTAAGACCCAGAGAAAAGCGCCCGCTTCTGAATCGGCCGCTACGACTGCGGGACACAGCCGGAAGCCGGTGTTACCTCGCGATGCCGCCGCGACACGCGACGTTTCAGCGATGGCTACGGAAAGTGCGCGGCGGGATTTGCGGTTTCCTTAGAACTGAAAGCTGATTACTGGGAACTTGGGTTAGCGGTTGCCGAAATTTTCGGGGTCTTCGTTAGGGTCGCCTAGATTGTCGTTGATGAGGACTGTGGATTGGCCGGTGAGTTCGAAGCGCTTGCGGCATTTGTAGCAGGCGACGAGGTCGTCGAGCCGAACCATGAAGGACGTGGCTTTGGCAAATTTGCGGCGATCTTCTTCGCTGGCGCCGCGTGGCAATTCTTTTTTCTTGCGGCTGACTTTCCAGCGCACCGGAGCTTCGAATTCACCGCGGCAGCTTGGACAGACCAGCTTGACCTTGCGCGTCTCTTCCTTCTCGCTGTAAAAAGCCCGCTCGTCCATTACGCCTCGACCACCTTCCCAAAAGCTTCGTTCATTGTAACAAATTCGAGGCCCAAGTCGCGCCAGCGCGGGAGCCAATATTCGAGCGTGGCGAGGGTGCGGGTGCGGTCGGCATTTTGCTGGCGGAAATTGCCGTCGTGGAGGCAGAGGATGTCGCCACCCGAGGCATGCGGCGGTCTGTGTGCCTCAGGGGCTAAAGCCCCCGGATTTCCGGAGGTTTTTGGCACCGCTGAAGCCGTGCCCTCCCGCCGATGCTTCTCTCGCATACCGTTCTCCCGCAGATCATTCGCGGCATGGCGGCCAGGTGTATTCCTTGCCGCGTCGGAGCGAGGTGAGTTCTGCGCCGCGTGATCGGCGATGGGCTGGAGGCGGGAGTTTAGCCATTCGAGGGGCTTGGCTCGCCAGTCACCGGGAAGCAACGTCCACATGGCGGTGCGCATGCCTTGGCGGTGGACGATTTCCGAGAGCCACGGGCTGCGATAGCCGAAGGGGGGACGGAACCACTCGGGCGCGGACCAGGAGGCATACTGGATGGCGTCGGTGCTGCGGAGTAGTTCCTGACGCGTTTCTTCGCGGCCGCAGAAAAAGAGATTGGGATGCGAATCCGTGTGATTGCCCAGGACGTGGCCGCGGGCGGAGATTTCCTTCACGAGATCGGGGCATTTACGGGCAAATTTTCCCACGACGAAGAAAGTGGATTGGGCGTTGTAGCGAGTGAGGAGATCGAGGAGTTGAGGAGTGATGGCGGGATTAGGCCCGTCATCAAAAGTGATCGCGAGCTGGCGCGGAGCAGCCGTCTGGCGAATGGTGGGACCAAAAAGTTGCGAGCGAGCGTTGACCGCGGCGTAGGAAGTAAGTGCGGCGGCACCTAGTGCGGCTGCAGGCGCGGCGATCAATAAAGGATCCATCGCCAGCATTCTCGCACGAGAAGCAGCCTGGTGGAGAGTTACCGGCGCTGTTGTTCCCTGCGCGCCGCGGTTGTGCTAGAGTCTGCTCAAATTGCATGCAGGGAGGAACACCAAAGGGAAATCTAGTGAAATGTGAAGTCTGCGGCCTGGAATACGGGTTGTCGCACAACTGCGCGGGAATTTCGCCCGATGGTTGCACCGGATAAAATGGCGCCAGCGCCGGGTCCTAGGTTTGCCCCGCTCCATTATCTGGAGGAATCGTTCAAGATCCTAACGTGGAATGACGAGTCAGTGCGGCGAACTGCTAAAGACAATAACTCGCTGGTGTATGGACGGGTGATCCTGGCAGTGCGAACGGCCGCCCCATTCCTGCTTATGCTGCTGCGAAACTGGAGCTTAGTTAGGTTACCCTACACCCCGGAGTGCGTTTCGTCCAGATGTTTGCACCTTCTTTGATTTGGATGCTCCTGCAAATTGGATTGTCGCACGTTCTGGCAAAAGCGTTATTCGAGGCGAAGGGAAGCTATATTGAGCCCGTGCGCGCGTATATGCTCGGACAGATGTTCTTCGGAGAGTTGCGCGATTCAGTCCGACGGCGCCTTTGGCGGAGAATCGAGATGTTTAACGAGAAGAACCTCGTTGCCCTGCTCGTTGTAAAGCAGTTCGTCGACAAGATTTTTGGCCATTAGAATGCCAAAGCCACCCGGGCGAATCCCCTTGGATTCCCTCTCCGCCATGTGACGGAAAGGCTCGTCGGGCGGGTTGGCAATGGCGGAGTGTTTGATCTCCTCGAGGGAGAAGCCCTTTCCGGGATCCTTAACGCGGCACATGACCACGCGCTTGGTGCGGACGTAACCGACCTCGACGTAGTGGGAAGGATCAAAATTTCCGCCGTGCTCCATGGCGTTCAAAAGGATCTCGCGGAATGCGCAAGCGACCTCCTCCTTCTCGGCGTCAGGGAGATTACCCGCTTCACGGTAGAACTGAATCAAGCGATTAGCAGTAAGAACGTCGCAGCGAACGGAGAGCCGCACCCAATTCGGGGTGGCGGAGATGAGTTCGATGCCGTCATCCCAACAAGGCTCGCTCATGGCGATGCGAATCATTTCCGCAAGCTTCTCTGTGGAAAAGGGACGCGCGAAATAACTGAAGGCACGTTCACGAATTGCCGCCAGAACGTCACCGGCAACAAATTCGTCAGTGAGGATGATCAAGCGGGTGTGTGGGCGAACCATGCGAAGCTGACGCAGGAGTTCGATGTCTTGCTTCGCCGAGGTGCACTCGCTGGTAATGATCAGGTCGTGGGGATTCGCCTTCGCGGCGCGCAGAGCTTCCTTGTTGTCCGCAACAAAATGGATGCTCCAATCGGCGTGGTCAAACAGATTGGTGAGAAGCTGGTTGATCTCCGGGCTGGAGTCGACAATCAGCGCGCGATGCAGTTCAGGACCGGAAGAATCTCGCTGCTGCGAACCCGAGGGAAACACCGATGCATCCATAAGGACCTCACTAGTGGAGACCAACTCGACGAAGCAACCACAGGGGCGGGAAAAGAACAGGACTAGGATGCAGGAAAGATGGGGGGACGGCAAGAGGCGTCCCCCCGAGGTGTCCCCCCGATGGCTTCAAGCGAGTTCGCTGGTCATGAGAAACAGCGGCTTCATCTCGAAACTCTTGAAGACGGGACGAAGACGCTCGGTGCTGTAGTGCTCCTTGACGTTGATGACCTTTTTAGTCGAGGTGACGGTCTCGATGGGCATGTTGTCGTAGCGGCCGTTTTTCAGAACGACCAGGCGGCCGTGAATGCGGTTGAGGATCAGGTCGAGAGCCAAGTTGCCATAGGCCATGGGGACGATGGAGTCGATGGCGTCGGGATCGCCGCAGCGCACGAGATAGCCGAGCTTCTGGTTGATAGTTTCAATTTTCTTGCCGTTGTTAAATTTTGGAGAAAGGTGCGTGAGTTCCTCGGAAACCAGGTCGCCGATTCCCCCGAGTTTCTTGTGGCCGAACGCGTCGGCGGAGCTGGTCTGGAAAACCATCTCGCCGCCTTCGAACATGGCGCCCTCGGACACGAGAACGGTGGAATAGCGGCTGGGGTTGCGACTGCGATCGTAGACCAGAAGTTCAGTGAGCTGCTCGATATTGAATTTATGTTCGGGAATGACGCAGCGGTTCGCCGCACCCGCCATGGTGGGTAGCATGGCCGTGAAACCAGCATAGCGTCCGAAGACTTCCAGAATCATGAAGCGCTCATGGGAACCGGCGGAAGTACGCAGGGAGTTGGTCATTTGGATCGTGCGGGTAATACAAGTGCTGAAACCGATGCAGTAATCGGTGCCGGGCACGTCGTTGTCCATGGTCTTAGGAATGGCCACGACGCGCACGCCTTCCTGGTACAGGCGCACGCCATAGCTGAGGGTATCGTCGCCGCCGATGGGGATGAGGTATTCCATGCCCAGCCAGGCGAGATTCTTCAGGACTTCGGGCGTAAGGTCGTTCCCCTCGGCGTTGTATTCGCCCTTCAGGTGGTCCGGGACACTGTCTTTGGCGACGCGGCCAGGATTGGTGCGCGAAGAGTGCAGGAAGGTGCCGCCGGTGCGCCCGGCGCGATTCACGACGTCTTCGGTAAGGCGCTGAAAGTTGTTGGAGTTGTCGTGCTTTTCGTCGCGAACGAGATCGACAAGCCCGGCCCAGCCTCGCCGGATACCAATCACTTCATAGCCTTCACGGAGCGCACGAAACGTGACGGCACGGATCGCCGGGTTCAAGCCGGGAACGTCTCCGCCGCCGGTGAGGATACCAATAACGCCCTTCTTTACATTAATGTTCGACATGGTACAAGGATCGCCCCTGAGTGGAGTAGGAAACAGATGATTATCTACCCCAAGGGAGGATTAAGAAAGAGGAGAGACGGATTAAAAAGTGTGCGGTGTCGAATCAAAAAAACTTATCAAGTACTGAGATAGAAATCACAGCTCGATTCGCGTTCCTATGACATGCAGGAATTTTGCCAGCCACGCGGGATGCGCCGGCCACGCGGGGCCGGAGACAAGATTGCCGTCGACAACTGCTTCAGTCATCGCGACATCAACATAAGTGCCACCGGCGTTGGTGACATCCGGCGCGGTCGCGGGATAACAACTGCATTTCTTCCCTCGCAACACGCCGGCAGCGGCAAGCACCTGCGCGCCGTGGCAGAGCGCGGCAATGGGCTTGTTCGCTGAGGCGAAGTGACGAACGATCTCCAGCACGCGCGGGTTCAGGCGAATATATTCCGGAGCGCGGCCGCCCGGGATGACTAGGGTGTCGTATTCCTCCGGCTTGACGTGGTCGAACGTGGCATTGAGCGCGAAATTGTGGCCGCGCTTCTCCGAGTACGTCTGATCGCCCTCAAAATCATGAATGGCGGTGCGCACGGTGTCTCCGGATTGCTTGCCGGGGCAAACGGCGTGAACGGAATGCCCAACCATGAGCAGCGCCTGGAATGGGACCATAACCTCGTAGTCTTCGACGTAGTCACCAACGAGCATGAGAATGTTTTTGCGAGCCATCGGAACCTCCCGGGTAGAAAAGGATAACAGAAGAGGGTGAAAAGAAAATGTGGATGGCGGGAGGGTCCGCCATCCACATTTTCGGAAGCACCGTAGGCTGAAAAGCGGCGGCCCTTCGTCCCTCAGGGTAAACGAGCCACCGCACTCCAAATTACTGCGTAATGGCGGGCGCGATGGTATCCGTTCGCTCGCCGATGGTGAGCAGGTCGGTGCGCATCTTGTCCCACTCGCGAAGAGTCAGGCCGCGCGTGGCAAAGAAGCGTCGGATTTTTGCGGAATCCCAGCGAAGCACATCCTCCAGCACCGGAACGAGCACGCTCATGGCATTGTCGCTGAGTACGGTGCGGCGAGCCACGCGGGTAATGAATTTGGCTTCGGAGACGGCGATGGTCAGACCGTCATGCTGGTTCACGTGCATCATTACGGGAAGGTCGGAACTGCCGTCGCCCATGTAGATGATGTGGTCGTGGCTGATGCCGAGATGAGCGCGCAGTTCTTCCAGGACAGTGATTTTGCCCCAGCCTGCCGTAGCTCGGATGATGGATTCCACTTCGCCCGTGGATTCGTTGAAACGGAACCGCGTGCCGTAGATGTTCTCTTTCGGAACGATTCCTTCGAGCGCCGATTGAATAATTTCCTGGGGCGCCGCGGAAATAACGTGGAACGATATCCGGAAATCGTCGGAGAGATTATCGAGCGAGTCCGCGAAGAGCTTGACGTCGTGTTTCAGACGGATGCGCTTCCCGGTCTCGATCAAGTGCTCGCGACGAACGCGACGGAAATCGGGGTCATGCAGGATGAGGTAAGAGAGTTCAGCACCCTGCTGAACCAAATTGATGCTGGAAAGGCCTTTCACCTTCTCGTCGAACGAGTGAAAGCCGATTAGCTCGCTGAGCACGACTCCGGAGTCGTTGAAGCTGAGTGTCTGGTCAAAGTCGCTGGCCAGAAGATACTGCTGAACCATGGGTGGTTACTCCTCTTTCTGCCCGCCAAATGCGGACGCGAGCCGGACTGGCGGCTCGGAAACTCCCCACACAGTCTACGGTAAGCCCTTTTTGCCGGGGCCGCTCCACGAATAATTTTGATGGGTGCTATGCGTGGAAAAGGTGAACAAATTGTAAGCTTTGTATGAGATGCGCGAAAGGGCCAACAGGTTGACAGGAAAAGGGTTAGGCCCGAGAAAGGCTTTGGAATGAGAGGCTTGCAGCGAACGGATTTCGAATGCGCATGGGCGAAGAAAAAGCGATATACGATTTCGCCTCTTCCGTCGCCTTCAGAGCGGTTCTAGTACTCTGCGAAACCTTGGAAACTTCAGAAAGGGGGACCCTTGACAGTGACGGCCGTACCAGCGCCGTGGAGGTGTTCGACCGGCTCATCGGTAACGGTGTAGTGCTTGCCGTCGCGCAGGTAGAGGCGCTGCGACTCCTGGAGATTGAGGGGGCGGGCTCCGCGACGACCGAAGACAGCGAGTTGGTTGCCGGATTCGTCGACGGCGCGGTCACGATCGATGCCTTTGGAGACGGCCAGGGCAGGCCCGTTAGTGCGCGCCGTAGCGATCAACTTGGGCGTGGGACGTGGGCTGAAGCCGGAGAAGTGGGCGGGATCATCACAGGGCGAGAGAATCTGCAAAACGCGGAGTCCGTTTTTTCCGTCGGCGACAAAAGCAAAAGCGCTGCCGGCGACCATGCCGATTTTGACATCGTTGACGTCGTTTAACTGGCCTTCGGCGGTGAAGAATTGATCGAGCTTTGGCGCGGCGGGCTTTTCCACGTCGATGATGGCAAGGCCTTGCTTGCCTGCGGAGACGTAAGCGTACGTGCGTGCAACATAAATATTGCGCCCGTCCGCGAGGTGAATCGTGGCGTTGGGAACGACCTTGGGTTGCGCCAGATCGTTCACATCCAGAACTTTCAATCCGTCGCGATCCACCAGGAACGCGTAGCGGAATTGAATAGCGATGGCGCGAGGATCATTGAGGAATGGCGACGCAATGGTGGCGGCGATTTTCGGCGCGAGCGGATTGTTGAGATCGACGACGACGAGTGCTTTGTCCGTGAGTACGTACGCAAACGTGCCGGCGATGGTAATGCGGCGGGCTCCGGTGAGCGCGCCGCCAGGATTGAACGCCAGCGCTCGGGTTAGAAAATTGTTGGAGGGATTGCCGTCGAGCAGAGTACCGACGCCGGGACTCTTCGCTTTCAATTCGGGATTGCCCACAACGACTAACCCTTCTTCTTTATCGGCCACATAAAGGAATCCATAGAGAAGGTGAATGGCCTGCTCCTCGTTTTCCGGAATGCGCGTGCGAAGCGGATCGACGCCGAGGGTTGTGGGGGAAGCGACGGCGAGCGCGTTTTTGGTTGGGAGGTAGAAGCGTTGGCCGAGCGGCGAAACCGGCGCCGTGGTGATCTTCTCCGAAAAGCCCTTGTTGTCGATATTCGCGAGGTCGTAAATGCGTAGGCCGCCCTTCCCTGTTGCCGCATAGGCATACTCGCCGCGCGCCTGAATATCGAGGACCGTTCCTTCGTGGCCGGCCACGGCTTCCAGTTGACGATTGCGCGCAACGAATTTACTGAAATTGTCGGGATACGCGACGCGTTGCAGATCGCTGCCGTAGATCGCCTCAGGCTCATCATGCTCGGCCACGGCAATGGCCCGGAATCCCTTGTTGCCCGTAGCGACATAAACGTAACGGCCCATGAAATTCATGAAGTTGGTGCCCTGGAGCAGGAGCTGGGCCATCCAGGCATTGTTATCATTGGCGGCGGAAACATGGCAATCGCTGCACTGCTTGGTTTCTTTGGCGCGCACCGTGTGCGGAACGAAAGTGCTGAACGCCTGGCCGGAAAATCCCTCGGCGGAGATGGTCTGTTGCGTGTAGTAGAGCCACTCGCGATTGGCGTTTTGCGAACTGACCAGGACGGCGCACGACGAACGCGCGGGGGCAATGCGATGGCCGGTGACGGTGCCGTCGACGCCAAGAAAATAAGCATCGTCGCGAAGAACCTGGAAATTGTAGCTGGTGTAATTTTTTGTGGTCAGGCCTTCATTGTGCAGCATGGGCCTTTTGGCATTGGCGGTCATTTGCAGGTGGCAGCCGAAACACGTGGGGGTCCACGACGTGTGGCAGGAGTAGCAGGTCATTGAGGAATTGCCGTGGGCGAGTTGCGCGTCGTCGCTCGGCAGTTGCGAGAAAGTCAGGCCATCTTTGCTCATCAGCTTGGCGCGGTAGGACTTCAAGCTGAAATGAGTATTGCCGGGCGTGACGGTGTCCCGAGTCTGAATGATTTCCCACTCGGTGTGCTCATCCATCATGGAGCGCTGGAAAAGTTTGTCACCGTGCCATTCGAAACGGCGCAATCCCCACGGCGTGCGCAGAGCTTCCAGATGACGTCCGCGAGGCTCGCCAGGGCGCGCGGCATCGGGCGCGGCAGGACCGGAGGTGAGCAGCGTGGCCTTTTGTCGGATGGTGCCGTGGCAATCGACACAATCAATTTCGACGGCGGCGCGCGGTTCGGCATAAATTCTCCCGGTGCCGTGATTGTCCTGTGCGAAATGGCAATCTACGCACTGCATGCCTTTTTCGAGATGAATGTCGGCAAGCTGGACGGCTTTCTGGAAGCGCTCAGGATCGTCGAAGGCGATGGGCTTGCCGTCTTTGTCGAGCCAGTTCCCTTTTCGGTCGTGATTGTAGACACCGCGGAAAATCCAGCCATGTCCGTGGAAATCGGCAAACTGGGTGGTCTTGAGTCCTGAATTGAATGCAGGGCTGCCTGTATTGTCGAGAAATTTGTCGCCACCCCAAAGGCCGCGAGCCGCAGCCGCTTCCGGATTGCGCAACGAGGATTCATAGCGCTGCTCTTCGGTGGGGTTGTGCTGCTGTTTGGGATACATTTTGTCGCCTTCGATTTCGTTGTCCCACCAGGTGAGTCCGAAGTAGGTGGTGACCATGTTCGTGCCGGGATGGACATGGCAGATCATGCATTGGCTGGAAGGAATGGCGCGGGTGAACGCGTGCTTGATGGGATGACCTGATTCGTTTTTCGGAATTGTAGGATCCGAAGACGCGCTGTAGCCTGAGTGACCGAATTGCGCGTAGGACCCGGAGTGAACGGGATCGTGATCGTTCGCGAAAATCACGTGGCAGGCCGAACAACCGCTGGCGCGATAGTCGCCGGGATGATCGTTCGTGCCGGGCAAGGAAAGAACAGGATCGAGCAGCCGGGTTTTCTGCAGGCCGAGAAAGACCGGGTCGGTGCGCAATTCCGTGCCGAGGCCGCGATCACTGAGCTTTTCGTCGGGCTTTCCCGGTTGCTCCTCGCGCGTAGGATTACCAATTTCTGCCTTCTTGCTGCCGCCGCGTTCGAATACGCGAAGAAGGTTGCCAGGCTGCGAGATCTCCCAGCGGTAGAGCGGCGTGAGTTCGGGAAGAATTCCCTGCAGGCGCGTTTGTTCCGGGGTTGGCGGAGGAATGGTTTTCATCGATTGAGCAACGCCTGCGCGGTCGTAGCTTTCACCGAAGCGCGTATTTTTGTACGGGATGCTGCCGTTATTGTAGAGCGCCGCGCCCCAGAGCAAACCGGCGTGGGTCATCATGTTGGTGGAAACGGCACGCGTTTCGTTGGGATGACAGCCGGCGGTGCCGCAGGTTTCGGGCGCCACTCGCAGGTCGCCGGGATTCGCGAACCTGATGTATTCCGCTGATTCCTCGAGCCACTTGGTGTAGGCGCGTTCCGGAATGGCGGAGCGGTTCTTGAAGATTGGATCGCGGGGCTGCACGTGAGCTTTTTCTTTGGCGGCGTTGTATTCCGGGGAAGCTGCAGCCAGACCAGCGGAGATGGAAACGCCGGCGTTGCCGCCGTGACAATCGGTGCAGCCGATGTGCACGACCTTCGAGGGATGCATGGTCGGCTCGTCCGTGGAGGTGTGACAGGAAATGCAGCCGGCGGATTTGCGGTTGGCGTCCTGTTGCGATGGGCCTCGAATGGAACCCTGCGGATCCTGAGCGGCGGCAGTGGAATGGCGCGAGCGCGTGCTGAGAAGAAGAAGCAAGAAAGTACCGCAACACAGAATCACGAGGAACAGCCGCGCGCGGCGCTGCTGCGAGCGGATCGTGGAAAGCGAAGCGAGTTTTGCAATCAGCGGCAGCATTCTCAACCCTTAAAACGTAAACTTCGCGGTGCCAAACAGTGAAAACTGCGTGCGCCCGGTATAAATGTCGCGAAAGCCCTGCTCCGGCTGCAGCATGGAAGCGCCCCCGGTGAGAATGAAGTTTTCCGAAAGCGGCGGTCGGTATTGCACCCCGACGCCTAGATCTTCACCGATGGTGTGATGAATGTTGGATTGGAACAGGACGTACTCAATCGGCTCAGTGCGCATGAAACGCAGGAAATTGAAATTGGCAAAGCCCTTCAGCTTCGGAGTTATGTCGAAGTCTGCGCCCGCATTGGCCAGAAAAATTCCCGGATTCACGAAGTTGGCCTGGCCCTCGTTTTTGCTGGAGCGCATATCAGGAAGCAGGCTTCCTTCTTGCGTTAGGGCGACGCCCGAGCCGGTCAGGCGAATCGCTTCGTGGTTCCAGAAGCTGAATTCACCTCCGGCAAAATTCGGCAGATCGACGATGGAGTCGAAGCCGTTGGCTCGACCGTTGCGCGGATTCGAATCTCCGGACGCAAAAAAGCTGGAGACACGAAAACGGATCCAGTCGCGGTCGAGAGAAAGTTCCGCAGCTGCCATCTGTGCATTCACGGTGACGCGGCGCCCAGCAATGGGATTGAAGGTATCTTCTCCCGCGGCCTCGTAGAACGCATGGGTAAGGTTCAGGCGCTTGATGTGGCCGCTGCCCAGCCAACCGAAATAGCCAACGCGAATGCTGTGAGGGATAGGGCCGACGCCCTGATTGACGACATTGCCGATGGGAGCGGGACGCACCAGAAAGCCATTGTCGTCGTAATGAATGCTGGGATCGTCTTTGTTCCAAGCGCCGACAAATTCCGCAGTGTAGCCGGGAAAGAAGAGATCCTGCATATAGATGTTAACGAGGATGACCTGCTGGTCGCGCAACGCGAAGCTGTTCAGGCCGCTGTTGGTATCCTTTTCGAGGAGATTGAAATAGGCGGCGTTGTACTCGATGCGGTCGTTGTTGAGATTGCCGAAAATGCGCAGGCCGGGCTGCTCGTCGACAAACAGAAAGCCGCGAAAGTCGGAATTGAATCCCTGAATGCCCGCGCGCGCGGAGACAAAATCGTAGTTGGGGCTCAAATCGTGGAGTTTCACCTCCACAAATGCTTCCTGAAAGCCGAGGTGCGAGTCGAAGCGCGTCGTTCCCTGGTTGACAAATGGACTTACGACTCCGAGTTCCTGAACCTCCAGGTAATTCAGACTGAGTTCCGGAGTGACACGGATGCGCCAGTCCACCGGCTTGAAGGAGGCGTCGCCGTGAAACAGATCAAAGGTGAAACGAAATGTTTGGTCGAGTTGGAATTGATCGCCATTTCCGAAAAATCCGCTGCTGCCGGGTTGCGCGGGGCTTACGGCCGTGGGAGTGGGCACGCGGCGTGAATCGAGGAACGTTGCCGCGGAACCAGTGAAATCGAGGAAGACCTGTTGACCGAAAAGTTCTGGCCAGATGGGCGCGTCGCCCTTGAAGCGATTGCGATTGAAAGGATCGTACCAATGCGGCTTCGCGTAGATGGTTTCGCCGGGAGCAGAGTAGCGGCGATAGTCGGGCTGCGGCCGGGCCCAGCGATCCGGAACCGGAGAGAAAACCTGGGCGGCTGGCGGAAGCACGTATGGCGCTAGCTCAAGAATGTAATTTGGATCGGAATCGAGACGATGACGGAATTCGTGATAGGAGCCGGCCATCGAGGCAGCTTCCGCGGGAAGTGGGGGACCCAATTCTGGCTGGCGAGGCAGGCGCGAACGCGATGCGACGTTTGCCGACGAGACCAGGAAAATTTCCAGCGTGAGAACGTCATTCGCGTTGAGAGCGAGTGACGCGATCTGCAGCGTCGCGTATCCATCGGCTTCGACACTTGTCTGATAGGCTCCGGGAGCAAGCAGCAAAATGCGAAACGTGCCGTCTCCTGAAGTGCGCGTGGCAACGACTTTGCCAGTCGCGAGTTCGCGCAGTTGGATTTTGGAGGCGGGAATGGGACGAGCGGCCGCTTCGGAGACTTGTTCGCGAACAACGCCTTCGAGCGCGGCGGCAAGGAAGGCCTGCTGGCGCGGGATTCGGCTCGGAGGCCCGGCTTCGCGAGATTGCTGGGCGGCGGCCGCTGATGATGTGGTCTGCGGCTGCTGTGCGCTGGCGGCGGAAAAGAACTGCAGACTGAACGCGAGGGCAGCTCCGGCACGAAGTGGAGCGAGACGACGTGACTTGGGCGGCAAGACAACGCTCATATTTGGTCAGCAGCCGGTTGAAAGGCCTAGAGTCTTCGATAACTACACAGGATTCAGCGCTGCGCGGCAACTCTTTTCCGGTGGTCGTGCGAATAGTCGATTACGTGCCCGGGCTAGTCACCAATTCGAATCATCGGTGGGAATGCAGATTGTGAGCATCTCGCGGCGTGTGTTACCAACAGAAGTACCCTCTCCATGGAACACATTATCCGCCGGCAGATCGAATCGCGACGCGCCTATCAACACAGGCGCAGAACCATTGGATTTGCGATGTTGCTGGCGCTGGTCGTGTCGGTTGCGCTGGCCGTTCTCTTAATCGGCTGCGGCACAGCGACCCCCGTTTCCGGCGCAGGGAGTGCGCCACCTTCTGCGACTGCCGCGTTGAGCGCCGCCGACGTGCAAAACATCGTGCAAAGCGCAGCGGAAGCCGCTGACGTCGCCAGCATGGTGATCGCCGTGGTGGACCGCGGGGGCAATGTGCTTGCGGTTTACCGCAAGCCCGGCGCGGGTACCAGCGCAACCGGAAATTTCGGCGCCACAGTGGATGTGAATGACCTGGCGGTAGCCCTGGCGCGCACGGCCGCCTATTTCAGCAATGACGCGGCGCCACTTTCTTCGCGCACCGTGCGGTTCATCAGTGGCATTCACTTTCCGCCGGGAGTGGCGAACACGGTGAACGCTGCGCTCTACGGCATCGAGAACACGAATCGTGGATGCACGCTCGCGACGAACTATCTCGCTGGGCAGGCGGTGCAACCGTCTCTTTCCTTGGGAGGCGGCACGGGGCTGGGCATCATCACCGGAAAAGCGGATCTGCTGGATAGCGATCCGAACGCGGTGAATCCCGGCGGCGTGCCCATCTTTCGCAATGGCGTTGTTGTTGGCGGAGTCGGAGTGGCGGGAGTTTCGCCGGACGTGGCGGAATACGCGGCGTTCGCGGCGGCGACGTCGAACGGCTTCGGACCAACCCCAGCGCCGCCTGGCGTGGTTTTTCTTGGTGGCATCGCGCTGCCGTTCGTCGGTCAGACAACGCGACCTTCCGCCGTAAACGTGGGAACATTCGCGGGCAGTTTTCTGGTTGGTCCCGCCGCCAGCGCGGGTCCGCCGCCAGAAGGTGATTTAGTAGCGCCAGCCGCGGGCCCGCTTGGCGGACTGAGCGTTACCGATGTGCAGCAGATTTTAAGCAGCGCCGAAGCTACTGCGAATCAAACGCGCGCGGCGATTCGTCTTCCGCTTGGCTCGACGGCACGAATGGGGATTGCCGTCGCGGACCTGGATGGCACGGTGATTGGCCTGCGGCGCATGCCGGATGCCACGGTGTTCAGCATCGACGTTGCCGTAACCAAAGCGCGCAATATGGTCTACTTCAACAGCAGCGCCCGTACCGCCGCGGATCTGAATCAAGTGCCCATGGGCACGGCAGTAACCAACCGCACCATCGGTTTTGGGGGGCAGCCCATTTTCCCGCCCGGAGTCGACGGCTCGGCTGCGGGCCCGTTTTTCAATTTGTACCAGCAGGACGTGGCAAATCCCTGCACGCAAGGGTTTCAAAGCGGGCCGCCAAACGTCAACAAAAGTGGAATTGTCTTTTTCCCGGGAAGCCTGGGCCTGTATCGCAACGGTGTGCTGGTCGGCGGTCTCGGCGTGAGCGGCGACGGCGTGGAGCAGGACGACTACGTAACGAACGGGGGTGCGGCGAACTTTCAGGCACCAGCGCAACTGCGCGCGGACCAGGTCCTCATCAATGGGGTGCGGCTGCCCTATCTGCTATTTCCTCGCAATCCCACAAACTAAATCTGCTTAAGAAAAAATACTCGACGTCCGGTTCAGTTCTTCTTTTTGTGCGCAAGAGCAGTAAGCGCGCGGGTGTATTCCGAGAGGGTCTTGCGGTTCACGCGGCTGTAGACGAACTGGCCTCTTCTGGCGCATCCGATCAGCTCTGCATCCGCGAGAATTTTCAGATGGTGAGAGACCGTTGCGGGAGTGACGCCGCGTAACGAGACAATTTCCCCACAGTTCATCTCGTCGGACTTGCTGATGGCCTCGAAGATCAGGAGGCGCGTCTCGTCGGCCAAAGCCTTGGAAATGCGCTCGATGTGGGCATGGTCCATTTGTGAACACAGTGTAACGAAGGAGCAGCCCGGAGGCCAGCGGCAGCGTAGCCGACTGACCGGGCATGTAACCTGATATTTAGACATTCATCTAAGTATCGAAGTTCGGAAAATTTAAACCCCTTGCGGGGTGGAGGCTTCCATGAAACGACTTGAAGGCAAAACGGCGGTAGTGACTGGCGGCAACAGCGGCATCGGGCTGGCCACGGCAAAACGATTCCTGGAGGAAGGCGCGCGCGTCGCCATTTCCGGGAGGAACCAGAAGACCCTCGATGAAGCGGTGAAGATGCTGGGCGACGGTGTGCTGGCGGTACAAGCCGACACGGCCAAGCTGGGCGAAACCGAGAAATTCCTGGCGAAGGTGGTGCAAAAATTCGGGAAGATCGACGTGCTATTCGTCAATGCAGGCGTGGCCAAGTTCGCGCCGCTGACGGACACGCCGGAAAGCCTGTTCGACGAACAGTTCGACATCAATATCAAGGGCGCGTACTTCACCATTCAGAAGGCGGTTCCACACCTGAATGATGGGGCCTCGATCATTTTGAATACCAGCGTGGCGGGGACCACGGGCACGCCCGGCACGAGCGCGTACTCTGCGACCAAGGCCGCGTTGCGGTCCCTGGCAAGAACCGCCGCTGCGGAGCTCGTGGAGCGTGGGATCCGCGTAAATACGGTTGCACCTGGACCGATCGTGACGCCGATCTTCGGCAGAACCGGACTGCCGCAACAAGCCGTCGACGACTTTGCGAAGAGCATTCTGGAAACCAACCCTATGAAGCGTTTTGGCCAGCCAGAAGAGGTTGCGGGCGTGGTTGCGTTTCTGGCATCGAAGGACGCGTCGTACGTCACGGGAGTGGAGATCAACGTTGACGGAGGTTATGGGCAGCTCTAAGCCGGCACCGCGGTTGCAAAAGAAAGGGCGGTTTGCGGGCCGCCCTATTTCACTGGAACAGAAGGATTCGGGGTTGTGGCCGTGTTCACGTCGAGAAACCATTTATGCCCGGTATCGCCCGGCGCGTAGCAGTTCCCATCATTTGCATAGGTGGCCGCACACCTCGTGGTGTATTCCTTGCGTCGCGGCGATTGCGCGTATTGCCAGACCACTGCCGCGGGAAAGCCACCGGTTTCGGGAGCCGGAGGCGTTTCCGGGAACACGCATCCCGGCGCCGGTGGGCACGCATCGTTATAGATCCAGAAAACCATGGGGCGCGAGCCGATGTGCGCTTGAATATCCTGCGCGGTGGTGATCTTCACGCCGCCGCCTTCATCGGATGGCATCGCGGAGCAATAGACACCTGCCTTGAAGCCTGACTGGCTGAGTTCCTCAGACCACGCGCGAAGATAGTCGTGATAAGGCGCGGGAAGCCGTCCGCCTTCTTCGATGTCCAGAAAAATTACGGTTCCTTTGGCAAAACCTTCCTGGCGTGCCAGTTTTGCGGCGTCTTGTGCATCGGCGAATCCGCGTTGCCGCGCATCCATGGAATTCCTCAGTTTGCGACTGTCTCTGCCGTTGAACAGGACCACAAATCCAAATCCTTGCGAGGCAAGCAATTCGCGTTTGCCCTGCCAGGTGCTGCGCTTTTCGCCTGGAGGCGGGCCAAGCCAGTAGCTGGTGAAGGAAAATGTCTTGCGCAGGACGGGCATGGCATCGTCGCCGGGATAGATGTTGAGGTCAAAGCCCAGGTAGGTGCCGGATGCAGGCGCAGGTGCGGCGGTTGAGACTCGCCGGCCAGAAGCAGCAAACACCAGAACAATTGCGGAACCGAGAACGACGAAACCGAACCAAACAAGCCGATAGGGACGCATCACGAAACTTTACACCAGTGAGTTCGCAATCAAGCGAGAAAATTGCCAAGGATTTAGTTGAACTAAGCCAAGCAGAAATCGTTGGTTCCTCACAAGGCGCAGCTCGCCTCCCGGAACCTCGCTTGTGGCCCGTTCTCCAGTTTGCAAACTGCCGAGCCACTGGGTGGAGGCCGGGGTCAGTGAAAGCTGCATAAGCCTTGCCTTCTGACACTCAACTGCGAGTCCCCCGCTCTTACGTGACTCGCCCAGCGCCGAGTGCGAACGG
>Ga0210409_10002604_pt1 | contig 21238 bp, 20 predicted proteins | sample IncBWH17MmetaG_FD_161649 | JGI IMG/M metagenome (GOLD analysis project Ga0210409, IMG submission 161649) | Forest soil microbial communities from Barre Woods Harvard Forest LTER site, Petersham, Massachusetts, United States - Inc-BW-H-17-M | ecosystem: Environmental > Terrestrial > Soil >...
GGAGTATCCGCCGGCATCACAATCACAGCCGGAATGCCAGCCGCCGCCGCGTACGCGGCCAAAGCTCCGCCAGCGTTTCCGGCCGTGGGAGCCGCGAGAATTTTCGCGCCGAGTTGCTTCGCCCGCGTGACGGCGGCGGTCATGCCGCGCGCCTTGAACGAACCGGTCGGATTCAAGCCTTCGTCTTTCACAAACAGCCGCTGCAATCCCATGGACGCGCCGAGGCGGGCCGCAAGCACCAGCGGAGTCATGCCTTCGCCCAGGGTCACGGGATCCCCCGGCGGCAGGACTTCACGATATCGCCAGAGAGTTCGAACGCGCTTCGACAAATTTTCGAGAGTAAGAGTCTTCGCGGCTTGCTGCAGGTCGTAGCGAACCAGCAGCGGCCGCCCGCATGTGCACAAATGTTGCTCGATAGTTGCGTCGTACTTCTTGCCGCATTTGGAGCATTCCAGCTCCATAACGTTCGTGGCTGTAATCATGAAGGAAAAAGTCTAGCACACCACTTTGGCCGTTCCGTGAGTTGCGCAGGCGAACGCGAGGGCCCGAAAACACATCTAATTCACGGTACAATTGATTGATGGCTGTGAAGCTCATTGCGTTAGATATCGACGGGACTTTGTTGGACAGTCGCTGGACGCTGCCGGAAGCGAATCGCGCCGCTATCGCGGAAGCGACGCGACGCGGGATTGAGGTCGCGCTAGTGACCGGCCGCCGATACGATTTCGCGATGCCCATCGCCGCGCAGCTCGGCGTACCGCTCACCATGATCGTCAGCAACGGCGCGTTGATTCGAACGCAAGACGGCAAGACCCATTTGCGGCATCTGTTGCCGCGCGAAACGGCGGCGCGCGTTCTGGAAATGACGAAGCGATGGAGGGACGGCGCGGCAGTGATTTTTGACCGCGCGCGCGAGAATCAAGTCATGCTGGAAGTGGTTGCCTTTGATGATCCCCTTCGCTCCGCGTATTACGCGCGCAACAAGGAATTTGTCGGCCAAGCCGTTCCACTCGAGAGCTGTCTTACGGAAGATCCGCTGCAGGTGATGCTGTGCGGCAAAGTGGCCCCGATGCGCGATGCGGAAGCGCAGCTGTCAGCCGTGCAAGAAATCCAAGGATTCAAGGTGGCGTCCACCGTTTACGAAAACCGGGATTTTGCGATGATCGATGTGCTGCACCCGCGCTGTTCGAAAGGAGCGGCTCTGGCGGAATGGGCGGCGCTGCGTGGTCTGGGACGCGAGGAAGTGATGGCTATCGGGGACAACCACAACGATCTGGAAATGCTTTCGTTCGCGGGAATACCGGTGGTGATGGGAAATTGCGTTGCGGCGTTGAGAACTTTTGGCTGGCATGAAACGGCCTCCAATGACAATAATGGCGTAGCCGCGGCCATCGAGCAATTCGCGCTGCGGGAGGTAGCTCCGTGCGGCTGAAGCACCTGGGCTTGAGCGTGTTGTTAGCGGTTTGCGCCGCGCCCGCCTCGCGCGCCGAATACATCGTGCTGCGCAGCGGCCAGCGCCTGGCCGTAACCGGCTATCAAATTATTGGCGACAAGTACCATCTTCAAGTAAAGGGTGGCACGGTCGACGTGCCTGTGGAACAGGTAGCGGCAATTGAGCCGGAAGAAATCTTCACGCCAGGTCCGCACGTGGAGGTTTCGCAGGAGCCCTTTGGCGACTTGATTCGCGGCGCGGCGAAACGATATAACGTTGACGCCGACCTGATCACCAGCGTCATCGCCGCGGAATCGAATTTCGATCCCAAAGCGATTTCGCGGCGCAACGCGCGGGGGCTGATGCAGCTTCTTCCCACGACCGCGAAGCGGCTGGGCGTAAAGAATATCTTCGACCCGCAGGAAAACATCGACGCCGGTGCGCACTATCTAAGCGATCTGTTGCTGCTGTACAAGAATGATCTGGCGCTGACCTTGGCGGCGTACAATGCCGGACCCGAACGCGTGCAGCGCTACGGGCAGCGCGTGCCGCCTTTTGCGGAGACGATCTCCTACGTTCAGCGCGTGAAGCAAACCTACAACCAGCGGAAGTCCGGTATTTCTACAGAGAAGGCGAAGTTGATGGGCACGCCAATTACTGCGTCGTCGCAAACGGCGCCGTCCGCCGCGAACTTCTAAGCAATTCTCCCCTAAAGAAGGCAAGCTGGCCTGATCGGAGGTAACGACGAAGACGTGCGCTCAAGGAGAGCTTGAAATAGGCCAGCGCCGTTAGAGATAGCGCGTTTACCGCATTTGGGTCGATTAATGGAGGATCGAGCGCCGTGTTCGACAATTCGTTCGCCAGATTGCCGGAGACACCAAGCCGTCGGCGGTTGACGATCAAATGAAATCCGTGCCAAGCTATCGTCGTTTATGGTTGGTTTCTCGGGAGTGCATTCAGACGGAACCGGAAGCAGAGGGCAACAGTGAGAAAGCTATATCTCCTCGCTTTCATATTGGTCGTGCTGAGCCTTGGATGCGCGGAAATCCCTGAATTGCTGACAATCTGCGACAATACTTCCAATGATTTTTTGCTGAACGTATCAAGCTCGAAACTCTCCTCTCCGCAAAGTACGCTCGTGGGCGTAGCTTCAGGGATCCTCTCGGATAGCAATTCCGGCCGTTGCTTTTGTCAATTAGGGCACGCCAGCCTGCAAGTTCTGCCCCTTACTGGACGGGACCTGCTTACCCTGCATTCCCTCCAAAAGAAATAGCCTGCCTCCGCCTGTCTGTTCCCGGCCTCAATTGAATGAGCATCGGGGTGCTCCCCGTCTCGGCTGGCGTGCCTTGCCTAGTACGGGGTCACAGATCGGAGTAGTAGAACGATGATCGGTGATCGACTGCGGATTTTTCGGGAAAGAAAACACCTTACACAGAGAGCCCTGGAGGAGCGTACCGGTCTTCCGCGATCGTATTTGTCGCGAGTCGAGAATGGTGCCGCAAATCCGAGCATCGATGCAGTTGAAAAGTTGGCCGGGGCTCTTCAGGTTTCGGTGCATCAAATATTGCACGGTGAAGAAGAACCTCTGGAGCTTCCCAACCTCCGAAACCGGCTGACGGCCGCCGATATCGTTTGGGGAAAGCAGAAGCCGTGAAGCTGCCAGGCGCAGGAATTTGGCCCGAAGCCGTGCCCAGAAAATGAATCGTGGGAAAAGGTGATTTTATTCGTAACGTAAGGCGACCATCGGATCGACGCGCATCGCCCTGCGCGCGGGGATGTAGCTGGCCATGGCCGCGGCGGCGGCTAAAGCGGCCGCTACGCCGACGTAGGTCAACGGGTCGATGGGCTTGACGCCGAACAGCAGCGAGGCCATCAGCCGCATCAGGCCGAGCGCCGCCACGGAACCGACGGCAATGCCGATGGCGGCGAGCCGCGCGCCTTCCGCGATGAACATGCGCCGCACGGTGGAATGCTGGGTGCCAATCGCAACGCGGATGCCGATTTCGCGTGTGCGTTGCGCTACAGAGTAAGAAATCACGCCGTACAATCCGGCGACGCCCAGTGCGAAGGCCATGGCGCCCGCAATTCCCAACATGACCAAAGCGAAAGAAGTCCGCGCCAGCGATTGGTTGTAAAGATCCTCCAAGGTTTGCGGATTGGCGAGCGGCAATTCCTTGCTTACGGACCAGACAGCCTGGCTGACTTCCTGCATGAGCGCGCTGGAGCCGGCGCCCGGCGTGCGCACTAAGTAAGAAACGTCGGGAGTGGCGTGGAGTGGCTCGGGACCGAAATGATCCATCAGCAGGGGCCAATAGATAGTTTCGGGGGCGGGTTGATCCACGCCGTCCGCTCGCTCATCGCCGACGACCCCAATGACCTCAACCCAGGGGGAAATGCTCAGGTGTCGGACGTGCTTGCCCAACGCCGCTTGCGGCGTGCCCCATAGCTCGCGTGCAAGATTCTCCGAAAGCATGGCGACGCGATGCTGATCGTATAAATCCTCCCAGGTGAAGTCGCGGCCGGCTACTAAGGAATTCCCCATGGTAGCCAGCAGGCCCGGCGAGACGAACTTATAGACGCGGCCAGTGGCTTTCAAGTCGGTTCGGTCTTCGACATCGATGGGATCCAGCCAGTGCCCGCCAGCCATGGGCACATCGTTGGTCAGCGCGACGCTGGACACGCCGGGGACGGCAGCGATCCGATCGGCGATGGCCTGTTCCATGCGGGTGACGGCAACCGGAGCGGCGGAGACGTTGCGCGGAATGGCAATGTCGAAGGTCTGCAGTTCTTCCGGGCGCACGAAGCCGGGATTTACGTGGCGCAGCGCCTGGAAGGTGCGAATCATCAGGCCCGAGCTGATCAGCAGAACCAAAGCAAGGGCCACTTGCACGACAACCAGCGTGTTGCGCGCGCGATGGCGCTGGCGGCTTTCGCTGGTGCCGCGGCCGGCGCTACGCAACGCCGCCGCCACACCGCCGCGGGCATAACGAACGGCCGGAATCAGCCCAAATAGCAAGCCCGCAAAAACGGAAATGGCGAACGTGAAAAGAACGGACCCCGCATCCATGGAAATCTGCTCGAGGCGCGGAAGATTGGCGGGATGCAGGACCTTGAGCAGGCGCAGAGCGCCGAGAGCCAAGCCCGCGCCAACCGCGCCGCCGGCGACACCGAGCATCAGGCTTTCCACGAGCAACTCGCGCGCAATTTGCCACCAGCCACCGCCAAGAGCCGAGCGAATGGCGAGCTCCTGCTGCCGGCCTTGCGTGCGCACGAGCATAAGATTGGCGACATTGGCGCAGGCGATCAGCAGCACCAGTCCGATGGTGCCCATGAGCACCCAGAGCACGCCGCCGATGTCTCCCAGCAGGCTGGCCTTGAGCGATGTGAATGCAGGCGTGATACCCTCCCGCTCAAAGCTGGCGAGGGACAGTCCCGGAAATGGGGGAAAGCTGCGAGCGGCGATGGGAATCAGCCGCGCGCAATCGGCGCTGGCTTGCGGAAGCAGCACGCCAGGTTTCAGCCGCGCGATTCCGGAATACATAAATTGCCCCAGGAAGGTCTTGTTGCGGTCGAACTGCAACGGCAACAACACGGCAGCCTTGGAGTCCATGAACCAGAAATTCGGAGGCAGCACGCCGATGACCTGGCGCGGCAGGCCATCGATGATGATGTTGCGGCCGATCATGGAGGCGTCGGCGCCGAACTTATCGCGCCACAAACCGTACGCCAGCATCGCGGTGAGCGGGGCGCCGGGTGCGGTGTCCGCGGTGGAAAAGAGCCGACCGAGCAAGGGCAGCACTCCGACCATGGGCAGGACTTCGGAGGTCAGCGCGAGGCTGCGCACGTGTTCCGGTTCGGCGAGGCCGGTGAGGTTGCTGGAGTTCTCCCTCCACATGCCAATGGATTGGAAAGAGCGTGATTGATCGGCATAGATGAAGTAAAGGAATGGAGCGGAGCGGCCATGGAGACCGATGCCGGGCACGTCGTGACCCAGGTCAACCAGTTGTGTGGAATCGGGGAAAGGCAACGGCTTCAGGAGCACATTCTCGATCACGGCAAAGATGGCGCCGTTCGCGCCAATGCCGATCGCCAGCGTGGCGATAGCAATGGCGGTGAAGGACGGCGATTTGCGCAGTGTGCGCAGGCCGAAGCGCAGGTCTTGTGCGAGATCCTGCAGCCATCGGACGCGGCGGACATCGCGGCACTCCTCCTTCCGCTTCTCGATTCCGCCCATTTCTATGAGTGCTTGTCGACGTGCTTCTTCCGGGACTAGACCTTTCGCGATGTACTCTTGAGTCTTTCGCTCGACGTGATCGCGCAGCTCGTCGTCCAGTTCCTGGTCCGCCTGCGCTCGGCGAAACAACGACCGTAGCCGCAGGGGAATGGTAAACAGCCAATGCTCCGGTCGCATCTTCAACCTCCGTTTCGCGCCGCGCGACGCTCACGCCTCTCTCAGTTTAATAACCCGCGAAATGGCGCTCGAAAGCCTGCCCCAGTTGTCTGCTTCTTTGTCGAGCTGTCGCCGTCCCAGCCGTGTCAGCGAATAATATTTCGCCCGCCGCCCATACTCCGACGTTTTCCACTCGGCGGTAATCCAGCCCTCTTGTTCCAACTTGTGCAAAGCCGGGTACAGCGATCCATCGCTAACCTGCAACACGTCGCCGGACACCTGCTTTAACCGCAGACTGACGGCGAAGCCGTTCATTGGCTCAAGCGCCAGAATTTTCAGCAGCAACATGTCCAACGTGCCCTGCACGAGATCAGAAGGTTTGCTCATTTATGTCCTCGGTAACCGAGGCTAAAGCTAGCATTTCTGCCCTCGGTAAGCAAGGGGAGAAGTTTTTCGAGGCGCAAGGCTGGCGGTTTGCGTTCCATTCAAGATGCTCTGAGCAAAGAGCCCGGGGAACGGGGTGACAAAAAAAGAGAAACCGAGAGGCCGCGACTGAAACGCGGGCCTCTCGGGGTTTGGGACGAGTAGATTTTAACGGGACTGCTTGCGAGTTGGCGTGACGGTGGTGGCCTTCTGGCCCGGTTGGCTTTGGTCCTTGACGCTTCCTCAGGGCGTCTTGAGATAAATGTTGCCGATTTTATGTTCACGCAGCATGTCGTTGAATACCGTCAGGTCTTTGGCGATGACCTGCTGAAAGTCCTGCGCCGCTTTGTCGCCGCGCTGCTTCAACTCTTCCTGAACGGCGGTCTGCTGCGTGGTCGGTGGGAAATCCGCGCTGGAATCGAGCTGGTAGAACAAATACGCGACCTTCTGCAGCAGCATCGGCGCCCAGCGGCAGTCATCCTGCCCGCGGCCCGTGAGCTTGAGTTGCAGCAGAGTTCTCTCGATATCGGCGACTTTCTCCCCGAGGTCGTCCGCGGCTTTGCGGACCGGCTTCATGCCCTCATCGGTGTCCAACTCCTTCCCTAGGGCGACCAACTGCGCACGGAGCGACTCCATCTGGTTCACCGTGGCCGCCATGGCGTTCATCTCGTCATAGAGCGCTGCTTGCACTCGCGATTGTGCCTGAACGTCGCTTTCCGAGCCGGCGGTATGCGGATCCTTCAGCACGGTCAGCTTCTGCGTAAATTTTTCGCCGCCCACAGTGAGGGTGACCGTGTAGATTCCCGGCCGAGCCAGCACCGCCACGCGTCCGACGGCCGGAGGCTTGCGCCAGCCGTCCTTTCCAAACGGAACATCCGGGGCGTAGAGGGGCGCGGTCCTCAGGCGAATTTCCGTGCTGCGATCGGAGCGCAAGTCCCACCAAACGCGGTTGATGCCCGCTTTCGTTTCGCAGGGCGTAGGTTCGGCATCGGGGAAATCATCGTCCTCGCCAGGCTTTTTGGCCTCCGCCGCACCGGGTTTTGGCGCGCGGCATTCGATTTCGCGCACTCTCTTGCCTCCGGCGTCTGTGATGGTCAGCTTGGCCACGTCTTTCTCTCCCAAGTTGGACTTGAGATAGAAATCAATGGCCGCGCCATACGAGGGATTTTTTCCCGTCGTTGGATCGTATTCAACCGCTGCCGGCTGCGCCACTTCCTTAAAGCGATACGCATCGCGCGGCGCAAACAAATAAGTCGTGGCGGCGACGATCTCCGGCGTGAGCTGCTCGAGCGCGGTGACGTCGTCCAGGATCCAGAAGCCGCGCCCGTAGGTGGCCACGGCCAGATCGTGAAACCTTTCCTGAACGGTCAGCCAATAGACCGGAGCGTGCGGCAAGCCAGACTGCAGCGGCTGCCAGGTTTTCCCGTCGTTGAACGAAATGTACAGCCCGCCCTCCGTGCCCAAATAGAGCATTCCCTTGCGCACCGGATCTTCGCGCACGCAGTGCGCATAACTCAGCATGTTGTGCGGGATGCCGGTGGTGATCAGCGTCCAGGTTTTTCCGTAATCCGCAGTCTTGTAAACAAACGGGTCGCGAAAGTTTACCTGATGGCCGTCGACGGTAAGGTAGGCTGTGCCGGCGTCATAGCGCGAGGCTTCGATGTTGTCCACCGTGCCCCACTCCGGGAAGCCGGGAAGATTGTTCGTTATGTTGCTCCAGTTTTTTCCACCGTCGCGCGTCACTTGGACCTGGCCATCGTTGGTGCCCGCCCAGATCAGGCCGGCCTCTTTCGGCGACTCCGCAAGCGCGAAAATTACGCCAGCGTATTCCACTCCGATGTTATCGGGGGTCAGCCCTCCGGAAATTTGCTGGCGGCTTTTGTCGTTGCGCGTCAGGTCCGGACTGATGATCTGCCAGCTATTGCCGCCGTCGGTCGTGACGTGCACAAACTGGCTGCCGACATACACCTTGTTGTGATCGTGGGGAGAAATGGCGATCGGGAATTCCCAATTGAAGCGGTACTTGACCTCCGCCGCAGGCGCACCGGCCACATAATCGGGCCAGACCTCGACCTCGCGGTTCTGGTGTGTGCGCTCGTCGAAGCGGGTTACCGTACCGCCGATGCTGCCCGATCCGGTACCGGTCGACCAGATGATGTTGTTGTCCACCGGGTCGGGGACTGCGAAGCCGCTCTCGCCTCCGGCCACCGGGTGCCATGCGCCGCGGGGGATGCTGTTGCCGAAGAAGCCTCCGAACTGCAGGCTATTGCTGGGGCCGCGCCAGGATGGACCGTCCTGCCGGTTGCCGTAAACGAAGTAAGGGATCTGGTCGTCCACCGTGACGTGATACATCTGGGCGATAGGTAGATTGACGTGATTCCAGGAAACCCCGCGATCCACAGAAATATTTATGCCGCCATCGTTGACCACCGCCATGCGATCTCCGTTGGCCGGATCGATCCACATTTCGTGATTATCACCGCCAGGATCGGAGGGCATCTTGGTGAGCGTATGGCCCCCATCCAGAGTTCGCGAAAATGACGCTGAGAAGAAAAACACTTCGTTCTCATTGTCCGGCGCAATCTCCGTGCGCGTGTAGTAATGCGTGCGTCCGCGCAGCTGGCGGTCGGAGTTGACCATCTCCCAGTTCTCCCCGCCATCGTCGGAACGCCACAGTTGCCCGAGCTGGCCAGGGCTGTTCGGCTGCGGCACGCCGTCGCCCGTTTCAATCTCCGCGTACACTCGATTGGAATCTTTCTTGGCCACCCGCACAGCAATTCTGCCCACCGGAGAATGCGGCAGGCCATGACCCTCCAGGCGCTTCCATGTCGCGCCGCCGTCGGTCGACTTGAACAAGCCGCTGCCCGGTCCACCGCTAGTGCGGCCCCAGGTGTGTATCTCGATCTGCCACATTCCCGCAAAGAGGATTCGCGGATTGTTGGGATCCATGCCCATGTCGGCGCAGCCCGTGTTCTCGTCGACGAAGAGCACCTTGTCCCAAGTCTTTCCGCCGTCGAGGGTCCGGAAGACGCCGCGCTCCGGCTGCGGCCCGTAAGCGTGGCCCAGCGCGCACGCCAGCACGATGTCTGGATTTCGCGGGTCGATCTCCACACGGCCGATGCGGCCGGTCTTCTCCAGTCCCATCAACTTCCAGGTCTTCCCCGCGTCGGTGGATTTGTAGATTCCTTGTCCGACGGAAATGTGACTGCGAATAAACGATTCACCGGTTCCTGCCCACACGATGTTGGGGTCGCTTGCCGCCACGGCCAGCGAGCCAATGGACGCAACCGGCTCCGAGTCGAAGATGGCACCCCAATGGATTCCGCCGTCGGTGCTCTTGAAAATTCCGCCGGAAGCCGCGCCCACATACCAAATGTTCGGATTCGCTGGCACGCCGGCGACAGACGTCGCGCGGTTCCCTTCCGGGCCGATGTAGCGATACTTAAGTTGCCCATACACATCGGGACTGATTTGCGGCTGCTGGGCCTGCAACAAACCTGGAGCAACTACCAGCATCACCGCCGCGATCCCTGCGACATATTTTGCTGCAATGAACCTCGCACACTTCGACATCGTGAACCTCTCGATCGAATTGGAATTGGGCCGCGCGGATGATACCGATGGAGAAGCAGCAGGTCAATCCCGCCACGCGCCCAGTAGCGCGATTGCTACTTCGCTATTTCGATACATAGGCAAAATTCGCCGAGACGAAAGAGGTTCTGGCGCGGTCAATTTAAAGGCGCGACGGCGGGCCTACGAGCGGCTTCAGCAACTACGTGGTCTCTCTTGATTTCAACCGCCTCAATAGCGGATAGCCTACGATCTACATGCGGTGCCGTACGCAACGTGCCGGAAGGTTCCAAACAACGCTTCCCAGTAGCAGCACCGCACCGAGGGCATGGCACGGACGACAACTGTTTGGCGGTCATGTCCTTCATTCTCATCGGAAGGATGCTACCAACCTGGCCGCGAGACTCTGTCTTGTTGGATTTTGTAGAACTGGCGCAGATCGATTCAATTTATTCGCTTGCTCTATTGCCTTCACTTCTGAAGGAAACGGTCCATAGGTTACTTTTGAATTTGGATTTGTTAGAACGTACTCGGAATACTTGCGATTCAGGCCGCGTGCCATACGAGTTTTGACGGTCCACATTTTAAAACTCCTGCTCACTTTCATCCGCATCGGAACATGATGCAACCAAACCTGTCGCGATACTGTGCGAAAGCGCACACACAGTTCCCTAAATTCTGGTTTTCTAGAAACTGGTTTTCAGGGCAGTTTCGGCCCGTCACAAATCTGCCGCGTTCGCAACGATGACGGCTCGTTGTTCCCGGGGGGTTTTACGGACAGTCGGATCAGGCGTCCAGATCAATCCGAACGGTGAGCAGTTGAGTACCGAAGAAGCGGACTGCGGCGGCATTGCTGGCGCTGCTGGGCAACTGGTTCGCAAGCCATCGTTGGCGTTCGCGTGGATCATCGTCGGAAAGCAAGTGGGCCGTCCCGGTGTGCCAGCGAGCCCGCAGCCCATCGCGCAGTTTCAGGCGCACGCGCGGATTACCCATAATATTACGAACGTACCCAGCTCTCCCGCCGTGCTCTGCCACGATCCAAAACTGCCCAGCCACGAGTCCGTTGCCCACGGGGGTGCGGCGCGGCTTTCCAGTCCTGCGGCCGGTCGTTTCCAGGAGCCCATATCCTGGGGGGATTAGGCCTATCGCAAACATAAACTTGATGGGCGGATTGAACAGGTATTTCTGAAGAAAGTGGACAACGCGATGTTTCATCGTCGCGCGCTCATGAACGAGAATACTATCTTCACCTTGGGTACAGGAGAGCCCGAAGTGAGCGGAATCGATTTCGCGTCAAGAGCAATCATCGACAGAAGAGATCATGCTGTCGCAGCCCTACTCTTGGCCCGTGCGTCCGACACAGCTCTGAAATTCCAACGCTTGTGATTGACTTTTACCGATGCCACGTCATCAGGCGCAAAAGGAATTTCGTTATACCCACGGACCTCTATGATGCAGCCCTCGCTGGCAACGACCTGTTCGAAAAATCTACCGTCCTTGAGTTCTACCGAGACAACCTGATAACCGATCCCGGTCTCTTTACCTCGATCCAGGTGATTGACACATCCACTCGGAATGGGAACTAGACGTTTCATTGCACACCTCTGGGATGGAACCGCAGCGGAGGACTGGACACTACACCGAGGTTCTCTGAATTGCAAGGAGCCGAGGTTATATCGCCGTCTGTGATATTGCGGTATGCCTCGCGGAAGTTGATCCCGTAGTCGTAGACAAGTTCCCCCTCCATCATCACCTCGAGAAATATGCCAGCTTCGACGCGCTCCTGTGCGAACAACCGAGGAGAACTTCCGCACAGCAGAGGAGCTATAACCATGGGAGCGAACTTGCGCGACAAAGTGGACACCTCCTGACGGTTAATCTAGGCCAGCCTCGCAGGAAGGATTTTTCCGCCCGACCTGCTTCGGGGCGGGAGCACCGTTCGTGACTCGTGGGCCGTCCTGAGTTTCGGGAGCTTGATTTCCCACGCTAGACCCAGCCTCTGGAGCGTCCAGATCCCATACCAGTTCAAATCGAATTCGTACCAGGCGAGGCCGTGACGTGCCAACTGGGGCGCCGCGTGATGATTGTTATGCCACCCTTCGCCAAACGTAAGCATAGCCACCCAAAAACTATTGGTAGACGCGTCGCCCGTGAAGAAGCGTTGCGATCCCCACATGTGTGTTGCGGAATTTACCAGCCAAGTGCCGTGCAGATTAACGACTGTCCTCAGAAAAAGGCCCCAAAGCAGCCACGACCAACCACCGATCGCAAAAAGCGCCAGCCCCAAAACAGTAAGGGGAACCCAATGCCACTCGCTGATAAAGACATGAAATTTGTCTTTGCGCAGATCTGGAACAAAGGGTAGAAGCTCATCGGACTTGTTATGCATGGCCTTGCCCGTCAAGATCCAGCCCATGTGCGCCCAGATTCCTCCGTCCCGTGGCGAGTGTGGATCACCTTCTTTGTCCGTATTCTGATGATGAACCCTATGCGTTGCGACCCAGGCGATTGGTCCGCCTTCGAGCGCTAAGGTGCCGCAGGTGGTCAAGAAATACTCGACCCATTTATGGGTTTTGTAGCCGCGATGCGTTAGCAAGCGGTGGTAGCCCATCCCGATGCCAAAACCGCCGGAAATCCACCACAATACGATTGCCACCACCAACGCTTGCCATGTAAAGAAAAAGAGCGCCGCGACGGCGCCGATGTGGAAAACGGTCATAAACAACGTGGTGGTCCAAATAATAGGCTGTGAAAATGTTTTGTCGCGCTCAAATACACTCATCGTTGCTGTCCTCGGACGTGCAGAAGGGTCGTTCGAGCAAAGCAGCCCACCTATGCGAGCGTCTTCTTCCAGACACCTCTTCTATCCGTCAGCTGCATTTCATTCTGATGGGCAGGGAGAAAAATCTCGCGAAGTGCCGGCGGCGGGACTGCCAATACGCGGCGGTTCACTGCGGGCCGAGATAAAGGAAGCCGTGGCGGCTTTGCCTGCGGGGAAAGGCTCCTGAAGTCGTAGCCGAAACACAGGCCAAAACCCCATGCTACAAAATGCTTCCTTTGCACGCTGCCGGAAGGTTGAGGGCCGAGCCGCAATCAATCCGACTCTCAGTTTCTGCAGGATTCGCTGACCATTCTGATCGAAGTGATTGTCAAATGGCCGTGCTCCCTGTTGTCTTTCTTAACGCCGGTATCTGCCGCCGCGTCTTTCGCGTCTTCTTTCAGATTGTGCAGTTTGGCGTTCGATACTACGCCGGTGGCGGTCACAGTGTGACCCACATGGTCGGAAAGCGATACGCGGTTATCACTATTGTCGCTGCCGTGAACTTCCCAGGTGCTTCCGTTTTTTCCTGCGAGAAGGTACTCGTCCGCGCCTTCGGCCTTCGTTAAACAACCGGTGATTGTTCTGACTTTTGACTTAGGCTTATCCTGTGCGAATGCGCACCCGGCATACCCGAGTAGAACTACGCCCGCTAAAAACACGATTGATTTTTTCACTGTTCCTCCCTGCTTAGACTCAAACCGCTTTGGGCTATTGAAAAGAAGGATAAGTCAATGGACCTGGGGATTCTGTCCAATTAGAGACACGCGAGAAAAACATTGGGGGCCGCGCCAGAATCCTTTTGCCCAGAGCATGTACCTAATTCGCTATGGCTGCGGAGGAATTGGATTGGGATCTGGCGGCGGCGAGGGCATGGGCATCTCTGTTGGCGTGTTAGCTGGAGGATTGGCTGAAGGATTTGCCGCTGGCGGGTTGGTTTGCTGGCCAAAGCCAAAACCGGTCTGACCCTGGCGGTTTCCCTGCGGATTCTGCGCGGGAGCGCCGACCTGCTGGTTTATGGCGTTGGCCACGTCCTTCGAGGGATTCCAGATGAATTCGAAGAGTCTGTAGTTCTTGGCTTTGTCGTAGACGATGACGGATCGACGGTTGATCTTGCTGCCCACGCCGATGATATTTCCACCTATCACGGGAGAGTCCGCGCTTCCCAAGCCAGTGGCGCTGCTGGCGTCAATCCCCGCATCCGCGCTGACCGCGTCCGAAGGCGCATTGGCGGCGTTGGCGTTGCCGCCTTGCGCTGCTGCGCCAGTCTGAGTCGTACCTGGCTGCCCGGTCTGCGAACCGGTCTGCGCTGACGTCGATTGCCCAAATCCCGAGGCGCCGAAACTCGTAGGCTGCTGGGTATTGGCCCCAACGGGTGTGCCAGGCCGACCCGGCATCTGGAGCGTCTGTGGCGGTTTCAAACTACCGATGAGCTGGCCAGCGGGGCCGACATAAATCATTCGCCAGGAGCCGTCGGGCATGTTCATGGGATCTTTGTAAGCCTGGCGCATGAAACGGAGTGAGCCCAGCTTGGGCTTGGTCAAGTCGTCCATGGAAGTGGGAAAGCGACCTGTCTTGCGGTAGTAGAGTTTGATCCCGCGGACGTACTGCTTGCCGCGCCAGATCATCTCTTCTTCTTTCTCACGCTGGCGTTCGGTTCGGATGTACGGAGTGGCGACCATGACGCTGATAAGAAGCACGGTGGCCAGGAACATGACCATCATTAACGCAAAGCCACTCTGCGAGCCGCGAGTCATTTTTGTTCTGCGGTTTCTCATAGTCATGATCATGCAGGCGGAGCTGCTTGCTCGTCGAGCGGAGCGGAGTTACGCCTGCCGGAACCCAATTCCTCGAATTCCAGACTGGCATTGCTAATTCGTAAGATGCGAAATCGACCGAGCAGCGTATCGCCTTCGCCGACAATAAAAACTTCTTCACCGTCGGTGAGGAAGGCACGTTTGGAGGTGCCATTGGGCACCGTGCCAGAGCCGAAAAATTTCATATTGGCCGGCAGAGTTGGCGGAGGAGGCTCGGTTGGGACTGGGATCACGGGCTGAGGGACCGGATCGGGGCGGCGCGGCGGAGGAGGCAAGACCTCGCTGAATAAGTCGCGGCCGCTGCTCTTGTATTCGGTGCGGCTGCTGGCTTCCAGTTTCCAGCGCTGCAGTTCGGGATTCTCGACGGGAAGAGGAATATAGGACGTCGTGTTAAGAGACTGCGTCTTGCCCGGCAGCGACCCGCCGTTGCTATCGAAATAGAAGACGCCTGCGGCGGCGAGCATCAAAACGACCAGGAGTATGATTTTTGTTCTTTGCTTCATCATGCCGCCCGGAAATAAGTTTTGAGGTGCACGGTCACCTGTAAGGCGCCTTTGGCGCCGCCTTGCGTTGCCGTTGCAGAACGCGCCGAAAGGCCGTCTACCGCGTAAAAATTATCGGAGCGCTGCAATCCGTTCAGGAATCGCACTACACCGCGGTAATCGCCGGTCACTTGCGCTTCGATCTTCAGTTCGGTCAGGTCGTGACCCTTTACGTTTTTGGAGGTGAAAGCGCGGCTGTCCAAGCGGAGGTTGGATTTTGCGGCGAGGGCGCTCAGCTCGGCAGTGACGGCAGAATATCCAGTAGTTTCGGGGAAAAGGGATTGCTCGAAGGCATCGCAATCTTTCTGAATTGCGGGAATATGAGCACGGATTTCATTGGCGCGCTGAATGTCTTTCTTCAGCAGGTCGCGATTGCGCATCATTATGCCCAGTTCTTGTTGAGCGCTTTGCGTCGATGCCAGATTCCACGTGTATATACCTAGCGCGAGATCGGCGCCGATCAGCAGGACCAGCAGGGAGACGATCAAACGCTTCTGAAGTGTGAAATCGCGTCGCATCAGCTCCTCGCGTACACCACGGTGAGTTCAACGTGCAGGCGATCCAGATCGCCGCTTCCCGGTTGTTGGTCGATGCGATTGTCCCTAAGCAACTTAACTTCCTTGAAGGCAGGAGAATTTTCCAACGCGCGTATTAACTTGAGCTTGGCCTCGTCGCTCATAGCGCCAACTTGCAGCTTGACCAGCACCCGGCCTTTTTCGTGGGCAGGCTCGATATTCAGCAGGCGCACGCCGGTGGGCAAGACTTTCTCGAAGTCCATGAACATCTGCGTCCAATTAAGGCTGCGCTCGTCGATCAGGGAATTGAGGAAGGTGGAGCGCTCGTTCAATTTGGCGTTTTGCTCTTCTTTGAAGAAATTCTCCAACTTATCGCGCTGGATCATAAGTCCGGACACTTCCTGGCGAACGACATCCGCGCGGGCACGGAGGGCCGCATTGGACTTGCGCAGGGAGTAGACGTGCCAACCGAGCGCCAAACAAATGAGGGCGGCAATCACGCCGACGAGACCGGATGCCGCGAGAAACTTGCGGTGGGTCTGCAACGGAGTTGTGGCTAGGTTTAAACGAACCTTCATGTCTGTTTCTCTATCTCGAGTTTCCCTGGATTCCCTGCCCTGGATTTTCCGGCTTCAGTTTCGATGCATCATCCAGCCGACCAACCCGTCGGCTTCGCGGTCCGCCAGCGGCCGCGCATCGTGCGGTATCCGGCCGCCGGAAACCGCTGCGTGCAATAGCGAGCTTACACTGCAATGAAATTCGGATTCCAGCGGCGGCACGAAATCCGGGAGCCGCGCACCCAAACCGGCCACGCGCACCGAACCGATGCCCTCGCCCCAAGTGTCCTGATAATAAGCCGCGACCGGATAAATCTCGTCCAACAGCATCTTTGGAGTGATGTCGCCGCTATGCACGGGAAGCTCCGTGCAGCGGTAGCCGCAGAGCACGTCGCCACGAACGATGGCCGTCGTCAGCGCTACACCGGAGACGCGAGCCATGAGGGTGGCCTTGTCATCTTCGAGCAACGAAATCGCTGCGAGCGACGAACTCAAGATCACGCCTGGGTAGAGGCTTGCGCCTTCCGCCAAGGCTTCGTATTCGCGGACGATACGCAGACGGGCCAGCGCGGTGACGATGTCGACGCCCTCGGCGCGGGCTGGCTGGCGCATGTACGAGATGACCGTTTCGTCAGCCTCGAAGGGGATGCTTTTTTTGAGCTTCCAGCGCAGCATGGGGATTGCTTCCTGCGGCGAGCGCGGGAATTCATCGAAATGCTGCACGAAGACGCGAATCACGGGGTCGGGCAGGATGAGGGCGACGTCCTGGTCGCGGGCGCGTAAGCGGCTGACGATATTGGCGATGGCGGTCTTCAAGGCGCTGGCGTTGATTACGTTGGGCTCTACGGCGGATGGCACGAGCGCGGCCGGAGGCAAATTTTCTACGGTGAATTCGTCGACAGAGTTGCCCTTCCAGCGGGCGGCGGCGACGCGGTCGGGCGCAAACTCGATGGCCAGATGAGGGTGCGGCATGGCGTCGAGCCAGTGCGAAAGGCGCCGGAAGAGTCCCCTTTGCCGGGTATCGGGCCGAAGTGTGGAGATGCTACTCAACGAAAGTCACCTTATTGATTTCTTTCAGCGTCGTGACGCCTTCGCGGATCTTGTTCAAGCCACTTTCGCGGAGCGTGAGCATGCCTTCTTCGCGGGCGATGCGCTTGATCTCGGATGTGGGCCTGCGATCAATAATCATCTCGCGGATACGATCGGTAAGGTCTAGCAATTCGCAGATTGCCGTGCGGCCGTGAAATCCCGTGCCGGAGCATTCCAGGCAGCCGCCACCTTCCACAAGGGTGATCGTCGACCAGACCGCGGGATCGAGGCCGGCCTCGGTCAATTCTTCCCGGGAATATTTCTTCGGCCTCTTGCAATTGGGACAGACTATGCGCACCAGGCGCTGGGCCATTATGCAGTTGAGGGCGGAAACGAAGTTATAGGGCTCGACGCCCATGTTGATGAAACGGCCGATAACGTCGGTGACGTTGTTGGCGTGGACGGTGGTGAAGACGAGGTGACCGGTGAGTGCGGACTGAATGGCGATTTGCGCGGTTTCCTGGTCGCGAATTTCTCCGACCATGATCTTGTCGGGATCGTGGCGCAAGATAGAACGCAAGCCGCGGGCGAAGGTCAGGCCTTTTTTCTCGTTGACAGGAATCTGCGTGATGCCGCGAAGCTGGTATTCGACAGGGTCTTCGATGGTGACGATCTTGTCTTCGTCGGTCTTGATTTCGTTTACGGCGGCGTAGAGCGTGGTGGTCTTGCCGGAGCCGGTTGGTCCGGTAACCAACACCATGCCGTAGGGCTCGCGAATGTAGCGGCGAAAACGGCGTGTTTCTTCGGCCGAAAACCCCACCACATCGAGGGTGAGGCTCTGGAACTTTTCGGAGAGCGTTTCCTTGTCCAAGACGCGCAGAACGGCGTCTTCTCCGTGGCTTGCGGGCATGATGGAGACGCGCAAGTCGATGAAGCGGCCCTTGTACTTAACGCGGAAGCGGCCGTCTTGCGGGACGCGGCGCTCGGCGATATCGAGATCGCTAAGGACCTTGATGCGTGAAAGGACCGTGGAATGCCATTCCTTGGCGATGGGCTGCATGGCGTGCTGCAGCACGCCGTCGATGCGGTACTTTACGGCGACTTCGGTATCGCGGGCTTCGATGTGAATGTCGCTGGCGCGGCGCTCGAGAGCGGTGAAGATGATGGTTTCGACCAGGCGAACGACGGGACTGACGGTGGTATCGCGGGTCAGGCGGTCGCCGGAAATCGTTTCTTCGCTTTCCTCTTCTTCCTTGGCGACCTGCAAAGTGAAGGCTTCAGTGGCTTGCTCGAGAACGCGCTGGGATTGCTCGGTGCGCTTGAGCAAGTCGGCGATCTGGCGCGCGGTGGCGACTTTGATGGAGAGCTTTTTGCGGAGCAGCAAGGGCAACTCATCGCTCATCTGCACCTGGCCGGGATCGGCGGTGGCGATCGATAGCACGTTGTCGTGCAATTCCAGCGGAACGAAGTTGTAGCGGAACATCAAGTCGGCTGGGATGGTGCGAAAGAGGTCGGGATCGATGCGCTGCTCGCGTAGGTCAATAAAGGCGTAGCGGTAGCGCTCGGCGAGCTTGCGAGCTACTTCGCGCTCGTGCTGCTCGTCGGCGGCCGACGAGATGCCGGCGATCACGTTGGAATGTTCGGTCGTAGCCATGAATCCTTAGGTTCCCACGCCCGAGGCGGAGAATGAGAAGATTGGCAAATATAGAGAAATCAAAATAAAAGCCACGAGGGTGCCCATAAATATCAAGATAACAGGCTCGATAAAGGAAACCATGGCGCCGATGCGCAGAGCCACTTCCTCTTCGTAAAACTCAGCCACGCTGGTCAGCATGGGGGCCAGAGCGCCGCTGGACTCGCCGACCTCGATCATGTCCAGCGCCAAGGCCGGTATCACCTGCTTGGAGGCAAGAGCGTGAGACAAGGACTCCCCTTCGCGAACCATTTGCGTGGCTTCGATAACCGCGCCGCGCACTAACCTGCTGGAAATCGCGTCGGAAGCGGTTTGCAAGCCGGCGACGAGTGGTGTTCCGCCAGTCAAGAGAGTGGCCAGGGTGCGGGAAAACTGCGCCATTTGAAACTTCAGCATGGTATTGCCCACCATGGGCAGACGAAACTTCAAGCGGTCAAATGCCAGGCCGCCCTCCTGCGTGCGCGACCAGAAAAAAACGCCAATGGCGAACAGGACCAAGCTGGCGATGCAAAATAGAAAGACGTAGCGGTAGTCGACGGTCAAAGCAATCAAGACTCTCGTGGGTCCAGGGAGGGGCACATTGAGATCTTTATAAAGGCTAGCAAACTTGGGAATCACACCAGTTACTAAATAAGAGACGATGGCCGTGGCCATTACGACCAGGATCACCGGATAGACCAGAGTGGCCAGGATTTTCTTGCGGACTCCGGTAGTGACTTTTTGATAGGCGATGTAATATTCCAGAACGCCCGATAAGTTTCCGCTCTTTTCCCCAGCGAGTATGGCCGTCGAATAGACTTTGGAGAACACGCCGGCTTGCGTGACGGCCTCGGAAAGCGACTTGCCTTCGCGCACGCGGTCGCGAATTTGCGAAATTACCGGTCGGAGCCTGGGTGACGATGCGCGGTCAGCCAGCAAATCGAGAGCGCGCAGGATGGGCAGGCCGGCCTTGACTAATGTATTGAACTGTTGATTGAGGATAAGGAATTCGCTGCCACCGACGGAGCGCTCGCGCCGCTTGAGCATTCCGGACAGGATCCGATTGCGCTGCTCGACCGCATACACAAATAGCCCGCGGTCGGCAAGCTTCTGGCGTGCCTCCGTCACCGAACTGGCAGCCTCTATGTGCGAAAAAACGCGGCCGTTGGCGTCTGCCACCCGGCAAACAAACTCACCCATAAGAACCCAGTTTACCTCATCTATCTGATATGCGGGGAAGCAGGCTGGGGTTGGCCGCTACTTGAATATCACCCCGGTTGTGGCGGCCCTGCGCCAGCGCTTAATTGCCCTGGGTTTTACGCTCCGGTAACTCGCCATTGACAATGGCGACGCCAGCTGGCGGATCGAATCGGAACATGGTCTCCGGAATAGGCGGATCGAAACGCCAGTCCTCGAAGCGAAATTCTACCTCCACGCCGCCTGGCTGGCGGACGATCAGGCGTGCGAGCACCCCGGTGTCGGGCGCGATCTCGAAAAAGACCACATCATTATCTGCATCTGCGGCGCCCAAAGTGTTCTCGGGCTGATCCGCCATCCCGGTACTTCTCTTTTCGCCGCGTACCTTGCAACGCAATACGACATTTCCTCCGCGAAGGGGTCGCTCATCTGCGGCAGGCTCCACACGCGAGCAGATGCGGGAAATCTTCATCTGCCCCGCGAGGAGGGCCAGCGGAGTGCGCAAATCGTCGCTTTGCTTGGCCGGCACACGCGTGACGGTGTGATCGGCGGGAACATAAAACCACGCTGTTTTTCCATCCACCAGGAACAAGTCCCGTTCGGGACGCTCGTATTCCCAACGCATTTTGCCCGGTCGACGAAAGTAGGCTGTTCCCGCCTCGGTACGAACTACCCGGCCGCCTTCTGAATAGCGCTCAAGAAAAGTCGCTTGCAGGGTCCTTGCGGTCCGATATCTCTCCTCAAAGCGTGAGGTCAACTGACTCGCGGTCAAACTGCCGGCCAGAGAAATCACGAACCATATCAAGTAGCGGCGATGCACCACGCAGATATTGTAGCAGCATGGCGCGGATCGCAGGACCTTGCGGCATTTCAGAACGAGATAGAAAAGATGCGATACATAGGATGCAGAGAATTCATCGCGTCGAAAAAAAGAGCGCGAGCTATTGACTCGCGCCCTCTTCGTCCAGACCAAGCTAAACGCCGGCCAAGTCCGGGTTTTAAGCTACGACTATAGTGGGGGGTCGACGCCCGGGGTGCACTTCGCACCGGCGGAGTTGACGTCGATCACAACCGTTTGGTCGGTGCAAAACGCGCGCTGACCGGTCGAGCCCACGGTTATCGGAATGGCCGTAATGCCGTATGTAGCATTGTTGGCGCCCACCGTATACGTCACGGTGTAGCCAGCCTTGGTAATGGGATCCTGTCCGATAACGGAGTCCACCAAGCAAGCGGCGGTAGCCGTAGGAATCACGGTGCTGCTGCAAGTGGTACCATT
>Ga0210409_10002605_pt1 | contig 21227 bp, 21 predicted proteins | sample IncBWH17MmetaG_FD_161649 | JGI IMG/M metagenome (GOLD analysis project Ga0210409, IMG submission 161649) | Forest soil microbial communities from Barre Woods Harvard Forest LTER site, Petersham, Massachusetts, United States - Inc-BW-H-17-M | ecosystem: Environmental > Terrestrial > Soil >...
CAAAAACTTATTCACTACTTTGTGATGGCGAGCAATGGCGAGTGTCGCCTGGACTGCTGCGAAAAATCATCGATCTCTAAGAACGAACTCCAGCAAAGTCAACAACGCTACTAGCGTCACGCTTACCTGCAATCGCCTGACTCTTGTTCTGGACTGGCATATCGTCAAATCCCAGTGCGAAGCATAGACGATCGATTTCATCTTCAGAAATGCGTCTGTCACGCGGCGCCGGGTTTTTTGGCCTCCGTACGTCTTCTGTGGGGCTTGCAGCTACCCATCCCCATTCCCGTTGCGCTGTGCTGAAGACGTGTGACAGCAAATTCGTCTCACGATTGACGGTCGATCCAAGCACATTTTTTAATCGAAGATCGCGCCATTGCCCGAGAAAATCTGGCGTAACGTCACTGATTTATGTCGCCGAAATGGACTTTCCTGACCACAATATTGCTCATCGCTGACAGGCGCAGTGCTTCCCATCGATAACCACGCTTGGTACGGGAGACTTCTCTTTCGTAGCGTTCGAAGGCATCGCGGCAGGTTTTGCCAACGGCAATACCGGTTGCTTTTTCTTCGCGAATTTCAGTTTCTCGCATGGCGGCCCATGCCTGGGCTTGTGCCTTGGTCGGGTACGTTCCCGACTCACGCTTGCCCTTGATTGCAATTTGAACCCGCCAGCCACCAGCACATTTTACGATTGATGCCATATATTCCATTCTCCAAAAAACGGCGGCAATTACACCATGAAATTGGGGAATGGCTGTGTAAATTATGGGGAATTGATATCAGTAATTAGTGGTTTTTGTTGGTGATTTGCGATTTTTGGCTTGAATGCAAAAACGCCGCAGAACCTTGTATTTACTTGGTTTGCGGCGTTTTGTGCTGTTTTACGACAATGTGTATTGGTGCCCGAGGCCGGACTTGAACCGGCACACCCTTACGAGCGAGAGATTTTAAGTCTCTTGTGTCTACCGATTTCACCACTCGGGCAAGTTTGCGGGTTTGCATGAAAACCGCAAAAGGTATCGTCAAAAATCACCGGCGATACTGGGCAGGGCCGAATTTTAACAGGTTCTCCCTGCCAAGGCCATATTCTCGTGCGCGGCCATTTCGACGGCAAATTTACTGCCTAGGCGGCGAAATCTACTTCGGCAGTCGCCACTGCCGTGATTTTCACGCCGAAACTGTCGACGTTCTGCAATGTCGCATTTTCATGTATGCGTATCTGCTGTCCGCTGGCATGCGGCTTGTCGTGGGTGGTGTGGGCATCGGACACCAGGGTGACCGGGTATCCCTGCGCTGCCGCGCTGCGGACCGTGGTGTCGACGCAGAATTCCGATGCATAGCCGCAGATCACTAGATGGTCGACCTGCCATGCGGTCAGCAGCTCTCGCAACTCGGTGCGGAGGAAGGAGTCGCTGGTCTTCTTGCGCAGCCTGGTGTCGCTGTCCTTGACCTGTAATCCGTGCTGCAGCTGCCAGCCTGGTGAGTTGTACTCTAGTGGACTGTCGGCTTCTTCATGCTGGACAAAAACCACCGGTACACCCGCGGCGCGCGCCTTGGCGGTCAGGGTGTTGATGCGCTCGATCACCGCATCGGCTTCAAACGGCCGCCGGCTTCCTTCAAAAAGATCGTGCTGGACATCGATGATTAACAGTGCGGATTTCATGTTGGCCTGACGTTGAGAGACGGAGAACGCCGTCGGATTCCAGTTCTGCATCCGCCTGAAGCCCTGGCGGATGCCGCTGCTCGCCTGATTTTCAGGTTTCCGGCAGTGCCTCGCTGACTGGCGCTGAACCGAATCTGTTTGGTTCTTTCCCTTCCAGGATCAGGAAGTAGAGCACCACCAGCCCGCCGATGATCGGGATCAGCGACAGCAACAGCCACCAGCCGCTGCGGTCTGTGTCGTGCAGGCGGCGCGCTGCGGCTGCGATGGAAGGCAGCAGCGTAGCCAGCGAAATGAGCAGGCCTAGCTTGTGATGGATTGTGTCGGCAATCACCGTGGCCACCACGATGAAGAGGATAAACCACCAGTATTCGGAACGCGATGCTCTGCCGTTGAAGTCGACATACTTGGAAAAGCAAACCTTGATTGATTCTGTGAACGTCATGTTTATCCCCCTGAAGTTGTGCTGGCATGGACAGTGCGTCCGTTTGTGACGGCGCTGATGGCCATGTAGTTCGGTAAGGTTACCGGAGAGTAATAATAACAAAAGCCGCCGCGATTCTCATTAAAAGTTAATTGATCGCAAATATGCCGGTTTCGCCCTAAGGCAATCTGTCACGCCTTGAATTTCCCTTCTGCGCAGTTTCTTTGTGTGGCTATATCGCCGCATAAATATATCCACAGAGAAATATTTCTCAAGAGAAATGAAAATATGCGGGAAAGGCGCGCATACTAAATTGCCGCAAGGAAACAAACAAGCTTATTGCTATAGATGCACGACTGAGTATGTGAATGCAGCAGGCCGATATGCCGATCGCTGATCGGGTTGAAGTTAATGCACATATGTGGGAGGCGTTATGGGAATAGAATTGTCTCGCCGGAATTCGCTGTCCATTATCTCTGTTGCAGTACTGGTAATGATTTCAGGTTGCGGCGGAGGCGGGGGCGGCAGTAACAGTCCGGCACCCGTCGCTACCCCGGTACCTAGTACGCCGCCTCCTGCAACTTCACCGCCCGTCACCGTCTCGCCGCCAGTCACTACACCAGCACCGCCAGGTAATTCCAGTTCCGTACCGCCGCCAGTGGTGACGCCGCCACCAACGCCTCCCATGCTGAATGTGCTAGACCCCAGCAATGTCGCCGCCGCTCGCGCGCAAGGGATGACCGGCGCCGGCGTTACAGTGGGCGTGATGGATACCGATTTCGATGCCAGCGATCCGCAAATCGCCGGGCGTATCAGCAAGACTGTGTACAACAACGGCGGCGCCGACGGCAATATGCACGGCACCGAAGTGGTGGAAGCCTTGGCCGGCAATACCCTGGGCGTGGCCCCTGGCGTATTTGTGCAGGCGGCCGCGGCCGGCACTAATGGCGATAACGTGCTGCTCAACAGCCAGATGTACCAGGACATGTTCGCCAAGGGTGTGCGGATTTTCAACCAGTCCAATGGCATCGACGCTGTCGGCGCTACTGTCGGCCAGGCGCTGGCTTTGCATGCCATGTACCAGCCGCTGGTGGCGCAGCATGGCTTGTTCATCTGGTCTACCGGGAATGACGGCGGAGCGCAGCCGAACCTGAACGCCAGCTTGCCATCCATGTTCTCCGATCTGCAAAGCGGCTGGCTGGCCGTGACCGCCGTCAACGCCGCCGGCGGCAGCAACGGCTACAGCAGCAGCGACAAGGTGCCCGGCATGATTTCCAGCTACGCCAACCGCTGCGGTGTCGCCGCCAACTGGTGCCTGGCGGCGCCGGGCGATTTCATTTCCAGCAGCAGCGGCGGCCGCGTCTTCGGCACCTCCTTTGCCGCACCCGCCGTGACCGGTGCAGCAGCCCTGGTGCAGCAAGCCTATCCCTGGATGAATGCCGACCTGATCCGCCAGACCATCCTCTCCACCGCCACCGACATGCACGATACGGCGACTTACGGCTGGGGCCTGCTCAACGCCAGCAAGGCGGTCAATGGCCCAGCGTTATTCGACCAGCGCCTGGCGCTGGGACCGAACGTCAATGTCCAGTTCGACAATGTCTCCTCGGTATTCAAGAACGATATCGGCGGCGATGCCGGCCTCAACAAGAGCGGCAGCGGCCAGTTGACCCTGGCTGGCAACAATACCTATCTGGGCGACAGCAATGTCCTCGGCGGCAGCCTGAATATTACCGGCGCGGTGGCCGCCAGCGTGAATGTCAGCAGCCTCGGCCGGCTGGCCGGCGCCGGCGGCATCGTGCATGGCAATGTTCTCAACAGCGGCCGCCTCGATAACAGCGGCGCCGGCCTGAGCATCGCCGGCAACTACGTCGCCACGCCGGGCGCGGTGCTGGCCAACCAGCTCAACAGCACGCTGACAGTCGGCGGCGCCGCCATCCTCGGCAACTCGCATCTGGTCGCGACCACCCCGGCCGGCAGCAGCGATCCGTCCGGCTATGTGACGCAGCAGGTGGGCGTTGCCCGGGTGCTGACGGCTGGCGGCGGCGTCAGCGGCCAGTTCAGCACGCTCAGCTTTGAAGCCGACGGCGTCAGCTTTACGCCGGGCGTGTTCATTGCCGCCAGCTTGTCCTATCAGGCCAAGGAAGTCGATCTGCAGATCAGCCGCAGCAGTACCGTCGTCATGGCGGCGCAGGCTTTCGGCAAGGACGCCACCCGCAACAATGCCGCCGCCGCCCTCGAGAGCGGCTTGCAGGCCGCCGACCAGATGGCCGCCAGCGGCAATGTCAGCGGCGTCAACGGCCAGTTCCTGGCCAGCGCCGCCGCCGTGCAGAAGAGCGCCAGCGTGGCGGTTGCCGGGCAGGTGCTGGACAGCCTGTCGGGCCAGGTCCACGCCTCGGCGCAAGCCTTGACCTTCCAGCAGTCGCAGGCCATCAACCGCGACCTCGGCAACCGCCTGGCGATGCTGGGCAATCAAGCCGGCAGCCATGACGGCAGCGGCCTGTGGGTGAGCGCCCTGGGCGCGTCCGGCAAGCTCAGCCAGAGCGGCTATGCCACTGGCGATACGTCCTTGTGGGGCGGCCAGTTCGGGGTCGATACCCGGCTCGGCGCCAACACCATCGTCGGCGCGGCGATCGCTTACTCGGACAGCAAGGCCAGCTTCGACCGCCTGGGCGGACAATCGAAGAGCCGCGACACCGGCGTTTCGATGTATGGTCGCCACGGCTTTGGCGAGCAGGGCTGGTATGTCTCGGGAAGGGCTGGCGTGGCCACCATCAACAGCACGGTGACGCGCGAGGCGCTGATCGGCAGCAGCACGCAGAACCTGGGGACAGAGCATACCGACAGCCTGTGGTCGGCCTATGCCGAAAGCGGCTATGTGCTGCCGCTATCTGCCAGCAGCCGGCTGACGCCCTACGCCGGTATCGCCTACGACCGTCTCAAGCGCGGCGGCTTTACCGAAAACGGCGGCGTCTTCGGTTTGACGGCAGGCAGCCAGGCGTATCAACAAACGGCGGGCTTGCTGGGCTTGCGCGGCGATACCAGCTTCCAATGGACGGGCGGCGTCAGCGTACTGCAAGCCTATGCGGCCTGGCAGCATGCCTTCAACGACGGCAACCTGGATTTCAATGCGGCGTATGTGGGGGCGCCGGCGGCGGGCTTTACGGTGCAGGGGATAGGCCTGGCGCGCAGCAGCGGCTGGCTCGGACTGGGCTTGAATACGGCGGTGGACAAGCGCTGGGGCTGGTATCTCAATTACGATGCGCAACTGGGCAGCGGCGGCTTGCGCAACAATGTGTTCTCGCTTGGGTTGCGATTTGCACTGGAGTGAGGTGAGCGGCGGCTGGCACTAGGCCCTTACGAACTGGCTGCCAATGGCAACCGCCTGATATCAATTGCAGCGGGAAATTGCCATTACATATCGCTGCCGGCTGGCGCTTCTGCGTCGGGCGTCATTGCCGGCGCTTCATCTGCCATCGACGGCGAGGTTTTCATGACGCGCTTCTTGCCCATCAGGCCTAGGTCGGCGCCGGTGATGCCATATTCCTGCATCTTGGTTTTAATCTCGGTAATCACGTCAGCGATTTCGGCCTGACGCAATTCTTCTGCCTGTTTCCTCAATTGCTCGATTTGCGCTTGCAGTTCTTTGTAGGTCGTCATTTCTATTGCTTTCTTTCTGCGTTTTGGACGGGCAAGTATACCGTAAGCAGGGTGCGGCATGAAATGCCTGCCAGTATCTGGTTTGGCAGCTTGAGATTGTTGCGCGCTGATACAAGCTGTTGCAAAGATTACTGAATTGTATCGACCATTCGGCCGCCACAAACTATATTGAATACAGGGAGACACGTTGTGATGCCGCCTTGAGCGGCAGCATGGGAAGTAAGAGGTCTTGCTATGAAAAAATTGATGATCATGTGGCTGGCCGCGCTGGCGCTGATATTCTCAAGCGCTGCGGGCCCGGCGTTTGCCCGCAATAACGGCGGCTTCCATGGTGGTGGCTTCCACGGCGGCGGCGCGCAATTCCATGGCGGCGGCATGCGCTACGGCGGCGGGCCGCAGGCGCACCACGGATTCCGCCGCTTCAGGGATTTCCACGGCCGTGGCGTGATCGTGATAGGCGGACCGTTTTTCTGGGACCCTTACTACTACGACCCGGCGCTTTATCCAGTGGGCGGTGTTTATGTAGCACCCGACGGCAACTACAGCTACTACTGTAACGATCCTGCCGGCTACTATCCTGAAGTGCCAAGCTGTCCCGGCGGGTGGTTGCGCGTGGTTCCCGGCGACCCCGCGTATTAAAGAAGTAAAACGGTCGGCCTGGCCGTGATCGAAGCAGAAAACGCTATCCTCGGGTAGCGTTTTTTTAATCTCCAGGGGTAAAGCCTTAGCCAATTTCTGAGCGCCTGTCTTGCTGCCGGCCAGCTTGGCAGGTAACATGAAGCTCTGAATAATTAGACTTTCTATCCCGGAGAAAAGCATGTCCATCCATATGATTGAAGCAGTGCGTTTTAATGTCGAAGGCGACCGGGTCGAGGAAGTGCGCTGGGGACGGGCCAAGCCGCAAGAGGACGGCTCTATCGGCTGGGAACACAAGACCTCGGAGCAGGACGTCAGCCTGGTGGTGGACGCGCTGCATTTCGGCGACGAGGTGGCGACGGCGTTTTCCGTGGATGGCAAGATTGTGCGCGGTCCCAGTATCGCGCTGGTGATCCACGAACACGGCATTGAAGGCATCGGCATAGCCGAGCGCGACACCTCCGGCCGCACCTTGGCCGATTTGCCGCGCTTTTAATTTTTAGTTAGCGGCATCAGAAGCTGCTGGACGATGCCGGACCCGGGGTGGCGCTGGTGTGGATCTGGCTGCCGCCGGCCAGTTCGCCGCGGTTTTCCCGCCATTGCTGGCGTTGCCATTCGAGTTCGCTCCATTGATCGGCGCGGCGCCTTTCCCATTCATTGCGTTCGCGCCAGACCGGCGCCACCGTCTGCGACGGCGGCTCCATGAACAGCGCCTGCGGATGTACTCCGGTAACGTTCAGCGCCGGCGGCGCAAACAATGGCGCCTGGCCCGCAACTGGCTGGCCGGTGCCGTTGTCGGCGGCGACAGCTTTTTCCGGCATTGCCGCCGTGATCGCTCCGAGGAGCAGTACCAGCAATATTTTTTCCATACAACCCTCCGCCTGGCTAGCCGGCATGAAAAATGGCCGGAGATAAAGTGTTGCGAGCCCATCTTCAGGATTTCATTCTAGGAAACAAAACGGCGCTAAGCTAATAGAGAATCGCTTGCGGACCTCGCTTTTTTGCGATCTTTGGCAGTCGGCTGCATTGAATAGATGCTGGTGGTAATGTTTGTCCTCTGTTGTCTGTAAAAGTTGTTTTGAGGAAACGGTAATCAACAGGAGTTTTTCCAGGATAAGCCGTTTGAAAAGATTTCATATCGGAGAGACTGCATGCGATCGCAGATAGAGAAAGCCAGGATTTTCCAGCAGCTCCACGCCCGCGAGGGTGCTTTCATCATTCCCAATCCCTGGGATATCGGCAGCGCCAGGCTGCTGGCCTTGCTGGGATTCGAGGCATTGGCCAGCACCAGTGCCGGTTATGCGTTTTCGCGCGGCTTGACGGACGGCGCCATCGGCCGCGAGCAGATGATGGCGCACCTTACCGAACTGGCGGCGGCTACCGCTCTGCCGCTCAGCGCCGATCTGGAAAACGGCTGGGGCGACTCGCCCGGAACGGTGGCGGAAACCGTCCGCCTGGCGGCGGCTACCGGCATCGTCGGCGGTTCCATAGAAGACGCCAGCGGCCGGGCTGACGATCCCATTTATCCGCTGGCGCTTGCCGTTGAGCGCGTACGCGCCGCCGTCGAGGCAGCGCGCTCGCTGGATTTTCCGTTCACGCTGACCGCGCGCGCAGAAAATTTTCTGGTTGGCCGCGCCGACCTGAAGGACACCATCGAACGGCTGCAGGCCTATCAGGACGCCGGCGCCGACGTGCTGTACGCGCCCGGCCTGAAAAGCAAGGAAGACATTGTCGCGGTGGTCAGTGCGCTGGATAAGCCGGTGAACGTGGTCATGGGATTGCAAGGCGTGCAGCTCAGCCTGCAAGAACTGGCGCAGATCGGCGTCCAGCGGGTCAGCGTCGGCGGTTCGCTGGCGCGCGCGGCGCTTGGGGCCTTCCTGCGGGCTGCCGAGGAAATGCGTGAGCATGGCACGTTTTCCTATGGCAATGAGGCAGTCGGCACGCGCCGGATCAGCGAGATGCTGCAGGCGGCAAACAAGCTTTAGGCAGCAAAGCGCTTGATTAAGTTATATGCTGGTAGCAAGGTCTGCCGCCAGATGATGGCAGTTCACTAGTGTAAGATCCATGCTTCTCCGCGCCGACGAATGCCGCATCATGAAAGTCTACAATTTAGCTTGTGAACAGAATCATCGCTTCGAGGGCTGGTTTGGCTCGGAAGATGATTTTCTCTCACAATCGGCGCGCAAGCTGATTGTCTGCCCGATTTGCGATAGCGTCAAAGTGGACAAGCTGCCGTCGGCGCCGCATTTGAATCTTTCTGCCGCCAGGCCGCCGGCCGGCGCGCGCAGCCAGTCGCCCCAGCATTCGCCGGCAGTGGCGCAGATGCAGAAACGCCTGGCGGAGATGGCGCGCCATGTCATGGAAAACACCGAAGATGTGGGGGAAGGATTTGCTGAGGAAGCGCGCCGGATCCACTACAAGGAAGTGCCGGAGCACGGGATTCGCGGCGTCGCCACTGCAGAGGAGTGCGATGAACTGGCGGACGAAGGTATCGACGTGTTCCAGCTGCCTTTGCCTGCCTTACATAAACCGACCCTGCAGTAAGCCGTAGCCGATCCAGGTTCCAGGCTGCTTGCTTAGTTACGGTCGCGCAGGATCCTGGTGACGCCGCGGATGCGGCGCACATTGCGCATCAGCCGCGCCAGATGCACCCGGTCTTCCACCTGGATGGTGAACACCAGCTGCGTCATCAGCTGGTCTTTGTCGTCGTCCATGTTGACATAGATGATGTTGGCGTCGGAATCGCCGATTTCAGCGGCTACCCGCGCCAGGATACCCTTGTCGTTATGCACCAGGACCTTGATGCGGCAATCGAAACGGCGGTTCAGGTCTTCACCCCACAGCACTTCAATCCAGCGGTCCGGATCCTTGTTGCGCTGGCGCTTGGCGATGTTGCAGTCTTCTGCATGCACCACCAGTCCCTGGTCGCGCTTCAGCTGGCCAGTGATGTGATCGCCCGGAATCGGCTGGCAGCATGGCGACAGCTGCACCGAAATGCCTTCGCTGCCATAGATCACCACCGGATCCATCTTGGCTGGCGTCGCGACACCTTCCATGTCGAGCAGCGGCGTCAGCAAAGGCTCGTTTTCCAGCAAGCCCATGATATGGCGCGCCACCAGGGTCGCCATGCGCTTGCCGACGCCGATGTCGGCGTAGATCTCATCCAAAGACTTGGCGCTGGATTCGTTCAGCAGGCGGTCGACCACCACCGGCGCCAGCGCCGGATTCAGGTTGAGCGTCGCCAGTGCTTGCGACAGCAGGCGTTTGCCGAGTTCTACCGATTCGCCCAGGTTAATGGTGCGCAGATGATGGCGGATGGCGGACCGGGCCTTGCCGGTGCGTACAAAGCTGAGCCAGTTGGGGCTGGGGCGCGAACTGGTCGAGGTAATGATTTCCACGATGTCGCCGTTGTGCAGCTCGGTGCGCAGCGGCGCCGGTTCGTGGTTGATCTTGGCGGCGATGGTCTGGTCGCCGACATCGGTATGGATGGTGTAGGCAAAATCCAGCGCCGTGGCGCCGCGCGGCAGGGCGATGATCTTCGATTTCGGCGTGAACACGTAAACCGAATCGGGGAACAGGTCGACCTTGACATGTTCCAGGAATTCGGCCGAGTCGCCGGTCTGCTTCTGGATATCCAGCAGCGACTGCAGCCAGGCATGGGTGCGTTGCTGCAGGTCGCTCAGGTTGCCTTCCTCATCCTTGTACAGCCAGTGCGCGGCAACGCCGGATTCGGCGACGCGGTGCATGTCCTGGGTGCGGATCTGGAATTCGACCGGCGTGCCGTAAGGGCCGATCAGGGTGGTGTGCAGCGACTGGTAGCCGTTCAGCTTGGGAATCGCGATGTAATCCTTGAACTTGCCCGGCATCGGCTTGTACAGTGCGTGCAGGGTGCCGAGCGCCAGGTAGCAATTGGCGAAGGTGTCGACCACGATGCGAAAGCCGTAGACATCCAGCACCTGGGAAAACGACAAATGCTTGTTGTGCATCTTGCGATAGATGCCGAACAGGCTCTTCTCGCGGCCGTCTATTTGGGCGTTGATGCCGGTCGCAGCCAGCGTGGTGCTGACCGATTCCAGGATCTTGCTGACCACTTCGCGGCGGTTGCCGCGGGCTGCCTTGACTGCCTTGGCCAGGGTGCGGTGGCGCAGCGGATACAAATGCGAGAACGCCAGTTCCTGCAGCTCGCGATAGATATTGTTGAGCCCGAGCCGATGCGCGATCGGAATGTAGACCTCCATGGTCTCGCGCGCGATGCGGCGTTTCTTTTCCGGGATCATCACGCCCAGCGTGCGCATATTGTGCAGGCGGTCGGCCAGCTTGACCAGGATCACGCGGACGTCGCGCGCCATCGCCAGCAGCATCTTGCGGAAGTTCTCCGCCTGGGCCTCGATCTGGCTCTGGAATTCGATCTTGTCCAGCTTGGAGAGGCCATCGACCAGGGTGGCCACCGGCGCGCCGAAGCGTTCGATCAGCTCGTCCTTCTTGACGTCCTGGTCTTCCATGACATCGTGCAGCAGGGCAGCCATGATGGCTTGCGCGTCCAGCTTCCAGTCGGCGCAGATTTCGGCGACGGCAATCGGGTGTGAAATATAAGGTTCGCCGGATTTGCGCATCTGACCCAGATGCATTTCATCCGAAAAGCGATAGGCTTCCTTGACCTTTTTCAGCTCGGCTGGGGTCAGGTATTCGGCAAGCTTGGTAGTCAGGTGCGTAATCGAGGCGACGCCGGGCTGGAGGGCGGGCTGAGGATCTGGCAAGGGGGGCGTGTTAGCAGGTTTTCTGGCTGAGCGGGGGGAGGCCGCCCGTTTTTTTGTGGTTGCGGCTGATGACATGCTTGAATCTGGAGATGTCAGGTTCATACTGGATCGATAGCAGCCGCATGAGTTTTATCCATTGCAGGGCAGAGTCGTGGAGTCGCCAAAGCGTAGTGCATCAGTGACGTAGCAACGCTGCCCTCAATGCATTCAAATTAACCAGGTACCTTCTTGAGCATTTCAATGCCGATCTTGCCGGCAGCGATTTCACGCAAGGCAACCACGGTTGGCTTGTCCTTGGCGTCGATCTTCGCAGTGTGGCCTTGCAGCAGCTGGCGTGCGCGGTAAGTCGCGGACAGCGTCAGCTGAAAGCGGTTAGGGATCTGTTTCAGACAATCTTCGATAGTGATGCGGGCCATATAAAATTCTCCAGAATGCGGTACTGCCAATTGGTGGCTGAATACCAGTTGGCTAAATATTAACTTAAATTTGCATGGATGCCCAATTGGGCGAATAAAGACGCGTTCCGCACTGCCTGTTGCGAGAAGCGGCAGCGAGTAGCTTTGACAATCGCTGTTAATTCCGACAGAGCAGATGCAAACTCTTGATTAATAATAACATATTCAAACTCGGGGGCGTGTGCGATTTCACCGCCGGCGGCCAGAATGCGGCGCGTGATGACCTGCGGTTCGTCCTGGCCACGCTTTTTCAGGCGCTCTTCCAGCGCCGCGATGGATGGCGGCAGGATAAAAATGCCGACAGCGTGCGGAAACTGCTTCTTGACCTGCTGCGCGCCTTGCCAGTCGATTTCCAGCAAAACGTCGGTGCCGGACTGCATCTGCTCCGCAATCGCCAGGCGCGAGGTGCCGTAGTAATTGGTGTGCACTTCCGCCCATTCCAGGAATTCGCCTTGCTTATGGCGGGCGCGGAAATCTTCCACAGTGGTGAAGTGGTATTCACGGCCATCCTGTTCACCCGGGCGCGGCGGCCGCGTGGTGTAGGAAATCGACAGCTTGATCGTTTGTTCCTGCGCCAGCAGCGCATTCACCAGCGTCGATTTGCCGGCGCCGGAAGGGGCGACCACCATGAACAGGCTGCCCGACATCGGGTGCTCGTCCGGCATGGCCGAGCTGTTGACCAGGTCGGCTGATGGAGTAGGTAGTGGAGGTGTCATAACAATTGAAAGATGTGCAAACCGTCAGGTATGCAAAATACCCGATTATGTAAGTGTGACATTGTATCAGCGTGGCAATAAGGCTGCAGCTAGGATTTGTATCTTTCACGAATGGCGCATAGGCCAGGTATATTGGTGTAGTGATAACGGCGGGCCGGAGCTTGGTGTACATTTATGGGTTTTCCAAAAAGCGCAGCGATTGTCGACGCGCTGGATGATGTACAACAGACAAGGACCAAGGCAATGGCGATCAAGTTACAACAAGCGGAGCAGAAGGATCTGGTCGGCTCGATTCAGCGCTATTTCAAGGAAAACATGGAAGAACCGATCGGCGACCTGAAGGCCGGCATGCTGCTCGATTTTTGCCTGCAGGTGATCGGCCCGGCCATCTATAACCAGGCGATCGCCGATGCGCAAGCGCATATGGAGGCGAAAGTCGCCGACCTCAGCGTCGAATGCTACGAAGAGAGCGGCAGCTACTGGAAGAAAAAATAAGCCTGGCCAAGCACCGCGGTTGCCGCCAAAGCTGACAGCGGCAGGGTAGCGGACGCTATAATGTAGGCAACAGCCCATCTTCATCCCCCTTACCAACGCCATCCACACTATGCATTATGTTTCGACTCGCGGCCACGCAGCCGCACAAAATTTTTCCGAGATCCTGCTGGGCGGCCTGGCGCCGGATGGCGGCTTGTACTTGCCGGCCGAGTATCCGCAAGTGACTTCGGCCGAACTGGATCAATGGCGTACGCTGTCCTATGCCGACCTGGCGTTTGAAGTGCTGAAGAAGTTCGCCACCGAGATACCACAGGCCGATTTGCGCGCGCTGGCGCACAAGACCTATACCGCGGATGTCTATCGCAACGCGCGCAGCGGCGAAGATGCCGGCCAGATCACGCCGCTCAGCGTGCTGGAAGAAAAAGATGGCAGCAAGCTGCTGCTGCAAGCCTTGTCGAACGGTCCGACACTGGCTTTCAAGGACATGGCGATGCAACTGCTCGGCAACCTGTTCGAGTACACCCTGGCCAAGAACGACGCCCAGCTGAACATTTTCGGCGCCACTTCCGGCGATACCGGCAGCGCCGCGGAATATGCGATGCGCGGCAAAAAAGGCATCCGTGTATTCATGCTGTCGCCGCACAAGAAGATGAGCGCTTTCCAGACCGCGCAAATGTTCAGCCTGCAGGATCCGAACATCTTCAATATCGCAGTTGAAGGCGTTTTCGACGATTGCCAGGACATGGTGAAAGCCGTCTCCAACGACCATGCCTTCAAGGCCAGCCAGAAAATCGGCACGGTCAACTCGATCAACTGGGCGCGCGTGGTGGCGCAGGTGGTCTACTACTTCCGCGGCTACCTGAGCGCGACCACCAGCAACCAGCAGAAAGTATCGTTCACTGTCCCATCGGGTAATTTCGGCAATATCTGCGCCGGCCACATCGCCCGCATGATGGGCCTGCCGATCGACAAACTGGTGGCCGCCACCAACGAGAACGATGTGCTCGACGAGTTTTTCCGCACCGGCATCTACCGCGTGCGCAAGTCCGCCGAAACCTACCACACCAGCAGTCCGAGCATGGACATCAGCAAGGCCTCCAATTTCGAGCGCTTCATCCACGACCTGCTGGACGGCGACAGCGAACGCGTGCGCGCCTTGTTCCATAAAGTCGAAACCGAGGGCGGCTTCAACCTGGCAGGCGGCCCCGGCAGCGATGGCGACGAATTCACCAAGATTGCCCGTTTCGGCTTCCAGTCCGGGAAATCCACGCACCAGGACCGGCTAGACACCATCCGCGACATCCAGCAGCGCTACAACGTCACCATCGATACCCACACCGCCGACGGCGTCAAGGTCGCGCGTGAGTACATGGTGCCTGGCGTGCCGATGATCGTGCTGGAGACCGCCTTGCCGGCCAAGTTCAATGAAACCATCCGCGAAGCACTGGGGCGCGATGCGCAACGGCCTGCCGGTTTTGAAAACATCGAAACGCTGCCGCAGCGGTTTGAAGTGATGGCGGCCGACGTCGCGCAGGTCAAGCGCTTGATCGCGAGCCACACTGGCTTGTAAACTGTCAATGAGCTGCCAATGAGCTGCCAATGAGCTGCCAATGAGCTGCAACGAAAGCGCTAGAAAATGATGCAAAAGCCCCCGATGTTAACCGTTGCCGAAGCACTGGCCGTGCTGCTGGCGGCCGGCCGCTCGCTGGCCGATGGCGCTGCCGTCGAGCTGGTTCCGACGCTGGAAGCGAACGGCCGGGTGCTGGCCGCCTCCCAGGTTTCGCAGCTCAACGTGCCGCCGGCGGACAACACGCAAATGGACGGTTACGCGGTGCGCGCCGCCGATTGCAGCAGCGGTGCGGCACGCTTGCCTGTATCGCAAAGGATTCCGGCTGGCCACGTCGGTGCGCCGCTGGCCGCCGGCACCGCGGCACGGATCTTTACCGGCGCCATGATTCCGGCTGGCGCCGATGCGGTGGTGATGCAGGAAATGTGTGAAGCCGAGGGCGACGCCGTGGTGATCAGGCACGCGCCGAAATCCGGCGAATGGGTGCGCCGCGCCGGCGAGGATATCCAGAGCGGCAGCGTGATCCTGGCGGCGGGCACGCGCCTGCGGCCGCAAGATCTCGGCCTGGCGGCATCGGTAGGTCTGGAAAAACTGCCGCTGCTGCCTAAACTGCGGGTGGCGATGTTTTTCACCGGCGATGAGCTGGCCATGCCCGGCCAAGTCCTGAAGCCGGGCGCCATTTATAACTCCAACCGTTTTGTCCTGCGCGGCCTGCTGGAAAACCTCGGTTGCGAGATCACCGACTACGGCATCGTGCCGGATAATCGGGAAGCGACCCGGGATGCCTTGCGCCGGGCGGCCCAGGAACATGACCTGATCCTGACTTCGGGCGGCGTCTCGGTCGGCGAAGAAGACCATGTGAAGCCGGCGGTGGAGGCTGAAGGGCGCCTTAACATGTGGCAAATAGCCATGAAACCGGGCAAGCCGCTGGCCTTCGGCGAAGTACGCCGTGCTGCTGGCGGCCATGCTTTCTTTATCGGCCTGCCGGGCAATCCCGTGTCCAGTTTCGTCACTTTCCTGATTTTCGTGCGCCCCTTCATCCTGCGCCAGCAAGGCGTGGCGGCAGACGCGCTGGCGCCGCAGGCGCTGGCCATGCGTGCCGATTTCGACTGGCCGAAGGCAGACCGGCGCCAGGAATTCCTGCGGGTAAAAATCAACGCCGGCGGCGGCCTCGACCTGTTTCCGCACCAAGGCTCAGGGGTGCTGACTTCCGCGGTCTGGGGCGACGGCCTGGTCGATAATCCGGCCGGGCAGACCATTGCCCGCGGCGATACGCTGCGCTTTCTGCCGTTTTCTGCTTTGCTGCAATAAGCAGTGGGACTAGCCTGTTCAATCACGAGAATGCAATGAAGATCGAGTTACGTTTTTTTGCCAGCCTGCGCGAGACGCTCAAGCAGTCGCAGGAAGTTCTGGAGCTGCCTGACGCAGCGACGACCGTTGGCGCCGTGCGCGCGCATTTGCGCGCCCGCGGCGGCGTCTGGGCAGATGCGCTGGCCGATGGCCGGGCGCTGCGGATGGCGTTCAACCAAGAGCTGGCGAACGCCGATACCGTCGTCACCGACGGTGGTGAAGTGGCATTTTTCCCGCCGGTCACCGGCGGCTGATTTCTTTGTCTGCAATGAGGTCCTGATCATGACTATCCGCGTCCAGACTGAAGATTTCGATTGCGCCGCCGAGCTGGCGCAATTGCGGCAAGCCAATCCCAGAATTGGCGCCGTCGTCAGTTTCCTGGGCACTGTGCGCGATCTGAACGACGGCAGCAGCGTCGCCCAGATGGAGCTTGAGCATTACCCGGGCATGACCGAAAAGGCGCTGGCCGCCATCGTCGCCCAGGCCAAGCAGCGCTGGGAAATTTTCGATGCGCTGGTCATTCACCGCATCGGCCCTTTGCTGCCGCTGGACCAGATCGTGCTGGTTGCGGTGACTTCGGCGCATCGCGGCGACGCTTTTGCCGCCTGCGAATTCATTATCGACTACCTCAAGACCGAAGCGCCGTTCTGGAAGAAAGAACATACCGACCAAGGTGCGCGCTGGGTCGACGCCCGCAGCAGCGACGACGAAGCGCTGGCCAAATGGGAGCAGGACGGCTTGCCTTTGCCTATGCGCGAAAGCAAGAAGTGAGCTGGCTCGCAGTCGGCATCGGTGCTGTTTTGGGGGCCTGGCTGCGCTGGGGGGCGAGCGCCTGGCTTGGCGCTTACCAGAATCAATTGCCATGGGGGACTTTGCTGGTCAACCTAGCCGGCGGCTACCTGGCTGGCCTGGCGGTAGCGTTCTTCGAATCGCACCCGGCGCTGCCGATGGAGTGGCGTTTGCTCGTGATTACCGGTTTCCTGGGCGGCCTGACCACTTTTTCCACCTTTTCAGCTGAATCGATGGTGTTGCTGCAACATGGCGAATACGGCTGGTTCCTGGGCCACACCGTGCTGCATTTGTTTGGCTCCATACTGCTTTGCATCGCCGGTTTCGCTACCTATCGCGCCTTGGCCTCCTAGTTTCAGAAATTCCTTAGCCAAGTCGCCGCAAATAGGCCAGGATGTTGTTTAAAATGACATGAATGTGTTTTTGGCAGCGCCGACTCGCCGGAACCCGGCGCGTTTGCCTCGGCATATCCAACCATTTTGGGAGGACGTCATATGGAAGCTAAGTCCAAAGTGCCATACTTCAGGGCAACAGTGGCAGCAGGAAAATTCAGCCCGCGCCTCCATTTGACGGGGGCGATGGCGGTGGCTATGATGACGAAATGGAAACCAGGGTAGGCAAACTTGAAGAATTTGTAAATGACGCGTGGGATCGCCTGACGCGCATAGAGACGCGCCTGGACCAGACCGCGACCAGCGCCGAGATGCGCAAAGAGATGACAGATCAAACCTGGCGCCTGGTGAGCTTTGTGTGCGGCTTCGGCACGGCGCTGGTGGCGGCGACCTACTTCATGGCGACGCAGATCAGCTAGCCTGTCCGGCAGCTACTCTCAGAGCCCTTCCATGCGAAGGGCTTTTTAATATCTGGTCCGATGCTATCCTCTCTTTGTGGGCGCCTTGCATTGCATCCACCCAAGGCCGCCCAAATACCCAACTTATTCCTTGACGAGCCCTTAGTTTATCAATGCGTGCTTGAAATCAGCCGGCATGTCCCAATTTTCTATCCATCAGATATTTTGGAGGAACCATGCGTTTCGATAAATTAACCACGAAGTTGCAGGAAGCGATTGCCGACGCCCAGAGCCAGGCGGTCGGCAACGATAATCAATACATAGATCCGGTGCATGCCTTGATCGCCTTGCTGAACCAGGACGATGGCAGCGCCACCTCGCTGCTGCAGCGCGCCGGCGTCAATGTTGCCGCGCTGGGCGCCGGACTCAAGGCTGCGCTGGACCGTCTGCCTAAGGTCAGCGGCAGCGGCGGCGAAGTGCAGATCGGCCGTGAGCTGCTGGCCTTGCTCAACCTGGCTGACAAGGAAGCGCAAAAACGCGGCGATCAATTCATCGCCAGCGAAATGTTGCTGCTGGCCCTGCTCGACGATAAATCCGATGCCGGCCGGCTAGCGCGCGAAAACGGCCTCACGCGCAAGGCGCTGGAAGCGGCAATTACCGCTGTGCGCGGCGGCGCCAATGTCGCTTCGCAGGATGGCGAAGGGCAGCGCGAAGCACTGAAAAAATACACCCTGGACCTGACCGAACGGGCACGCCTCGGCAAGCTCGATCCGGTGATCGGCCGCGACGATGAAATCCGTCGTGCGATCCAGATCCTGCAACGCCGCAGCAAGAACAATCCGGTGCTGATCGGCGAGCCCGGCGTCGGCAAGACCGCGATCGTGGAAGGCCTGGCGCAGCGCATCGTCAACGGCGAAGTGCCCGACAGCCTGAAGTCGAAGCGCGTCTTGTCGCTCGACATGGCATCTTTGCTGGCCGGCGCAAAATTCCGCGGCGAGTTCGAAGAACGCCTGAAAGCGGTACTGAAGGAAATCGCCCAGGATGAAGGCCAGACCATTGTCTTCATCGACGAGCTGCACACCATGGTCGGCGCCGGCAAGGCGGAAGGCGCGATGGATGCCGGCAACATGCTGAAGCCAGCCCTGGCGCGTGGCGAACTGCATTGCGTCGGCGCCACCACCCTGGACGAGTATCGCAAATACATTGAAAAAGACGCTGCGCTGGAACGCCGTTTTCAAAAGATCCTGGTGGACGAACCTAGCGTTGAAGCCACGATTGCGATCCTGCGCGGCTTGCAGGAAAAATACGAAGTCCACCACGGGGTGGAAATCACCGATCCGGCGATCGTCGCCGCAGCGGAATTGTCACACCGCTACATCACCGACCGCTTCCTGCCCGACAAGGCGATCGACCTGATCGATGAGGCTGCCGCCAAGATCAAGATTGAAATCGACTCCAAGCCGGAAGTGATGGACAAGCTCGACCGCCGCTTGATCCAGCTCAAGATCGAGCGCGAAGCGGTGCGCCGCGAGAAAGATGAGGCGTCGCAAAAGCGCTTCGCTCTGATCGAGGAAGAAATCGAAAAACTGTCGCGCGAGTATGCCGACCTGGAAGAAATCTGGAAATCGGAGAAAGCCAGCGCCCAGGGCAGCAAGCACCTGAAAGAGGAAATCGAGAAGCTGCGCCTGCAGATCGACGAGGCTACCCGCAACAGCGACTGGCAAAAAGTGTCCGAGCTGAAGTATGGCAAGCTCAACGAACTGGAAAAAGCGCTGGAGACGCAATCGAAGCAGGATGCGCTGGCCGCGCAGAATCCGGACCCGGAAGGCAAGCCGCAGCTGGTGCGGACCCAGGTCGGCGCCGACGAGATCGCCGAGATCGTGTCGCGCATCACCGGCATTCCGGTATCCAAGATGCTGCAGGGCGAGCGCGAGAAGCTGATCAACATGGAGGCCGAGCTGCACCGTCGCGTAGTCGGCCAGGACGAGGCCATCGTTGCCGTCTCGGATGCCATCCGCCGTTCGCGTGCCGGCCTGAGCGATCCCGACCGGCCGTACGGCTCCTTCATGTTCCTGGGACCGACCGGCGTCGGCAAGACCGAATTGTGCAAGGCGCTGGCCAGTTTCCTGTTCGACAGCACCGATTCGATGATCCGCATCGACATGAGCGAATTCATGGAGAAGCACTCGGTGGCCCGCCTGATCGGCGCGCCGCCGGGCTATGTCGGCTACGAGGAGGGCGGTTACCTGACCGAGCTGGTGCGGCGCAAGCCCTACAGCGTGATCTTGCTGGATGAGATTGAAAAAGCCCATCCGGACGTCTTCAACGTGCTGCTGCAGGTGCTGGACGATGGCCGCATGACCGACGGCCAGGGCCGTACCGTGGATTTCAAGAATACGGTTATCGTGATGACATCGAACCTCGGTTCGCACCGGATCCAGGCAATGGAAGGCAGCGATCCGGCGGTGGTAAAGATGGAAGTCATGGCGGAAGTAAGGAACCATTTCCGTCCGGAGTTTATCAACCGTATAGATGAAATCGTGGTGTTCCATGCGCTCGATGAGAAAAACATCGGTGCGATTGCCTTGATCCAGCTGGATATATTGAAGCAGCGTCTGGCGAAGATGGACATGGGCCTGGACATCTCGGAAGCCGGATTGCAGAAAATCGCCGAGGCTGGCTACGATCCGGTGTACGGAGCGCGGCCGCTGAAGCGGGCAATCCAGCAGCAGATAGAAAATCCCTTGTCGAAATTGATTCTGGAGGGAAAATTCGGGCCGAAGGAGATTGTTCATGTAAATGTTAACAATGGTGAGATAGTTTTCAAAATATCAACTTAAGTCCGAATCTCGCCACTGCGCAGAGTAAAATCGCAACAGGCCTCACCCTGTTGCTTTGTAAAGGTCACATGGCGTCGCCGTGTGGCCTTTTTTCAGATGGATGCGGTTTAAACTGCTGTCTTGGTCTTGTAATAATCGAATGTTATAAATTATTCATTTAACACTGCTGTCATGCAGCAGTGCCTAGGTAACACCAAGATGCAAGAGTAGTTTCTTTAAGTCGGATATTGCCGATTCTTGTGTTATTTCGAGGCAATTTTGAAGCGAACTTCACTGCAACGCTTATTCATTTTGCCGTTTGCAGCGCTATTGTTATGTCTGGCCGTATCAGTCGGCTGGCTTCTCTATCAGGCAGGCCAGGATGCAACCGATGCGTTATCGCAAAAGGTCCTGGCAGACATGATGGGGGGCATCAACAGTGCAATCAACAGGCAACTCTTCGACGCCGGAGCAGCGTTGCGCGTTGTCGCGCCCGATCAAGTCGCCGACGCCGCCAACAAGACGCCGACGCCGATTCCCTTTCCCGCCAACGTGCGCCGGCTGGAAGAGCGCATGTGGATTGCCAGCGGCCTGTTTCCCACGGTTGGCGGTTTTATCGGTTTCGCCGGTACGGACGGGCATTTTGTCGGCATCCGCCGCACAGCCGCTAATGAATTCCGGGTCCGACTGCGAGGAGCCGGCGACGAGCCCAGCCATGTGTACCGCAGCCGCGGCCCGGCCGTTGAAATGACTTTCCTGGAAACCGAGGAGTACGAACCGCGCGCGCAAAGCTGGTACCTGAATGCCGCCAGCCAGAAGAAAGATGCGTGGTCGCCATTGTTTATCGAAACCGCCAGCAACGAGCCGGCGCTGATGCTGGCGCGGCCGGTGTTTGGCGCCGACCGCGAGCTGCTTGGCGTGGTGGCCAGGGAACTGTCGCTGAAACCGCTGAGGGAATACCTGCAGGCGCTGCCGATGGACCGCAACGGCGTGGCCTATATCGTCGAGCGCAACGGCGACCTGATTGCCGCCTCGAATGGTGAAAACGTGTTCATCCTCGATCCCCACGACAAGAACCTGCGCACCAGGAACGGACTCGACAGCGC
>Ga0210409_10002606_pt1 | contig 21225 bp, 19 predicted proteins | sample IncBWH17MmetaG_FD_161649 | JGI IMG/M metagenome (GOLD analysis project Ga0210409, IMG submission 161649) | Forest soil microbial communities from Barre Woods Harvard Forest LTER site, Petersham, Massachusetts, United States - Inc-BW-H-17-M | ecosystem: Environmental > Terrestrial > Soil >...
GCCGATCATTCCGACGGTTTCGGTTTCTCCGTTGCTAATGGGTGGCGACCCGAAAATTCTGGCAGACCCCCAGGGTCGCCGCTGGTACGACATGATCCAGAATGGACAAGGAGCAGCGGTGGCGATTGATATCATTACATCATTTGGCAAAGGGGCAATCTCCAAGGCAATCCTTCCAGTGCCCGGCACTACCGCATTCCAGGGTGCGTGGCAAGAGGTCATCAAAGCAGCGGAGGAGGCGAATGACCCCGGCCGCTTTACCGCGTTTATCGGCTACGAGTGGACTTCCAACACTGCTGGCAACAACCTTCACCGAAACATCACCTTCCGCGACGACGCGAGCAAAGCCAGCCTGGTTGAGCCGTACACGACGCAAAAGCCTCTCGGCAGTGACAATCCTCGCGACCTGTGGAAGTGGATGAGCGGGTACGAACGGAAAACCGGTGGCCATGTGCTGGCCATCGCTCACAATGGCAACCTGAGCAATGGCCGCATGTTCCCCATCATCGAGTCTTTCACAGGGAAGCCGATCGACCGCGAGTATGCCGAAACCCGCGCGTTCCGCGAACGCATTTATGAGGTCACGCAGATCAAGGGCGACGGCGAGACGCACCCCTTTCTCTCACCCAACGACGAGTTTGCGAACTACGAGCGCTGGGACAAGGGAAACCTGGACCTCACCGAAAAGAAGAAGCCCGAGATGCTGGAGTTCGAATATGCTCGTGCGGCGCTGAGGAATGGCCTGAAACTGGAACAGGAGCTCGGCGTCAATCCTTACAAATTCGGGATGATCGGGTCGACCGACGCACACACCGGTCTCGCCGCCATCGATGAAGACAATTTCTGGGGCAAGATGTCCGCTTACGAGCCGAGTCCGACACGTGCGACGCATCCTTTTATCAAGACGGCGGATGCGACCATCATGGGGTGGGAACAGACCGCTTCAGGTTACGCAGGCGTCTGGGCCACCGAAAACACGCGGGAATCCCTCTTTGACGCCATGCAGCGCAAGGAAGTTTACGCGACAACCGGTCCCAGAATGATCGTCCGCTTCTTCGGCGGTTGGGACTTTGAAAACAACGATGCTCATACCCGCAATCCTGCCGTTGTCGGCTACAACAAGGGAGTTCCGATGGGAGGTGATCTTTACAATGCGCCCGCCGGCAAATCACCCACATTCCTGGTCGCCGCGCTGAAGGATCCCATTGGCGCCAACCTCGACCGCATCCAGATTATCAAGGGCTGGCTCGACGCGAAGAACGAAACCCACGAAAAAATCTATGACGTAGTGTGGGCTGGGGATCGCAAGCCTGACTCCAACGGCAAACTCCCGTCGGTCGGTGACACCGTGGATGTGCCGAACGCTACCTACACGAACACCATTGGCGCTTCGGAACTGATCAAGGTTTGGAAAGATCCGGAATTTGATCCGGCCCAGCGGGCGTTCTATTACGAGCGCGTGCTTGAAATCCCCACGCCGCGCTGGACCGCCTACGATGCCAAGTACTTCGGAATCACGATGCCACCCGAAGTCCCCATGAAAGGCCAGGAGCGGGCTTACACCTCGCCCATCTGGTACACGCCAGCAGCAAAATGAAGGTGAGCAGTTTATGAGAGTGATTCGTGAGCCCTTATTGCACTTTCTCATCCTGGGGGCCGCCATCTTTGCGGTCCACGGCTTTATCACACGGCACAAGACAGATAAGCCTGGGGAAATCGTTGTGACACCGGCGGCGATTGAGAACCTGGCAACTGGGTTCACGCGGACTTGGCAACGTCCTCCTACGGAGGAGGAACTTCAGGGACTGGTGCGTGATTACATCCGCGAGGAAGCCGCTTACCGCGAAGCGCTCGCACTGGGACTCGACCGGGATGACATGATTGTGCGCCGCCGGCTCCGGCAAAAACTTGAATTCGTGTCGGACGAGCTGGCTGCGCGAAAAGAACCGAGCGACGCGGAATTACAGAGTTTTCTGTTGACGCATCGAGGGACATTTCAGATTGAGGCACACTTCTCGTTTCGCCAAATTTACTTCAATCCCCAGTTACACGGTGAAAACCTTCACCGTGACGTGGCCCGCGTGCTCAATGATTTGCAAAACCGTGATTCCCGCGTCCACAAAACTGATCTCGGGGATCCTTTCCTTTTACAGCAGACCTTCGAGGATGTTTCCCTATCGGACCTGAAGAAGACGTTTGAGGACCACTTTGCTTTGGCAATCAGCGCTTTACCAGCCGGGTCTTGGCAAGGGCCAATCGAGTCTGGCTATGGCGCTCACCTGGTGTGTGTCACAAAACATATCGATAGCCATCTCCCGGCCCTCGCTGAAGTGCGGGAACAGGTGCGCCGCGACTATCTCGACGCCAGACGGAGGGAAGCTACGGATAAGTTCTACAAGACGCTCTTAAGCCGCTACAGCGTGAGAATCGAAGCGCCTGAAGAGAAGAAACTGGCGCAGGTGCAGTGATGCGGCGTTCTCTGATCTTGTTTATTCTCGTCCTCATCGTTGCATGGCCAGCGTCGGTGGCGGCCCACGAGGTGCGCCCCGCCTACCTGCAACTCCATCAGACAGGTGCAGACAGCTACGATGTGCTCTGGAAGGTGCCAGCGCTGGGCGACACCATGCGGTTGAGCCTCTATGTCCAGCTGCCGCAGGCCTGCTCCAACCTCAAACAACCTCGTGGGCTTTTTGCCAACAATGGTTACACCGAACAATGGAGCATCGAGTGTCAGGGCGGTCTGGCTGGGTCCACTGTCCGCATTGCGGGTCTTACCGCCACCCTCACCGACGTACTCGTACGGGTGGAACGCCTCGACGGCTCCACTCAAGTAGCCCGAGTTACGTCTTCATCGCCTTCGTGGGTTGTGGAAGCAATGCCACGCCGTCTTGAAGTCGCCCGAACTTACCTTGCGCTGGGCATTGAGCACATCCTCACGGGTGTCGATCATCTGTTGTTTGTTTCCGGTCTTTTGCTGCTGGTGAACGGGATAAGGCGCCTGCTTCTAACCGTCAGCGCTTTTACACTTTCACATACGGTAACGCTGACTCTCGCAACCCTGGGATTTGTTCATGTGCCTCCCGCTCCGGTCGAGACCGTTATTGCGCTCAGCATACTGTTTGTCGCCTGGGAGGTACTCCGGAAAGACTCGAATCCAAATGGACTGGCGCAGCGCAAGCCGTGGCTTGTGGCTTTTTCGTTTGGTCTGCTCCATGGCCTGGGATTTGCGGGCGGACTCAGTGCGGCAGGGCTGCCGACAGCTCATATCCCGCTCGCCCTCGGCTTCTTTAGCGCAGGAGTCGAGGTTGGCCATTTTTCGTTTGTCGGGTCGGCACTGTTAATCGTAGGGGCACTTAGGCGCTGGCTGTCCCGATTACCACGCTGGTCCTGGCGAATCGCGCCCTATGCCATCGGCAGCTGTGCGTCCTTTTGGCTGATCGCACGGCTCGCTGCGTTCTAGAACGCCGTGTGAAGGATAGGTAAGTTGGACTTCGCGAACGGGGGCGGCGGGAGTGTCGCCCCAAGACAAACTACCCAGAAAGGATGGAGATTAGATGACAAAAATGTCGCAGAAAATGTTGTTGATCGTAACCTTGCTATCGTTGGTGATGGGCGTAGGGCTTCCGCCCAGAGCCGCAGCCAATCAAGGATCATCTCAGCAAGACAAAGTCAAGACCTGTAACAATATGGCCGACAAGAAGGGACTGAAGGGAGACGATCGCAAGAATTTCATGCAGGACTGCCTCAACAAAGCTGGTAATGAGAAGCTTAACGAGATGAGTCAGAAGGACAAGATGAATGTCTGCAAGAACCTCGCCGACAAGAAGAACCTCACGGGAAACGACCGGATGTCGTTTCTCAAGGACTGCATGAATAAAGCCAATCCCAAGTAACTGAACTCGAAAGCATCAGAGTTAGAATTTCCCGGACCAAGAGTGGGAAATGTCGTCCGCAGAATGGGGCTTGACGAACGTATCGACTTCCGGCCAGGGGCCTGTCTGAGCGGCGGTACGAATCCAGTGACCTCAGAAGAACCACGGGGACCAAGCATTTAGCTGCAGCCGTAGGACGATGCCGCGCCGCCGATACGGGGTACAATCTGCTCCTTGCGCAGCTGGGTGCGACCACCGCCAAGCGGGAGATCTGAAGGAGATTACTTTCGGGCTGGAGAGCTCTCCCGGGGACGCATCCGGTAAACGAGGAGCCGAATGGACTATATCTTCGACCACCCATGGGAATTGGGCTTGCTCCTCGCGATTGTTCTGGCTCTCGTCCTCGAGCTTGGACATCGCGTGGCGGCCTATTTCCAAATTGAACAGGCCCCTTCACGGAAAGAGCAGATGGGTACGATCCGGGATGGGCTCTTTGTGCTAGTCAGCCTGCTCTTAGGCTTCAGCCTGACCATGGCGGCCGCACGCTTTGTCGAGCGTCGCTCATTGCTGGTGGAGGAAGCCATTTCGATTGGCACCACCTATCTCCGTGCCGCCACACTTCCCCAACCGTATCGTGATCACTCCAGGCAACTGCTCCGTGAATACGTGGATGCCCGCCTCGAACTGGATAACGTGGGTGTTGACGCGAACCGCTTCGGTCAGGCCTTGAGCCGATCCAAGCAACTCCAGGAAGACCTGTGGCTCGATGCTGCCGCGGTTGCACAGAATGATCGAACAGCCATTACCGCCGTTTACGTCAATTCCCTCAACGAAACCATCGACCTTCACGAGAAGCGAGTTGCAGCTTTTGAGAACCGCATTCCAAGACCGGTTTGGCTTCTCATTATTTTCACTTCCCTGATTGCGGTCTTCACGCGCGGTTCTACACTTGCGTCTCGCTTTTGGTTGACGCTGATTCTTGTCCCTATCACCGTCGCGATTGTCGTCGCCTTGATCGCTGATCTCGATACTCCCGGCCGCGGTCTGATCCGGCTGGATCAGCGTGCCCTACAGCGCCTGAAAGCCGACGTCAACGTCGAACCGGCAAAGTAGAACCGCGGAACTCCTCTCGATCAGTTACCAAATGTCTGATCTAGGTGGGAAGGGATGAGCCTCTGTTCCTGCCGACTACGTGGCGGCAAAGATCCGTAAGTGTGGGTCTCAGCCTATGTCAGCGTGAGTATCAAGGTCGCGGAAGCGGATGTAAACCGTTCAGAAATCCGGGCGCACATAGACCTTCGGCGATCAGTCCAAGTCTCCAATCATGACAAGCGGAACCGGCCTGGCCGTGAGCATTTCGCAGCTACTGCTTGGATTCCAGTAACCAAGGCCTCCAGACCTCCCAATGCAAGGACTAGTCGTGTCCTAGCCGATTCTAAGCGGGATTATGCGCGGACCCAGCAACCTAGCTGACCGCCAAGTTTGAGCCCCCGAACGCAGAAAAAACCACTCTCCGGAGAAATTCCCCCAACAAGGCGACAGTTTGTGGGACTCAATGACAGCTTAAAGCTAATACACTTGGAACTCGTCGGCGATCTCTGATCGGTCGTCTGCCTTGGCTAAAGAGCGCACAGCATCTACCCAAGCGAACAAAACGTCCGCGTCAATCTGGTCATCGTGCGCTCCGGGCAAAACCGAAAACTCGCTCAGTAGACGGTAGGCCGCTCGCGCGGTGGCTTTCTGCGCATCCGTTGGCTCTGGAACTTCTTGATTTCGAGGCTTAAAGGCGTCATGTATCAAGGAGGCATAGACCCAGGGTCCTCCGACATCACGCGGTGCAGTGTAAGTTGTCGGTCGCGGTATCCGAACAGAGGAAGATAAGCGTACTTCACGCGTACCCGTGGCCCGCCGTGACCCGCAGGCGCCTCGCGCATCGCTTAGCGGCGGACAAACCAGTCACAATTGAGGGTGTAGGTAACGTCTGGTGCTGTTCTGCCTCGGTTGGCAACCGGTCCGCGTTGGTGAACATCGTCGCGACTGCTGAGTCATAATGGCGAAACTCCAATGTGCGTAGTGGGCTGATTGGCCGGTTGCTCGGTGATAGGCTGAGTCGGACATGGCAATCCCGCGATCATTTGACGGAATCTGGTGGTCGGTCGAAGTTCCTCCGGGGTGGCATGCTCGTGGCGACGAAGAGTGCGCGACGTTTCAAGGAACACCCTTTATTGGAGCCTTTCAGATCAGCTCAGCCCACAACGAGACTAGCCCGATTACTGACGCTGATGTTGAGGAGTTTGCGCTCGGTCGGATACCCGAAGGAGTGCGGTTGGTACAGGTCAAGTATGGTCAGTTTTGGGGCCTTACGGCATGTTTCCAAAAGGACGATTTAATGTGGAGGGAATGGTGGCTACGATCCGGGAGGCTGATGATCTACGCGACATACAATGTCGCAGCCCAGAGTCTTGACGCTGCGGTGAAGGAGCAGGCCGACGTGGAAAGCATGTTGGCAACCCTAAAGCCCAAAGGCAATGCAAGTTAACTGGGTGAAACATCCCCATAGCTCCAATGTTTTTGGCGAACAAATGGCGCAAGCTAGTGAGAACGCCTGTTTTCGTTAATTTGTCGAAAACCAAAATTACTCGGATTTCACCCTTAGCTTGGGCGACGGTCTACCCGCATGTCGGCTAGCTAGGTATGTGGGTTTCGTCTGACACAAGTGCTAGTAGTCGAGAGCCGCACCAAGAGAGCAATCTCAAATTACAGGCATGAGGCCGAAACATGTCACCCATGCGCGTTCTCGTAGTAGAGGATTTCGCGCCCTTTTGGCAGGTTATCCGCTTGATACTAGCGGAGAGGCCGGACGTGCAGGTCATCTGCGAAGTAGCCGACGGCTTGGAAGCGGTTCAGAAAACGGAACTACTGGAGCCGGATCTGGTCCTCCTTGACATCGGACTACCAACGCTGAATGGAATCGAGGCCGCTCGCCAGATTCGCAAACTTGCCCCAAAATCCAAGATAATTTTCCTGAGTCAGGAGTCATCTCCTGAGGTGGTTCAAGAAGCACTCAATTTGGGCGCGTGGGGTTACGTTGTGAAAACAAGGGTTGCAAGCGACCTGCTCGCTGCTGTGGACGCGTTTCTTGAGGGCAGACAGTTTGTCAGCGTTAGATTGGCGATTCAGAATTTCAACTGAGCCAGCAGCGATCAAAGCTGGCTCCGACGGTGCGATTCCTTCCCGCAGTACCCGCGTCTCGCTTTTGGGGACGGTGAACTCCGTGACGCCACAATCCAAGCAGAGCAGAAGTTTCGGAAACACCCAAACGATCGGTCTCTCCAGACCTTTGAGTCCGGGGGAAATGGATGGCAACTTCGCCGTTTGAGATTGCTCTGGTGTTCTGATAGGCACGACTTGCAGGACATAAACACCCTACCTTGGTAAGACGCGATGCACCAAGGTAACGCAGAGGCGGCGATTCAGATCGAACGACTCGGCGATCAGCTAGTCAAGACATACGAGGTGGATATTCTATGCGGGTATTCTCTGGCTAGCGTTCAGGGCGGGATGGACAGCCACATCTTCCAACGAATCTGTGCAGAGCAGCCGTTTATTCCCGGTTAAAGTGATTCTATCCTGACTTTTTCCGAAGCCCGGGCTACCCTCTCGGTCAAAACCACCGCACCTTCCACAGGAGTACCCTTCACGAGCACGCTCAATTCCTTTTTAGGAACGGTCAAGTCCGTGAAGCCACACTCCAAACAGACCGCAAGCTTTGGAAACACCCACACTATGTGCTTGTCCAAACCCTTCAATCCGGGGAAATGGATGGCAATTTCGCCGTTGAACGCACTCTGTTGATTGGAAGCGCATCGCTTGCAGACCATGGTTTGCCTCGCAGCTTAAATTCCAGTCAATTGGTTTGTGAGGCCAATAAGATTACGAACAGAGTCAACTCGGTGTCTGGTCACTTTTGAACAGTTGATGAAATAAATTAAGTGACCTGGACGCCTCGATAACTTTGATCGGCGACATGTAACGGTGACGCCGCTTCGGACACACACCGCTTGAAAGGATTTGGCTGCCCCCCAGGGATTCGAACCCCGATATGCTGATCCAGAGTCAGCTGTCCTGCCGTTGAACGAGGGGGCAGCGCGGTGTGCGTAAAGCGTCTTGCATCTTGATTCTATGGGCCTTCGCGATTGTGGTCAATCATTCTGACGACACCGTACGCGTGCGCGTTATTCATCGCGTTCGACAAACTCCCTGTTGCTGCGGCTCTGAGATAAAGACAATCGCATTCGCCCACACCCGGCCACCGCGACAATGCGACAACGCGCTAAAATCTCAACACCATCTTTTTCGCGGGAGCTTTTATGACCCTACTCGGCAGCGTCACTCCAGAGACCATGGACTACGCCGAAATCGCACGCCGGCCTCTTGATCCCGATCGATGCGCCCTGATTGTCATCGACATTCAGGAGAAACTTCTGCCCCCGATCTTTCAGAAGGAGCAACTCGTCCGAAATGCGCAATTACTCATTCGGCTCGCGGGCATCCTGAAAATGCCAACGCTGATGAGCACGCAATACTCCAAGGGTTTGGGGCACACGATTCCTGAGATCGCTTCCCTGTTGCCCGACATCGAGCCCGTGGAAAAAGTAGCTTTCTCCTGCTTCGGTAGCGACGCCTTTTGCTCCGCCTTGAAAAGAGTTCCCGGAAATCGCAACACTGTTTTGCTTTGTGGCATGGAGACTCATATTTGCGTGGCCCAGACCGCCCTGGCAGCACTCCGCGAAGGCTATCTCGTTCATGTGCCCGCCGACGCGGTCAGTTCCCGCACGGAACTGAATTGGCGGGTCGGCCTCGACCGGATGCGCGCCGCCGGCGCGGTCATCTCTTCTACCGAGATGATGATCTACGAGGCACTAAGGTCATCCGGAACCTCCGAATTCAAGGATATGCTCAAGCATTTAAAGTAGTTAGCGCGCACTCCGAAGCCCACTCAATTTCTCCGCCCAAGGCAACCCCGCCTCTCCACCCGGCATCGCGCCAACTCCATAATTCCGCGAAACTTAGCGACAAAAGCCGGGTTTACATGTCTGGCAAAGAAAGTAAGGGCTACCCGCGCTCCTGCTAGTGACGCGAGGGCCCTGAGACCAGAATGGCAACAACAGGTCTCAAGGAGTTTCAGGCCATGAAAAACATGAAGCGCGCAATTCTCGCGATATTCGTTCTGATTACGCTGACGGCAGCGTTCGCGCGCGCACAGGAACAGGATCCGGGGGCCTATGCGCCTAACGATCAGCCACAGGCTCAGGAACCAAGTCCTTATGAAGATTCGGCAGAGCCAACCGACTCCGCCCCGCCGCCGCCGAGCACCGCACAGAATAATGGCGCCATGCGCAAAGATCCTCCGGGACGCGCCGTTCGTCTTCAGTACATGTCGGGATCCGTTTCGTTTCAGCCCCAAGGCACCGGAGACTGGGTCGCCGGATCGCAGAACCGTCCGCTGACCAATGCCGACAACGTCTGGACCGATAAAGAGTCGCGGGCCGAACTGAATGCCGGTACCGGCATTCTGCGGATGGGCGATGAGACAAGTCTTACGCTGACCAACGTCGGTGACAACGCCGTTCAAGTTGAACTTCATCAGGGCACGTTGAATTTGCACGTGCGTCATCTGTTCGACGGCGAGATGTACGAGGTCGACACGCCCAACATGGCTTTCACCGTGCAGAAGTCTGGTGACTACCGCTTCGATGTCGATCCGAATGGGGATGCAACGGTCGTCACCGTTCGCAAAGGCGAAGGCGACGCAACCGGACAAGGTCCCGCCGTCCGCGTGAAATCTGATCAACAAGTTCGCTTCTCGGATGGCCTTTCCCTGACGCACACGATTGCTGAAGCTCCGCCTTACGACGGCTTCGATGGCTGGTGCGCGGTGCGCGACAAGCGCGAAGACACCTCCATCTCCGCACGCTACGTGGCGCAAGGAACCGTCGGCTACGAAGATCTGGATAATAACGGCGCGTGGCGCGAAATTCCGCCGTACGGCCCCGTCTGGGTGCCTACGGCAGTTGCCCCGGGATGGGCTCCTTATCAGTATGGACACTGGGCTTGGGTCGAGCCCTGGGGTTGGACCTGGGTTGACGACACATCGTGGGGCTATGCTCCCTTCCACTACGGCCGCTGGGTCTACACCGGCGGATATTGGGGCTGGGCTCCTGGACCAATCTATGCTCGCCCGTTCTACGCTCCCGCGCTGGTCGCCTGGTTTGGCGGTCCTGGCTGGGGTGTGAACTTTGGATTCGGTTTCGGGGGAGGCTTTGGATGGTGTCCGCTGGGCTTTGGTGAGCCGTTCTTCCCCTACTATCACGCTGGCTTCGGATACTTCCGTAGCGTGAACATCTACAACACGCGCATCAACAACATCAACCGCTACTGGGGACACCCGCCCAACCGCTTCGGAGAAGGTGGATATCACTACGCGAACATGCGCGGCTTCACGGCGGTCTCAAGCCACACACTGGCAAATGGAGCGCCGATTCGCGGCACCGCGATCCACGTAAGTGGTCGTGAACTCGCGAACGCACCCATGGGACATGTGAACGTGGCCCCCGGACGCGGCGCGATACAGGGTCCAAATGCGGGACATATGGCAGCAGCGCCACCGCGCTCCGGAATGCGTCCAACATTCAACCGAGCGTCCGGCGGATTCAACCACAGTTCAATGACCGCGGGAAACAAGCCCTTTGCTGGTCGTATGGGCGCGTCGACTGGAACTCCTCGTGGAGTAATGAATAGCGGGCCGATGAATAACAGCTCAATGAACGGACGCGGTGTTGCAAGTCCAACAACAAGCATGCAACGGCCTGGGATGAGCAACGCACAGATCGCACGAAACGTTCCGCGCCCGCCCATGGGCGGCAGTACAGGCCAAGCTCGCGGTGGTTTCTCTGCGGGCAGCCGCGAAGGTGGAGGCTTCACGCCGAATAACCGCGGAGGCGTGACCGCCAATAGCCAGGGAGGTTTTGCTGGATCTCCTCAGCGATCCGTTCCACGTCCGCCCGCGAGCTTTGGCTCGAATGGCGGCAGCACGATGAACAACGGCTCTCGTGGCAACACCGGTATGGGTGCTCAGCGCAACCAACCCACAACCGGCGTGCCGCGACCGACTGGACCGGTACGTTCAGCGAGTGATTACAACCGCATGAGCAGTAACCAGAACGGTGGCGCGTACCGGCAGAACAGCTCGCCATCAAATAGCGGGTACGGTTCGCCGGCTTCGCGAGGCAGCTACGGAAGCTCGCCGAGCTACCGAGGCGGAAACACCTCTCCCGCGTACCGTGGCAATTATGGTGGCGGTTCGCCGTCTCCCGCGTACCGCGGCAGCTATGGAAGCTCACCCAGCTATCGGGGATCGCCCTCTTACGGCGGAGGATCGCCGCGCTCCAGTGCCCCCGCGTATAGCCGTGGGGGCTCGATGCCCTCTTACCACGGTGGTGGCTCACCGTCCTACGGCGGCGGTGGCTCTCGCGGTGGCGGCAGCGCCCCCTCCTATCACGCGAGCGGCGGCGGTGGTGGCAGCTATCACGGCGGAGGCGGTGGTGGAGGCGGGTCACACAGCAGTGGTGGCGGCGGAGGTCACTCCGGCGGACACCGCTAAACAACGATTCTGAGGATTAAGAGCGCTTCCGAAACCGAACAAATTCGAAACCAGGGACACTCGAAACCAGGAACGATCAAAAGGAAACGCCGCCCTGCAATGGCGGCGTTTCCTTTTTTCTTCCGACTTCTTCGCGCCTAGCTGGCCTCCACTTCCTTCTTCTTCACGCGGACGACGGTCACCTTTGAGAACCCTTCCTCGAAGGTCGGGGGCTTCAATTTTGCAGCCATCCGCCGCATGATTTCTTCGTCCACCATTCTTTCGCGACGGCGATTGCGCTCCAGGCAAACCTCCACCGGAACGTCAAAGAAAACCGCTTGTACGTCGTATCCGTAATCTTTTGCCAGCTTGATCCAGCTGTGCCGTTCGTGCGGAGTCAGATTGGTGGCATCCACATAGTTCAGTGGTCGGCGCGCGATCAGCCGCGCTTTCAGCATCGATCGCAGATTCGAAAACACCAGATCCTGGAAGCGTTGCTCCTGCGCATCGTCAAATAAAAGCATCCGCAACACGTCGCTCGAAAGCGGCGTAATGTTGTTGCGCTTGAACCACGAACTCTTTCCGGAACCAGGAAGTCCGATCGCCAGAATGACCGTGCCTTTCGGGGGTCTCGCCGGTGCGGCAGGTACGACCTCCGCAAGCGTTGAGGCTGGCGGAGGAGTCGGCGCCGTAGCAGCTTCGGTTGATGTCGGAACGGCTGGCGGAGTTGTGGCCGCTGATGTAGCAGCCGATTGCGTTCGGCCCGAGCGGCTTCCGCCCCGGCCGCGGCCACCTCTTCCTCTGCGGCGACGCCGAGTCTGCGTACTTCCGGCAGCCGCGTCTTGCGGCGCCTCTGCTGCACCACCTTCTTCGGCGGCCTCTGGCGGTTCCGATGGCTGCGCCGATTGCGCCTGCACCGGTCCAGGCTCGGCCGCAGGCGCTTCGTGCGCATCGAAATAGGCGGGCTGCAGCGGAGCCTGCGCAGCCTCGGAGCTTGGAGTCTCTTCCGTTGTTTTTTTGCGGCGCTTCAGGCGCTCGCGCATCCATTTCCGCATGTAGGGCTTGTAACACAAGGAATGCGCTGCGGGCAATTCAGAGTCCTAAAAGGAATCTTGCTCATCAGCCCACGGCGCGGAGGTTCGAATCCCATTATGCCGAATACGCTTCCCACGGAACTGCACGACCAGAAATACATAAGCCTCGCTACCTTCCGCAAAAACGGCATCGCGGTTCACACTCCCGTTTGGTTTGCCGAAGAAAACGAGAAGCTTTACGTGATGACTCGAGATGACTCCGGAAAGTACAAACGAATTCGCAACAATCCTGTGGTAAAAGTTGCGCCCTCGACCATTCGTGGCAAGGTCACCGGCCACGAGTTTCCCGCCCGCGCACGCATCCTTCCCTCGCAAGACTGGACTCATGCCCGCGATCTCATCCGCGCCAAATACTGGCTCGCGCGCATTCCGTTCGTGTGGAGCAAAAACAACGTTTACGTGGAGATTTCCTTCTGATCTGCAAGATTCCGCACAACCTAGCGTGCACAGATCACAAATGGATTGTGCGGTCGATCATTTACGCTGACTCGCTCCGCCTGTTACCATCAAAAGTTTACTGAAACCCTCCAGCATACTTCTGGGGTGGTCCTCATAACTTTACGGAGGAAAAATGGCAATTAAAGTCGGTATCAACGGCTTTGGACGCATCGGCCGCAACGTGTTGCGCGCCTCTCTCACTGATTCCAACCTCGAGTTCGTAGCCGTTAATGATTTGACGGATCCGAAGACGCTGGCCCACCTGCTGAAGTACGACTCGATTCTCGGCAATCTTCCCAACAAGATCTCTGCGGGTGCCGACAGCATTTCGATCGACGGTCGGACGATCAAGGTCTTCGCGGAAAAAGATCCTGCCAAACTGCCTTGGGATTCGGTGGGCGCACAGGTCGTCATCGAATCGACCGGGCGTTTTACGAATGCCGAGGATGCCAAGAAGCACCTGCGCGGTCCGGTGAAGAAGGTCATCATCTCGGCGCCCGCCAAGAATGAGGACGTCACCCTCGTGCTGGGCGTGAACCACGACAAGTACGACCCAGCCAAGCATCACATCATCTCCAACGCCTCCTGCACGACCAACTGCCTGGCGCCGATCGCTAAGGTCGTCAACGACAATTTCAAGATTGTCAGCGGGACGATGACTACCATCCATTCTTACACCAATGATCAGGTAATCCTCGACTTCCCGCATAAGGACCTGCGCCGCGCCCGTGCGGCAGCGATCAATATGATTCCCACGTCCACAGGCGCCGCGAAAGCCTTGAAGCTGGTGATTCCGGATCTGGCGGGCAAACTCGACGGATTCGCGATGCGCGTTCCCACCCCGAACGTTTCCGTGGTGGATCTGGTCGCGCTCGTCGAAAAAAAGACGTCCAAGGAAGAAGTGAACGCAGCCCTGAAGAAAGCGGCAGACGCCGGACCACTCAAAGGCTATCTCGGCTTCGAAGAGAACGAACTGGTTTCCAGCGACTTCAAGGGAGACTCGCGCTCTTCGATCGTGGACGCGCCCATGACCCTCGTGGTCGGCGGTAACTGCGTCAAAGTAATCTCGTGGTACGACAATGAGTGGGGATACTCGTGCCGTGTCCGCGACCTGATCAACTACATCGGTTCCAAGGGACTGTAGTCATCGGCCCCCGGTAGCGCCGTGTTTCCGTCGCCAGGATGCCTCGTGTTGCGTACTGTCGCACATAGAAACGACCGGCAACCCCGGAGCACGGCGCTCCATCTCATTCGAGGACCAGCCAATGTCCAAGCTATCGATTCGTGATTTACCGCTCAACGATCATCGTGTCTTCATGCGTGTCGACTTCAACGTACCCCTCGAAGACGGGCGCGTCATGGACGACACGCGCATTCGCGAAACGTTGCCCACGGTTGAATATGCGCTGCGCCATGGGGCCCGTCTGATTCTCGCCTCGCATCTTGGTCGCCCCAAAGGCAAGCCGAATCCGAAGATGAGCCTTAAGCCGGTGGCCGAGCGTCTGCGCATGCTGCTCGATAAGGAACTGGCGCGCGGCGAGAACGTCGGCTTCTGCCCCGACTGCGTCGGCCCCGAGGCCGACGAGATGGCCGGCAAACTCGAAAAGGGCCAGACGCTTCTGCTCGAAAATCTTCGCTTCCACGCGGAGGAAGAAGCCAACGACGAGGCGTTCTCGAAGAAGTTGGCGAAGCTTGCCGACTTCTATGTGAACGACGCGTTCGGAACGGCGCATCGCGCTCATGCGTCGACTGTAGGAATGACCAAGTTCATGCAGAAATCGGCCGCTGGCCTGCTGATGGAAAAAGAGCTGCAATACCTGGGCAAGGCTCTGCAGCATCCCGAGAAGCCGTTCGTCGCCATTCTGGGCGGCGCCAAAGTCAGCGACAAGATCCCTGTCATCAGGAATCTGATGGACAAGGTCGACTCCCTGATCATAGGAGGAGGCATGGCCTACACCTTCCTGAAGGCACTCGGCGAGCAGGTTGGGAAATCTCTGGTCGAAGAAGACAAGCTCGAACTGGCGAAGCAACTGCTTCAGGAAGCGAAGACTCGCAAGCTCAAGTTCCTGTTGCCCGTGGATCACTTGGCCGCTGAAAAAATCGATGCTAACGCCCATGTCAACAAGGTCGATCAGGGCCAGCCCATTCCGGCGAACTTGATGGCTCTGGACATCGGGCCAAAAACCATCGATCTCTTTTCTGAAGAAATCTCGCGCGCACGCACCATCGTTTGGAACGGGCCGATGGGTGTCTTCGAAGTCTCCCCCTTCTCTCGCGGAACGTTCCAGGTAGCGCGTGCCGTCGCCGAGAATGCCGGAGCGACCTCGATCGTGGGTGGCGGAGATTCTGTTTCGGCCGTTCGCTCCGCAGGAGTCGCTGACAAGATCACACACATCTCGACCGGTGGCGGAGCTTCGCTGGAATTTCTTGAAGGCAAGAAACTGCCCGGTGTGGAAGCGTTGACCGACAAGCACTAGACGCAACCTCGTAGATGTTATGGAAGGTCATGGATGCGACCCTGCCGTTTTGGGCACGAATAGTTTTGCCTTAGCCCTGAGTGAACATGCAGTTGCTCTGTTCGTTCTTTACGAGATAGCTTCTCAACGAAGGATGCCCAGTTGCACGAATTCGTGGTTCGCCTCGCATTTGCAAATGACAAACTGCTCGATTTTGCCGGTCCCGCCGACATCACAAAGGAGACCACCGAGGCTATCGTGAACGCTGCCAACTCTTCCCTGCTCGGTGGAGGTGGCGTGGACGGAGCCATTCACGATGCGGGGGGTCCCTCGATTCTGAAAGAGTGTAAGAGGATCGTGGCACAAATTGGCACCTTGCCGGCTGGCAAAGCCGTATTGACGACTGCCGGCCGCTTGCCTGCGAAATACGTGATTCATACCGTCGGTCCCGTCTATGAACGCGGCAATCGAGGCGAAGCACGGACGCTTGCCAGTTGCTACCGCGAATCGATTCGCATCGCCGACGATCATGCCATCGCTTCCGTGGCGTTTCCCTCGATCTCGACCGGCGCCTTCGGCTATCCGGTGCACGACGCGGCACACGTTGCCGTCGAGGCTGTAGCCAAAGCGCTGGAATCGACCACGTGTGTGAAGCACGTGCGCTTTGTCCTGTTCGATATCGCGACGGTCAACGCTTACACCGCCGCCGCCGAAAAGCTGCACGAAGCTGGAACCATCTCTCCCATCCGCATAGAAAAGGCTTCCTCATGAGAAAAAAGGTCATCGCCGCTAATTGGAAGATGTACAAAACTCCCGATCAATCACGCGACTTCTTTCGCGACTTCCTGCCCCTTGTCTCCGGACACGATCGCGACGAAATCGTTGTCTGCCCTCCCTTCGTCGATCTATATGTCGGCGTCGAGGCGGCCAGAAATTCAAATGTCGCTATCGGCGCGCAAGATGTCCACTGGGAGAAAGAGGGCGCGTACACCGGCGAAATCAGCACCGGCATGTTGCTGGCCTCCGGCGCTACGCACGTCATCATCGGCCACTCGGAGAGGCGGCAGTATTTCGGCGAGACCGACGACGTTGTGAATCTCAAACTCAAAGCCGCCCTGGAAGCCGGTCTCATTCCCATCTGCTGTGTCGGCGAAGTGCTGGAAGAGCGGGAAGCCGGGCTCACCGAAGACGTCTTGCGCCGCCAGTGTCTGCGCGCCTTCCACGCGATCTCGAACAAGAAAGCCGCAAAACTAGTCGTGGCCTACGAGCCCGTCTGGGCCATCGGCACCGGCAAAACCGCCACCCCACAAATGGCCGCCGACGCCCACGCTTTGATCCGCGCCGAAGCGGCGAAAGCCTTCGGCGAAGAACACGCCAACCACCTCCGCATTCTCTACGGAGGTTCGGTCAAACCGGAAAACGCAAAAGCATTGATGTCCGAAGAAGAAATCGACGGCGCGCTGGTCGGCGGCGCCAGCCTCGACCCAAAATCCTTCTCCGCGATCGTGAAGTACTAAAGCCGGCACGCGCGCTTTTTCGCGTGCTGGAGTAGAGCCGCCCCCCGGCTGTCCAGCGGAGCGAAGCTCCGCAGAAACGTTCGCGCGCGAGCCCAGGAGTCAGAGATCTTCGAGAACCACGTGGGGACGCCGATTCGAAGATTCCTCCCGGCGTGCCACGCGCTTCCTTCTAACCACACAAACGACATCTACCCAAGCTTCGCCCCCAAAAAAAACGGCTGCGCTCTCGTCGAACGCAGCCGTAACAGATCGCAACGACAACCTAATCTCCGGCCGTCGCCAATTCCCCGTTCAGGATCTCTTCGACTTTCAAACCGAGGCCTTTGGCCACACCCTCGCCATATGCCGGATCGGCCTTGAAGAAATGCCGGACCTGGCGCTCCTGGATCTCCCGCGGCGCATTCGACAGGCTGCCCACGATGTTGCTGATCAGGCGCTTTTTCGCGTCTGCCGGCATCAACCGGAACAGATTCCCCGGCTGCGAGTAGTAGTCGTTATCGAGCCGGTGGTTGTGCCGCTCCACCGTCCCACTCACCTGCTTCGGACGCTCCTTGTAGGCCGCATCTTCCGCCGGACCATTGAAGCTGTTGGGCTCATAGTTCGGTGCCGGTCCGTAGTTTCCATCGAAGCGCATCGCGCCGTCGCGGTTGTAGGTGTGTACCGGGCACTGCGGCTTGTTTACCGGCAGCGCGTCGTAGTTCACTCCCAGGCGATAACGATGTGCGTCCGGATACGAAATCAACCGCGCCTGCAGCATCTTGTCCGGCGAGTAGCCCATGCCCGGCACGACGTTCTTCGGTTCGAATGCCGCCTGCTCGACCTCGGCAAAGTAGTTCTCGGGGTTGCGATCGAGCACCAGTTCGCCGACTTCAATCAGCGGATAGTCTTTGTGCGGCCATACTTTCGTCAGATCGAACGGGTTGATGTGGTAGGTCTCGGCTTCCTTCTCCGGCATGATCTGGATACTCACACGCCACTTCGGGAAGTCGCCCTTCGCAATCGCGTTGAACAAATCCCGCTGCGCGTAGTCGGGATCCTTGCCCTTCATCTCTTCCGCCGACTCGGCGAAGAAGTTCTTGATGCCTTGTTTCGTCTTGAAGTGCCACTTCACGTAGAACAACTCATTCTTGCTGTTGATCAGACTGTAGGTGTGGCTGCTGAAGCCATCCATGTGCCGGTAGCCATCCGGCGTGCCGCGATCGGAGAACAGAATCGTCACCTGGTGCAGCGATTCAGGCGACAGCGACCAGAAATCCCACATCATGGTTGGCGATTTCAGATTGGTCTGCGGATCGCGCTTCTGCGTATGGATGAAGTCTCCGAACTTGAGCGGATCGCGAATGAAGAAAACGGGAGTATTGTTGCCGGTCATGTCCCAGTTCCCTTCCTCGGTGTAAAACTTCAGCGCAAATCCCCTGGGATCCCGCTCCGTGTCCGCTGAACCTTTCTCTCCGCCGACCGTGGAAAAACGAATGAACGTCGGCGTCATCTTTCCAACCGCCGAGAACAGCTTCGCCGTGGTGTACTTGGGCATGTCGGCGTTCGTGCACGTGAAATGTCCGTAGGCGCCCGATCCCTTGGCGTGCACCACGCGTTCGGGGATGCGCTCGCGGTTAAATACCGCCATCTTTTCGAACAGCAAATAATCTTCAAATACGACCGGTCCGCGTGGTCCAACTGTGAGCGAATTCTGATTGTCGCCCACCGGACGGCCAGCCTGGGTGGTCAGCTTCTCTTTTTTGGCCATAATCCTCTCCTGTCTTATGTATGTTTCGTGTTCGTTCAAGATAAGGGCTTGGTTACGATTTTGCCGGCGTCCGACTCAGAGAATGCCGGAAGAAGTGTGATCTAGTCAGGTGAACCAACACTAAGTTTAGGAGTGTTGTCCCATAGGAGGAAGAACGCAAAGTCGATCTGTGAAATAGAATAAACCTATGGGTGTTCAGTCCGCATCTTCTGTCTGAGGGCGAATTTCATGGAAATCCACCAGCTCCGGTACTTCACTGCCGTTGTACGCGCTGGCAGCTTTACGCGCGCAGCCGAACAGCTGGGCATTACCCAACCATCTTTATCTCAACAGATTCGGCGGCTCGAAAAGCAACTGGGCAATCCCCTCTTCGAACGTCTCGGCCGTTCGGTGCGCCTGACCACATTCGGCGAAGCCCTGCGCAAACCGGCAGCCGACATTCTGCAGCGGGTCGCAGAAACCAAATCCTCTCTTACACATCTCCAGGACGGTGTTCGAGGCACACTTCGCATAGGCGTGATTCCCACGATCATGCCCTACCTCATCGCTCCACGGATTGCGGAATTTTCGGAGCGCTTTCCGGAAGTCGAATTGCTGTTCACAGAGGACACCACCTCGCACCTGCTCGAACAATTGCAGGCCGGCGACCTTGATCTTGCCATCTCCGCCCTTCCCGTGCGAAATCCGGACGTGGTCTGCAGCGAGTTGTCGCGTGAACCTTTGTTTTTGGCGGTAAGCGAGGACCATCCCTATGCCCGTAAGAGTGAAGTCGACTTGCATGATCTTCGCGGGGAGCGCCTCCTGCTTCTGAAAGAGGGTCACTGTCTGCGCGACGACGTCTTGCTGAGCTGCGCTCGCGCCAAGGCCGAACTTCGCTCTACGTTTGAGACCGACCAGCTCGCCAGCATCTTTCAGTTCGTGCGCTCGGGCTTCGGTCTTACCGTGGTACCCGCGATGGCGGCGTCTCATGCGGCTGGATGCAAACTGATTCCTCTTCGAGGAAACAACTTCCGGAGGATCGGCTACCTTCGCGCCCGACGTCATTTCGTTACCCGACCGATGAACGAATTCACCGCATGGCTGCGGACGATCTTGCCCCGCTCGAACGAAAAGACTGCTAAGAAAACTCTGGCGTGCGCTTCCTGATTTCGATTACACCTGCGAAGCATGCCACTACTCAGGCGAATTCCCAGCGCGTGGCGTTGTTTGGAAAATCCTTCTCCGTCCAGCTCAACACCACTCGTGGACGCACCGCGTACAAGACCGACTCAGGCACGATCATGAGAGGCATCTTGTATTTCGTCTTCGAAGCTGCATCGAGCTTGGAAATAATCTGCCGATCCGTCTGCGACACCTCCACCGCCTCCCCTTCCACGATCACAACGACGACACCGGAATCCACGTGAATCGACAGCGCAGAATTGTGGGTAAGATTCTTTGCCTTGCGCGAGGACTTGGCCGTCCCGAAATAGAAAACATCGTCGACAAAGAATCCCCACACCGGAATAGAATGCGGACGCCCATCCGGACGCGTCGTGCAGATCCAGTAGTTGCGGGAATGTTCCAGCCGTTCGCGAGCGTGGCTCCATGGCAGATATCGTTTGCGAGGCTTGAGACCATATAAGCTGGGCACGTGCGGCAACCCAACCTTCATACCTTGCGTTTCGGCCTGCGTCGCCACTTTCTCTGCCCGGTTCTTCTTCTGTTTTGCTCCTGTCGAACTCCGGTCCTTGGATTTGGCCACGACATCACCTCGGGACAATCGGTTTCACCGCCAACCTAAACTCGCAACCACCCTCGTTTGTGACAAACGCACATTCCTATCGAAACGCCTTCCTATTGCGTAGGTCGCGCACTCAACGTCGGCGAAGGACGCTTATCGTCCGGTGATTTGCCACCCGCCAGCAGAACGACGCTCATCTTCCCATCAGTCACGATGTCGTCTCCGGTGGCATTCGCCAACTTCCGCGGTGCTTTGGGACGGTCCACGTCCGCATAGGCCGCTGCCGTTCCCACAAAAAGGAGATCTGATTCCACCCAGTCACGCTCGCGGTCGATGTGCGGGTCGATGCGGTGCGACCATTTCGTTGCCGCTCGGCTGCTGGTGGTCGCGATGTCATGAGTCGCTGCCCCAACCCACACTTCCCGGCCGTTATACGTCTGCGTCAATTTCCAGATCCGCAAATGATGCCGCTTCGCGAACGTGTCCAGAGACTTCTGAAAAACCAGGTCCGGCAGTCGATCCTCCAGCAGAAGCGCCGAAACGGGCGCATCCGCGTACCCGGTTTGCCGCACCGTTGCAGGGGCGGCTTTGATTGCCGACTTCACTCCCAAATCGCTTGCCTGAATCCAGCCCGACTCCTCGAAGGCCCCGATCAACTGCTGCCTTGTCCCCAGAAACATGAGGTTGGTCGGATCCGAGGGAACCTTATTTTTTCGATGCGGTCCGCATCGGAGCG
>Ga0210409_10002607_pt1 | contig 21220 bp, 16 predicted proteins | sample IncBWH17MmetaG_FD_161649 | JGI IMG/M metagenome (GOLD analysis project Ga0210409, IMG submission 161649) | Forest soil microbial communities from Barre Woods Harvard Forest LTER site, Petersham, Massachusetts, United States - Inc-BW-H-17-M | ecosystem: Environmental > Terrestrial > Soil >...
TAGCTCGGGAACAAGCGAGCCATGCTCACCAAAGAGCCCACTAACTGGAGAGCCGGATGCGGGAAATCCGCCCGTCCGGTTCGGAGGGAGGGGTGGCGCACCTGCGCCATCCCTACCCCTATCCATCATTGCACCGCTGCGCGGTGCATGCCGCTATCCGGTTCAGAAGAAAGTTGTCCCAGACCCGGTTTCGGCGCGCTGAGACAGCGCGCCCTACCTTCGAGCGGATTTGAGGGTTGCAGTGGCGGGGGACGGGCCGTTAAATGGGGGCATCCACTGCCGGTCAGGAATGGAAGACAATTCTAAGAGACGCGACGCGCAGCCGTTGGAAGGGAACGGAGGCCGGGGGGTGCCGCGAGCCGAAGACCGGCCATCGATTCCAGTTCCGGACCATGAGCTGGTGCGGCGCATTGGCCGAGGCAGCTATGGGGAGGTATGGCTCGCGCGACACACCATGGGGATGTACCGGGCGGTCAAAATCGTTTATCGCGCCGCCTTTAAGGAGGAGCGGCCATTCGAACGCGAGTTGTCCGGGATTCGCAAATTCGAGCCGATCTCGCGGTCGCACGAAGGGTTCATCGACGTGCTGCACGTGGGGCTGAACGACGCGGAGGGTTGCTTTTATTATGTGATGGAGCTCGGGGACGACGAGCGAACCGGACAAACGATCCATCCGGAAACTTACTCGCCCAAGACGATTGCCGAGGAAATCGCCCAGCGCGGCCGACTGCCCTTCGATGAATGCCTGAAGCTGGCGCTGGCGCTCAGCCAGGCCCTGGCGGAGCTGCACAAGCATGGGCTGGTCCACCGGGACATAAAGCCTTCCAATCTGATCTTTGTGAACGGGGTGCCAAAACTGGCTGACATCGGCCTGGTGGCCGCGGCCAACGAGGAACTTTCTTATGTCGGAACGCAAGGGTTCATTCCGCCGGAGGGGCCGGGGACAGTGCAGGCTGATATTTACAGCCTGGGAAAAGTGCTCTACGAAGCGAGCACCGCGCGGGACCGGCAGGAGTTTCCCGAGTTGCCAACGCTGTTGAACGATTTTCCCGACCGGGAACGGTTCCTGGAACTCAATGAGGTGATTCTCACCGCGTGCGCGAACACGGCCAGCAAGCGCTACCAAACAGCGTGGGACATGCACGCGCACCTGGTGGTGCTGGCGAATGGGAAGTCGGTGCGACGGTTGAAAGCGCTCGAACGGACGTTTTCGAGGCTCAAACGAATCGCAGGCGTGTTGGTTCTGGCGCTGGCCGTCGTCTCACTGGCCGGATACGAGCTCTACCGGGGCTGGAAGACAGGGCTGGAAAGCAAACAACGGCAGGTTGGCGCTGATGTGGCATATGGCAACAAGGCCATGGATGCCGGCGAGCTGGTGATTTCCCTTCCTTATTTCGCGGACACATTGCGATTGGACAAGGGGGACGAAGTGCGTGAGCGGACGGATCGCTTTCGTTTCAGTTCGGTCCTGCTCGAGTGTCCGAAACTCACCCATTTTTGGTTCGGCGAGGGAGATATAGATGATGCCGAGTTTTCGCCGGACGGCAACCGGCTGTTGGTGTCTCAATTCTGCGGCAAAGCGTGGATTTATGACCTGATGACGGACCAGGTTTACTCGAAGCCGTTTGGCCACCAGAACGGACTGTGCGGCGCCACCTACAGCCCGGATGGCCGCCGGGCGTTGACGGCCAACCAGGAGGGGAGCGCGTGCGTTTGGGATGCGGGGACGCTCAAAGAGGAACGGCACTTGCAGCAGCCCGACCGGATTTATAGCGCGAGGTTCAGCCCGGATGGGCTTCGGGTGGTTACGTCGTGCCGGGATGGAATCGCCCGGGTGTGGGATACGGCGACCGGTGAGCTTCGGCTCGAACTCAAAGGCCATAAGGATGCGGTGTTGTTCGCGGATTTCAGCAAAGACGGGCGGTTGCTGGTCACAACCAGCCGGGACGCCACCGCGAGGATCTGGGACGCGACCAACGGGCACCCGGTCGGCGCGGCGCTCCAGCATGAGCGGTGGGTGACGCATGCCAGCTTCAGCCCCGATGGCGCGCAAGTCGTGACGGCGTCGGATGACCACACTGCCCGGGTATGGGAAGTCCGGACAGGTCGAAGGGTTCTGCCAGACCTGATTCATCACGATGTTGTGGAAAGCGCTCAGTTCAGCCCGGACGGCCGGCTGATTTTGACGGCCAGTTTGGACGGAACGGCGGGTCTTTGGCTAGCGGAGACGCATCAGCCGCTTAATCCGAATCCGCTGCTGAGGCATCCCGGGCGGGTGAGGCATGCCAGCTTCAGCCGCGACGGCCATCGGATCGCCACTGTGTGTGCCGACGGGACGGTGCGCGTCTGGGACCTGGCGGGAAGCGCGGTCGCGCCAATTCGGAAGCGAGCGCCCTTCAGCGACGACCGGAGCCGATTCCTGGTGTTGACAGGAGACACGGTGGAGGTACGGGCTACGATGTCCGGCAAGCCCATCTCGCCGCCGGTGACGGCCATCTCCCCGGTGAAGGAGGCAATGCTGGGACCCGGCGGCAAGTTCATTCTGACCGTGTCGGTTCCCGCAGGAAACCCCGACGGCCCGCGAGCGGTCGTGGAAGTCCGGGAGAGCACGACGGGCCAACAGGTCGCCGCCCCATTAGCGCTGCCCGCTGGAGCGACGAACCTGTCATTGAGCAATGACGGCAAGCGCGTGATGTACTTCGACGGACATGGACTTGTAGTGCAAGAGATAGCGACCGGGGCGCAGAAGACAGTGCGCGAAGGGCAAAGCGAAGGGGCGGTCTTTAACCCCGCCGGAACTGTGGTGGCAAGCTGGAGCGGCGACACGGTGAGCGTGTGCGGCGTCGCAACCGGCGAGCCGTTGTTTGGCCCGCTCAAGCATTCATTCCCGGTGAAGGATGTGGAGTTCAGCGGAGACGGTTCAAGGTTGGTTACTTGCGGAGCGGATGAGGGCCTCAACGCTTGTTATGCCCAGGTCTGGGATGCCGCCACGGGGCAAGCGATCGGCCCGCACCTGGCCCATGCTGATGGCGTGCTGGCGGCCCGCTTCAGCCCGGATGGGAAGCGGATTGCGACGGCGAGCGAGGATTTCACGGCCAGCGTGTGGGACGCCGCGACGGGCGGACAAGTCAGCGGCGGAATGGCTCACGAAGACCAGGTGGCTACGGCCTGCTTCAGCCCCGACGGGAGGTGGATCGTGACGGCCAGCCCCGATAGGACCGCGCGCATCTGGAGCGCTGAGACGGGCGACCCCCTCACCCCTCCCTTGCGGCACCTGGCGCCTCTGACCGACGCGCATCTCCTGGCCAACAACGACGTGGTCGTGGTGACCTCCTCTAGAAGGAATAATTTCTGGATTTGGAACCTGCCGGTGGACCAGCGGCCGGCGGTTGATTTGGCCGGCATCGCGCAATTGCTGTCCGCTCACACGGTGAACGCCTCGGGCCGGCTGGTGCCCACGTCGTCAGACACGCTGAAGGGGTTATGGTCCGGGCTTCGAGCGGGATACCCGGCGCAGTTCGAGACTTCGGCAGAAGAAATCACGGCCTGGCATGAATTCCAAAGCGAGGACTGCGAGCTTCGCCACCAATGGTCCGCGGCGGTCTTCCATTTGAAGCAACTCCAAGAGAGCCATCCCGGAGACCGAGGGGTCGCTGAGCGGCTTGCCCGGGCGAACGACCGACTGACGAAAGATTTTTGAAGATTTTTGAAAGATCGGGGTGTTTTGCGGCGAATATACCATAGGACAAGACGAATATGAATGCCGCAGACGAAGACTTGGAGAAGTTGATTGGACTTGTGGACGCCAACCGCGCCGGCCTGGAAAGGCTACGAACCGAACTGGAGGAGCTCCAGCGAGTTTTGGATTCCAGGTGTGTGAGAAATGGGGATGTAACGCAAAGACGCAAAGGTGCAGAGGCGCAAAGGCGGGAACCGGATGCAATCTCAGACAAGAGGCTCGCGTTCCGGTGACCTTACCGGACCTGCTCCTTGGCCTGGGATTCCTCAGACGCTTTGCATCTTTGCGTCGTGGCGTTAAGGAGCTCGACTAAATAGATACAGCTTGGTGTTGATGTGCGGCTAGACTCCGGTTACGGAAAGCCGATTACAAATCGGCGTTCCGGGCGGGGCTGTTGCCGCGCAGAATATCGGCGCTGCGCCGGAGGGCGGCACGTTCCTCATCAGACAAACCGGGCTCAAGGGTCGTGACTACACCTTGAGCGCCGACCACACAGGGGAGCGACAGGCTGACGCCTTGGAATTCTGCGACGTGCGCGGCGCAGGCGGAGACCGTGAACAAGCCCCGCTCGTCGGTCCGCACGGCCTGAACGAGACGGGAGAGAGCGGCGCCGATGCCGAAATAGGTCGCCTTCTTGCCTTCGATGATCCGGTAGGCTGCCCGGCGCACGGCCTGGTCGATGCGGGCCCGGACGGCGTCGGTGACGGCCTTTCCTCTTTGGCGGGCGAAGTCCGCGAGCGGCACTCCGCCAACGTGGGCACTGGACCAGACCAGCACTTCCGAATCGCCGTGCTCGCCCAGCACATAGGCATGGACGGAATGCGGAGCGACGTCGAGCTGTTCGCCGAGGAGCGCCCGAAAGCGCGCAGTGTCGAGGACCGTGCCCGACCCGAAGACCCGGCCAGGAGGGTGGCCCGCGACCCTGGTGACAATTTGAGTAAGCATATCGACGGGATTGGACGCGACCAACAAAACCGCCTTCGGCGCGTTACGCACTACTTGGGGCGTTACTTTTTCGAACACCTCCTGGTTCCGCTGGAGGAGCTGCAAGCGGGTCTCGCCAGGCTGCTGCGCGACCCCGCAGGCCAGAACGACCACACCGGCGTCTTTCAGGTCGGCATAGTCCCCTGCCCTGATTCGTGCCGGGGCGGCAAAGGGTGTGGCATGCAGGATGTCCTCGGCCTGGGCCTGGGCAAGGGCGGGGTTGAGATCGAGCAGGACGATTTCACTGGCGGCCTGGTGCAGCACCATCGCATAGGCGGCCGTGCTGCCCACAAAGCCACTGCCGACGATGCCGACTTTCATAGGTTAAGGGGAGCACGCCCGGCGGGCCGACTGGAGGATTTTTTTTGCCGCGAACTGGATGGCTTCGACCAATTCCGGGGGGCGCACCACCACGGCATTGCCTCCCCAACTCAAAACCCAGCGCTCGACCTCCGGGAGGCTGGAGAGCTTCAGGCGGAGTTCCACCGCGCCATCCTTGAGTTCGCGCAATTGCTGCGATTCGTGCCATTTCTTTTCGCGGATGTAGTCGGCAACTTCCCGGTTGAAACGAATGACCACCTCAAACTCACCGCGGCCGGAATGGACGCCGAAACTGTCGCGGAGCCGGCGGTCCAGAGAAAACCGTTGCGGCCGCTGAAAGGTTCGACCGGTTCGGCGGAGGGCTTTGATGCGGGCGGGGACGAAGGTGCGGATATCTTTGCGCAGGTGATCGTAGCCGAAGAGGAACCATTCGCCATTGATATTGGCCAGATGATACGGGTCCACCAGGCGCTGCTCTGCGGGTTGCTGGCCGGGCTTGCGGTAAGTCAACTCAAGCTGTTGCCGGGCCGCGGTGGCCTTGGCCAATTCCTCGAAAACCTCGAGGTCCAGGAGCGGCTCGGCGCGAGTGCGAAAGGAGATGGTGCGCTCCACGTCCACCAAATCGAGGGAGATGGTGTCGGGCAGGGACTGCTCCATCTTGCGGATCGCGCTGAGCAGGGGTTTTTCGAAGCTCGTGCCGCGATACTGCTGCAGCGCCTTTTCGGCGACGATGAGCGCGAAAAGCTCGCCTTCGGTAATTTGGACGGTGGGGAAGGCGTTGACTTCCTCGGTGTAATGATAACCGAGCCGGGCGCGGTCAAATTCGAGGGGCAACCGCAAGCGGTCGCGCATGAATTCCAAATCCCGGTGGATGGATTTGGCGCTGACTTCGAGGTCGGCGGCCAGCCGCGTTGAGTTTGGATAGGCGCCCGATTGAATCGCCTGGTGGATATGGAGCATCCGTTCGAGCGGGGGCCGGGAGCGCAGCGACTCGGTCCCCGGCAACGGGCGCGCGGTCATGGCTCTACAACAACTTGGCGAGCAACTCCTCGTTGGTCTTGTGCTTCTTAAGAGCGGCGACGAGGGTTTCCATCGCCTCGACGGGGTTCAAGTCCACCATGGTGCGGCGGAGTTTGCGCACGGCCTCGATTTGATTCTTCGGGAAGAGCTTTTCTTCCTTGCGCGTGCCGCTCTTGGGAATGTCGATCGCCGGGAACAGGCGCCGATCCGAGAGCTTGCGGTCGAGGATCAACTCCATGTTGCCGGTGCCTTTGAATTCCTGGAAGATGAGCTCGTCCATCCGCGAACCGGTGTCCACCAGCGCGGTGGCAATGATGGTGAGGGAACCACCTTCCTCGATTTTGCGGGCGGAGGCGAACATCTTGCGGGGGATTTCGAGAGCGCGGGCGTCCACGCCGCCGGTCATGGTGCGGCCGCTGCCGCCGTGCACGCTGTTGTAGGCGCGGGCGACGCGGGTGATGGAATCCAGGAGGACGAAGACATCTTTGCCGGCCTCGACCATGCGGCGGCAGCGCTCGATCATGAACCGGGAAAGCCGTACGTGGGTTTCGAGGTCCTGGTCGTTGGAAGAGGCGACGACTTCCGCCTTCACGGAGCGTTGGAAATCGGTGACTTCCTCGGGCCGCTCGTCAATCAGCAGCACGAGGACATGGACGTCGGGATGGTTGGCGGTGACGGCGTTGGCGAGCTGCTTCAGCACGGTGGTCTTGCCCGTACGCGGAGGGGCGACGATAAGACCCCGGGTGCCCTTGCCGAGCGGGGTGACCATATCGATCACGCGCGTCTCGATCAGGTCGGGACTGGTTTCGAGCCTGAACTTCTCGATGGGATCAATCGTGGTGAGGTTTTCAAAGCGCGACGACTTGGTGTATTCCTCGAACAGCATGCCGTTGACGCGATCGACGGCTTTCAACTGCGGGCTGTTCCCGCGATGCGGGGGCTGCGTTGGGCCTTCGACGAGGCTGCCTTCGCGCAGGAAGTTGCGCTTGATGGTGTCGGGCGTGACGAAGATGTCGCTGGGTTTAGGGTGGAAATGGTTCTCGGAGGTCCGGAGAAAACCGAAGCCCTTTTCGGAGATTTCCAGGTAGCCGGAGCCGTTTTCGGCGGTGGCAGTGGTGCTGTTACTTTCGTTTTTTGTTGCTGAACTCATACTGTTTGTGTGCGTTGCGAAGGCGTTCCAGAATCTAGCCCGAAAACTACTTAGAACTTTGAATTTTTGGGAAGCTGCCGCGCCCGCTAATTTAACTTCAACCCATTAGGCGCAGCTAACAGTCCTTCGATACGAGTACTAGATAACGTTATTCACCCCGGCGCGCAACTACTTTTTTGAGAGTATTTTTAAGGGGTTTTCGAGGGCGCCTTCGAGCGCGACTCTGCCGGGGGCGAACGGCATAAGCCCGCTAGCCTCAAGCCGTTGAGACTACGTTCGAGCGGCAGGCTTTGACGGAGGCTCAGTGACTCGCTCCGCTTACCTCAGCCGCTACAGGTTCACAGCCCAGTTAGGTTTTACCACACAAGAAAGCCGGCGGCGTGGCGCGCCGGTATGCCGCCGGCTAACACAGTTTGAACGGATTAAGCCGGCAGCATGCCGGAGCTCCGGCCTTGCAGGTATGGAATATCAGGCTTAACCGCCTACTTGCGCTCGGGCTTCTGCAGCGAGGGGTGTGCTCAAATAGCGCTCGCCGGTCGAGCAAGCGATGGTGACAATCATTTTGTCTTTGTTTTCCGGGCGCTTGGCCACTTCGATGGCGGCCCAGACGTTCGCGCCCGAGGAAATGCCGACCAGAATCCCTTCCTCCTTGGCCAACCGCCGCGCCATGGCAAAGGAGTCGTCATTGGTAACCTGGATGCATTCGACAATCTGCGGTTTGCCGGCGGAATCTTTTAAGTGCAGGTTCTTGGGAATAAAGCCGCCGCCGGTGCCTTGAATTTTGTGCGGGCCGGGCTTTAGCGGGAGACCGGCGAGGCACTGGGAAATCACGGGGGAATCTTTAGGCTCGACGGCGATTGCCTGAAATGAGGGCTTGCGCGGTTTGATCACTTCGCAGCAACCCGTGATCGTTCCGCCGGTGCCCACTGCGGAGACCAGGATGTCCACTTTACCATCCGTGTCCTGCCAGATTTCCTCCGCGGTCGTTTTCTTATGAATTTCCGGGTTGGCCGGGTTGTCGAATTGCTGGGGGATCCAGGAATTGGGAGTTTCCTTGGCCAATTGCTCCGCCTTGGCGATTGCTCCTTTCATGCCTTCGGTTCCGGGTGTTAGAACCAGCTTGGCTCCCAGCATAGCCAGGAGGGTCCGCCGTTCCAGCGACATCGTCTCGGGCATGGTGAGAATCACCTGGTAACCTCTGGCAGCAGCGACGAATGCCAGCGCAATGCCGGTGTTGCCGCTGGTAGGTTCAATAATTACCGTGTCCTTCTTCAACACGCCGCGCCGTTCTGCATCGTCGATCATCGACATCCCGATGCGGTCCTTGACGCTGCCCAGGGGATTGAAGAATTCGCACTTGAGCAGGATGGTGGCAGGGGCGCCGTCAACCACTCGGTTGAGGCGGACCAAAGGAGTGCGGCCGACAGTTTCGACGATGTTATTGTAGATGCGTCCCATAGGCTTAAATAATTCAAGTGTTGTGAAAACTTTCCAAATGAGTTATTGGAATTTGCGTCAGGAACAGGGCAAAGGCAAGACTTTTTATTGGTAACCTGAGTGGGATAATCAGGTATTGAGCCGGCGAGAAAAACAGTCCGGCAGAAAACTGCGGGAGAACCAACTTGAAGTGGACTGATTGGGACTCCTCGTGCCTCTTCGCGGCAATCCCGCCGCGTGGCTATTTCTCCACCTCGCTTAGGCTCACCATCCAGCCCAGAGGCTCACAAGCACCAAAGCCGCGGCGCTCAGCGCCAGCGCGAGCCACACAACATTCTCCACCGCAGTGGAGCGAACCGCCTCGGCGCGGGCACGAACCAACGCACCGGCGGGCGTTGAAGCGAGACGAGGCCGCGTGGCTGCCTTTCGCCCGGTCAAAGCCTGGGGCGAGGGCAGCGCAATCAATTGCCCGGCCGGATTTGCCGCATCGAGATTGGTTTGCATGCCAGGACCGTACCGCACGGAGCAGTTCTTCCTAGATGCAGATATTGAAAAATTGAACCGGAACAGTTTCCACCGCCGCTTAAACTGTACTGGTCGTCTTTTGGCGGAAGTGGCACTATCAGTCGGAACGGTTCGGCCTATTGTTTCAGCATGATCACACAAGACCTCGCGTCGCATACCGCCTCGCAATTGGACAACGAGGAAAACCTTTACCAACAGGTGGCGCTGCGGATCTCCGAACTGATCGAACACGGCACGCTCCGCCCCGGTGAACGGGTGCCATCGGTCCGCAAATGCAGCGAGCAGCAAAGCGTGAGCATCGCAACGGTGACGCAGGCCTACCGGCTTCTGGAGAGCCGTGGGCTCATCGAGGCGCGGCCGCAATCCGGCTATTATGTCCGCGCCCAGCGGTGGGCGGCTCCGCCGGAACCGGGCATCTCTCGGCCCGCTCCCCGGGCCGTCAACCTGCAGGTCAGCGACCTGATCATGCAGGTGGTCAAGGCCGGGCGCGACCCGCACCTGGTCCGCCTCGGCGCATCGTTGCCCAGCCCGGAATTATATCCGCTGAAGGAACTGCACCGCGCCATGTCTGCGGTCGGCCGGCGCTCGCCGGTCGCCGCCAACAGCTACGACCCGCCGCCCGGAAACCACGGGTTGCGAGTCGAGGTCGCGCGGCGCGCGATGGAAGCGGGATGCACGCTTGCGCCGGACGACATCATCACCACCATCGGCGTCACTGAGGCTCTCAATTTGTGTCTGCGCGCGGTCGCGAAACCAGGTGATGTGATTGCCATTGAATCGCCCGCCTATTTCGGCGTGCTGCAGATCATCGAGTCGCTGGGAATGCGCGTCTGCGAAGTCCCTACCTTCCCGCGCCACGGCGTGTGCCTCGACGAACTCTCCGCACGGCTGAAGCCGTGCCGCATCAAGGCGTGTTTGTTCACCCCGAATTACAGCAACCCGCTTGGGAGTTGCATGCCGGATGAAAAGAAGAAGGAACTGGTGAAGATGCTCACCCGGCACGAGATCCCGCTGATCGAGGATGATTTGTACGGGAACCTGCCGTTTGGGCCGACCCGGCCGAAAGCGGCCAAGGCTTTCGACGAGGGCGGCTGGGTAATGCTGTGCGATTCCTTCACCAAGACCCTGTCGCCGGGCTACCGCGTCGGCTGGGTGGCGCCGGGCCGGTTCAAAGCGAAGGTCGAGTTTTTAAAATTCGTCAACACCGCTGCCAGTCCTTCTCTGCCCCAGATGGCCATCGCCGAGTTTTTGCGAAACGGCGGCTTCGACCATCACCTGCGCAAAATCCGACGGTTGTACGCCAGCCAGACGCAACTCATGAGCGAGGCCGTCAGCCGATACTTCCCGCCGGGTACCAAGGCGACCCGGCCGACCGGCGGAATGTGCCTCTGGATCGAACTGCCGGCCCACATCAATGCATTGAAAGTCTATCAGCGTGCCCTGGCCTCAAAAATCAGCACCGCACCGGGCCCGATCTTCTCGCCGAAACAGAAATTCCAGAACTTCATCCGCCTCAACTGCGGCAACCCCTGGTCCGAAATCATCGAGAACGCGGTCCGGGAACTGGGACGGATTATCACCGTCGTCGGAGCTGAAGATGAAACCAAGGCACCGAGTAACGGCGAGTGATACCACCGCCCATCGCACCCCATACCGCGCGCCGGGCAACCGAGAGGGTGCGATTAGAAGTGTCGGACGAAGACCCGGCGAAACGAGGTAAAGCGGCAGAGGACTGCCGCACTCCAAAACGCAAGCGAGATCGCTGCGCCCGTGCTGCTTCCGCCAGCTCTTGGAGCGCGGCTGTCCTCTGCTGCTTTCCCGTCTCCCGACAGCCAGTCAAAGCCAGTTCCGTTCCCAACCTCGAAATGACGAACGCGGATGCGGCATGCACCCTCACAAGAATTCGGAAGTGAAATTGCATCACCACCCAAGTCCCCCGCACACTGAATTCCCAAAAATTGCGGGGATTTACGCGAAGCAGGTTGATGCTTTATGATCCGTGGGACGCGAATGAAGCTGAAATCACTCTGTGTTTACTGTGGGTCGAGCCCCGGCCTGCGGCCCTCTTACATAGAAACGGCAGACGCGTTCGGGCGTTTGCTGGCGACGGAGGGAATCACGCTGGTCTATGGCGGTGGAAACGTCGGCCTGATGGGCGCGCTCGCCGACAGCGCGCTTGCCGCCGGCGGCAGAGTGATCGGCGTGATCCCCAAGCGATTGGTGGCCCGGGAACTTGCCCACGACGGATTGACCGAGTTGCACCGGGTGGAGTCCATGCACGAACGGAAGCTCAAGATGGCGGAGCTTTCGGACGCCTTTGTCGCGCTGCCGGGCGGTGTAGGAACATTGGAAGAGATCTTTGAGGTAGCCACGTGGACGCAACTTGGGATCCAGTCCAAGCCGTGTGCGTTTCTCGATGTGGACGGGTATTATGCCCCGCTTTTTCAGTTTCTTGAGCACATGTCGGAGCAGCGATTCATCAAGAAGGAGCATCTTGTCTCTTTGATAAGGACCCCTGACCCTGCCGAGCTGCTGAGCCGGCTGCGAGATCACACTCCGGCCACTTTTGACAAATGGATAGATCGAGTGCGGAACAAAGGTTAGCGGCGGAACGCGGACGGCTGAGATCGAACAGAAACATCTCGGAGCTAAGCAGAGCTTCCGGTAAGGGCTACCCCATTTGACTTAACAGCAGTCTCGCGATCTCCCCATAAGTCCCGACAACGTAATTGGCGTGCGCCAACTCGTCCGCACCGTGCGTGTTGGTAATCGCTATGACGCGCATGCCGGCTGCGAGACCGGCAGCCACACCGGGTTTCGAGTCTTCGATGACCCAGCAGTCTTCGGGAGCGGTACCGACCAGTTCCGCAGCCCGCAAAAAGATATCCGGGGCTGGTTTGCCGTGTTTGACATCGGCAGCCGTGACGACCGCGGAAAAGAAACGGCGCAACTCTCCTAAGGCAAGGACCTCCTCGACAACGACCCGCTCGGAACCTGAGGCGACAGCCAGACTGAATTTGGGAGTGAGTCTTTCAACCAGCTCGGGCAAGCCGGCGAAAACCGGCTGGTCACGCCGCAGAATCTCGACGACCCGCTCCCGCTTCATCGCCAAAAGTTCCTCGAGCGTTTGCCGAGGTTTGTGCCTCTTGACGAAATCCACCCATAGCTCCTGGTCAGACCGCCCCACGTAATCGGCGAACCGCAGTCCATGATTGTCGCCGTAGCCAATCGACCTCACCACCTCCAGGAACGCCTGCTCGTGCCGCGGCTCGCTATCGACGATCACCCCGTCCATGTCGAAGATGACCGCGGCACCGTTGCTCATGGCGCTTCCGCCCCGGCCAGCTTGAGAATCCGGTTGAACTGATCCGGCGTGACCGGCGTCACGGACAACCGTGATTGTTTCACGAGCTTCATCTCCGCCAGCACTTTGTCCGCCCTAATGGCGTCGAGGCTCACGGGTTTTCGCAGCGCATTGACGGGCACCAAATCCACGCACACCCACTCACCCTCGGTTGCGGTCGGGTCGGGGTAGGCCTCCTTTTCCACGCGCGCAATGCCTACGACCTGTTTCTCGCTGACGCTATGATAGTAAAAGACGAGATCGCCCTTTTTCATCGCGCGCAGATTGATCCGCGCCTGAAAATTGCGCACTCCCGTCCATGCCGTGCGCCGGTCCTTGACGAGCATCGCCCACGAGTAAGCCTCAGGTTCCTGTTTAACGAGCCAGAATTGCATAGCATGGAGTGTGAACGGGACCGCGAAGGGTGTCACGCCGGGAAAGTGGTGAAATCAGAAATTTACTCCCTCCCTTCCTTCCGGCTATCGTTCCCGTATGGATTTGGCCTCTAACTTACGCAACATCAGGCAAAGGATTGCCGCCGCCGCCGCGCGAGCAGGCCGCCCGCCGGACTCCGTCACGCTGCTAGCGGTCACCAAAAGCCAGCCGCCCGAGACGGTCCAGGAAGCCGCCCGGCTCGGCCTGGTGCTCTTCGGCGAGAACAAGGTGCAGGAGGCAAAGGCGAAGATTCCGCTCTGCCCGGGCCGTTTGCGTTGGCACATGATTGGTCATTTGCAGAGCAACAAGTGCCGCGACGCGGTAGAGTTGTTCGAGGTGCTCCAAAGCGTCGATAGCCTTCATCTCGCCGAGGAAATCGACAAGCGCGCCGAGCAAGCGGCGAAGACGCTACCGATCCTGCTCGAAGTGAACATCGTCGGCGAGGCGAGCAAGTTCGGCTATAAGCCGGAGCAACTCCTGGCGGACCTTGAAAGACTCAACGGGTTGCCGCGACTCGAACTCCACGGCCTGATGACAGTTCCGCCCTGGTCACCCCTCCCGGAGACCGTGCGGCCGGTTTTCCGCAAGCTGCGCGAGCTGAAGGAACAATGCGAACAGCGGTTGGGCGCTCCCCTGCCCCATCTGAGCATGGGCATGAGCGGCGATTTCGAAGTCGCGATCGAGGAGGGCGCGACGCTCGTGCGCATTGGCACGGCACTCTTCGGCGACCGGCCGAAGCCAACCGTGACAACCTGAAAACCTCTACCTCTCCTCCATCCTCAGGTTCTTGAAAAGGAAGGCATACGCATCCGCCTTTTCTTCGATGACCTGGCTCGTAGTCGGTCCCGTCCCGTGCCCGGTGGAAAGCCGGACGCGGAGGAGCACGGGGGCCGGGCCAGCCTGGGCGGCTTGGAGGGCGGCGGTAAACTTAAACGAATGGGCGGGCATCACGCGCGTGTCATGGTCGCCTGTGATTACGAGCGTTGCGGGGTAGCGCGTCCCCTGGCGCACGTTGTGGTAAGGCGAGTAAGCGTAGAGCGCCTTAAAATCCTCAGGATTATGCGGCGAACCGTAATCGCCCTCCCATCCTGCCCCCTGCCCGAACTGGTCAAAGCGGAGCATATCCATGACGCCCACGTAAGCCAGGACAGCGCCGAACAGGTCAGGACGCTGCGTCAGGCACGCGCCGACAAGCAGGCCGCCATTCGACCCGCCCTCAATGGCCAGTTTAGGGGTGGAGGTGTAGCGCTGCGCGATCAGCCATTCGGCCGCGGCGATGAAATCGTCGAAGCAAATCTGTTTATGAGCGCGAATCGCCTGGCGATGCCATTCTTCGCCGTATTCACCGCCGCCGCGAATATTCGCAACCGCCAGCACGCCGCCCCGCTTAAGCCAGACCAGCCGCGTCGCGTCGAAATGCGGCAGGGTGGAAATCCCAAAGCCGCCATAGCCGTAGAGCAACGTTGGGTTTTTGCCGTCGAGCTTCAGCCCCTTTTTGTAAACGAGGCTCATCGGAATGCGCGTGCCATCTTTGCCCGGATAGAACACCTGCTTCGATTCGAGCGCGGCAGGATTGAAAGCCACCTTAGGCGCCCGGTAAAGCGTGCTGGCGCCGGTCTCCAGGTTCAGCCGGTACACCGATGGGGGTGTGATGAAATCGGTGAACGCGTAGAAGGTCTCCGGGTCCTCAGGCGCGCCGCCAAACCCGGACGCGGTGCCGGGCGCGGGCAACGAAACCTCACGGCGCAACTGACCGTCCAAGCCATAGACACTCACCTTGGTATGCGCGTCATGCAGGGTGCGCACGATGAGTTGGTGGTCCACCAACGTCACACTGCCGGAGGCGAAGTCCATCGCGTTGGCGGCCTGCGAGACCACTTCCTTCCAGCGCGAGCGCTCCGGAAACGCCGGGTCGATCGCGATGACGCGGCCACGAGGAGCGCCTAGCGTGGTTTGGAAATAGAGCAAGCCGCGGTCGCCGCCGGCGAAAACATAAGCGGCATCGAAACCTTCGGCCACCGTCACTACTGCCGGATTCGCAGACATGAGATCGAGGGCATAGACGTTTTCCAGCCCTTTATCACCGACCTCTCCCTCGCCAGCCGTAAGCACCAGCCAGTGGCCATCCCAGGTCAGGTGCGGTATAAATTGCCAGTCCGGGTGCTCCGGGCGCTCGTAGAGTTTGCGGTCACCCGATAGCGGAGTTCCGAGCACGTGATAATACACCGCGTTGCCCAGGTCGCGTGCGAGCAGTTCCTCGCCGGGTCTCGGTGCCGGAAACGCGCTGTAATACACGCCCTTGCCATCGGGCGCAAAAAACGGGTGATAATATTTCGTCCAGCGCACCACATCCGGCAGGTCTTTCCCGGTCGCCAGGTCGCGAATGTGCCAGTCTGTCCAGTCCGAGCCGCCCTGCGACACACCGTAGGCGATGCGCAGTCCGTCGCGGCTGGGGACGTACCCAACTATCGCCACAGCGCCATTGGTTGTGAGTGTGTTGGGATCGAGTGCGACGGTGGGCCCGCCCGAAAATCCCCGCGTGTTATAAAGGACACTTTGCTGCTGGAGACCGCTGTTGTGAGTATAAAAATAGCGCTCGCCTTCATGGAAAGGCACGCCGTACTTCTCGAAATCCAGGAGCCTGGTCAGCCGCGTCTTGAGCGCCTGGCGGGCAGGGCTGTTTGACAGGTACGAATCCGTGAGTTGCGCCTCGGCTCGAACCCAATCTCGCGTTTCGGGCGAGTCCAATTGTTCCAGCCACCGGTAAGGGTCAGCCACCTTGACGCCATTATAGTCATCCACCACGTCCGCCCGCCCGGCGGACGGATAAGCCAGCGCCGGTGCGACACCGGATACAGCGCCGGCTGGAGACGCACCAGTCGATGAGGGCGGCGAGCAGCCCGCCAGCGCCAGTGCCGCCGCCAACGCCGCGAACGCGGATCCGAGCGCCGCACCGTGGCAGAAACGGGAGAACCCATTAACAGCTCGAAGCACAGCCGGAGCGTAGCAATTGCCCGAGTGCAGGACAGACAAAACTGATGCGCCGCCGCCAATGCCGCGGCGAGTGACTATGCTCTCCACAAGTCATTGTAGAAGGCGACGTAAGAAGCCTCTGATCGACCTTTGCATACCACGCATTCCTTCACCATTAGCCGGAACGATTCAATGAACGAACAGAGATAGAAAAGTGTGGCGGCGATTGGCTCGATCTGGTGCTCAGACGGCATCCTCGATCTCGCCGCGGAACGCTTTTGGAAACTCCACCCGGTGGGGAATATAAAAGCGATCAGCCGTGCCGCAGTCTACTGACGGCAGGCCTTTATCCTTTATCCCTCTTCTGCAGCGTCCTTAAATCAACCTCCGGCGCACGACTATACACCGGCACCCGCGCCGCCAAGGCATCGAACCCCAGAAAATACCCGGCCGAATGTGCCGACTTGCCGGCGCACTCAAATCGCAGCGTGTGTGTTCCGGCGGCAAGCTTATGCATGCCCAACTTGTGCGCCGTGGGCGTGATGTCCGCGTTGTAAAGATCCAACTGCGCCACCTGTTTGCCGTCGAGCAGCACCTTGTAAATCCCGTAGTCCCACGAATGGACCATTTTCGCCGAGAGGCCAACGAATTGTTCCTTGTCCATTTCGAAAGCGACCTCCACCCAGCCGTTATCGTCGTTGGGTTTAAACCAGAGTTGTTTGCCGTCGGTCACCCCGCCGACGGACTGCACTTCCAGCGGGGACTCGGAATGCTTCGCGCTCGCGACGGCATCGTGCCCTTTCGCCAGGAGACGCTCGCTGAAGGGGAGGCGCTCACGCCCGGGCGGGAGCGGCGGCCAGGGCTTGTGCGGCTCCGTTTGATACCAGAACGCCACGCTCGACATCAGGTCGTCGCGCTCGATGAAGCCATCGAACTTGCCGTCGGGGAAAACCTCCGAGCCTTTGTGTTCAATCTCGACGCGGAGCGATTTCTTGAAAACCACCGGGTCGGGGATGTGAAAGCGATAAGCCGTGCCGCGGTCTCCCGTTTCATACCCTTCCCAGAGCGGCGTCCCGTAAAAGGGTCCGGCTTGCTCGCGGAAGCCCCAGCCATCGCAAAAATAATCTTCTGTGCCGGTGCCGCGCAAGCTGGGTTCTTTTTCGCCATCAATGAAAAAGAAATCATCGCCTTCGCCGTACCAACCCGGCGAAACCAAATAGACGCTCTGAATCGTGCCAACGTAATGGCCGCGGCCTCGGAGGTCGGCCAGCAGGTAGTTGCGTCCCATGACGCACGGATACTCCTGGCGGTACATCGCATGAAAATACGCGCTGGCCTTTGACAGCGAAGGGTGTTTTTGCCAATCGATGTAGTAGTAGAACGCGCCGCAGCGCTTGTCGCTCTCGTTGCTCACCGTAATCCGGGCGCTTTTTTTGAACGGCATCGGCCAATAACAATTGCGGCCGCGGCCGTCGGAACTGACCCGGATCGGAAGCGACGTAAACGGCTTATCGACTCCATGGCCGATTCCAAAGAAGTCGCCAATCGGACACTCGACGCTTGGGTGTTCTTCCCCATCCCAGTACATCCGCAAAGTCAACAGTCGCGAATAGAATGGCGCGTCGTGTGCGATCGTACACCAGATGTGCACGATTTGGCCCGGCCCAGCAAGCGTTGCCAGCGTCAGCGTGCCCCCTGCCGCAATGGGCCGCGCGTCCGCATTCCCGTTCGTCCAGTTCGGGTCGGACGAGGAAGCGCGCATAGTTTGAAAATCCTTGAGCTTCTCAAGGTCGGCTAACGGGTTGCCCGGGTTCAATTGCGCGAGGGCGTTTACCGTGACCAATGCCAGCGCGGCGATAACAATGGTGCGAAGCGATTTCATAAGGAGGTTCGGTCGGCTTTTGAGGTTATGGCGAGCCTGCGTTCGTCATCTGCCGGAAGGCTCGTGCAAACCAAGTCGCTTGGCAATCATTTACCCGGGAGGGCGAGCGTTCTCGTGAGCCCTGCCTTCCCGGTTTTTTGGGTTCGCGGGCACGCTTGCCCTCCCAGTTTAATGGCTCGTGAATGCACCCATTCGGTCGCGCCTTTAAAACAGTTGAATTTCGCTCCTGAGCGGGTATCCTCATCCGCCAGTGGCCACACCGGACCAAACTGCGCTCCGTATCCTCTTGGTTGATGACGAACCCCTCGTCCGCGATTCCGTTAAACGGGTCCTGACTTTTTATGGGCACGAGGTCGTGACCGCCGCCAGTGGCGAGGACGCTCTGGCCGTTTTTCGAGACGCAAAGTTCGACCTGCTCATCACGGATTATGAGATGCCGGACATGAAAGGCGATAAACTTGCCGCAGCTATCAAAACTCTCGCCCCGGCGCAGCCGATCATTATGATCACCGCCTACTCCGAATCATTGCGCGCCTCCGGCAACTTCCCGCTCGCCGTAGACTCCGTAGTCAGCAAACCGTTCGACATCGCGGAGTTGCGAGAAACGATTCGTAAGGTCACGACTAAATCGTAGCCCTGCGCGGGCCCGGCCCGCCCACGGCCGTTCCTGACGGAACCTCACGGGGATTGCCCTCTGCACAGCCGGCTGAACGGTCGCTCGCGCGCGGGTGGACACTTCAAGGCAGCCCCCGTCCCACCTTCCGGTCGGAAATTTGCCGCTCTCGGGGCGCTCTTAATGCAGCGTTAAGGTTCAGCAGAGTAACCTATGACTCGAGTGAAATTGCTGAACACCACCGCACAAATTCCGGCGGCGTCCTTTTTGCCGACTGGCTGCCGGCGATTCTCCCTCTCCCAAGGGAGGAGGGCCGGGGTGATGGGAATTCTTAGGCACACCACGTTGAAAAGTTGAGATGCTCCCCCCTTCGAGGAAAATCGACATGGCTGAATCGCCTGCCCCAGTGTAGCTTTGGGTCAAGACCACTTGGTAACAATGTGAGCGTCATCGGCGCAACTGACTTTCTTCGGGCCCAGCCGGCTTGTTGGCTGCTCGCCGCACTGCTGATGGTTCCCGCCTCCCGCGCTGGAGCTCAACCTGTTCCTTTGCCGAACCCCGCTCCGACGGCGCGGCCCGTCCCGAAACCCGCCCCGGCCGACCCCCGGGACTTGCCCTCCGCGTTTACCAAACCCACGCCCGGCTCAATCGCCGACCTCAAGTTGATGGAACAGCGAGTCAAGGCCCTGGTTACGCGGCTTTCCCCCGCGGTGGTGGCGGTTGAAGTTGGTTTCGGCAGCGGCAGCGGCGTGGTGATCTCGGCGGATGGCCTCGTTCTGACTGCGGGGCATGTCAGTGGCCGGCCCGGTCGCGACGTCCGCTTTACATTCCCTGATGGCAAAACCGCGCGCGGCAAGACGCTCGGCGCCGAACACGACAGCGACACCGGCCTGATGAGGATCACCGACCCGGGCCTCTGGCCCCATGCGCCGATGGGCGATCTCGAGCATGCCCGGATCGGCGACTGGGTTCTCGCCCTGGGCCATCCTGGCGGCTTTGATCCGAAGCGCTCGCTCGTCGTCCGCCTCGGACGTATTATCCGGCTCATCCCGGAGGCGCTACAGACCGACTGCACGATCAGCCCTGGCGACTCTGGCGGGCCGCTTTTCGATATGTATGGGCGGATAATTGGCATCCACAGCGCCATCAGCAGCTCGGTGTCTGCGAACTTCCATGTCTCGGTAACCGACTTTTACGAAACCTGGGACCAGCTTGTAAAAGGAGAAAACCCGAGCAGCCTGGAGGGCCTGCCGAAGGCCTACCTCGGCGCCACGGCCGCCGATGATGCTGCCGGTTGCCGGCTGAGTGTAGTCGAGGAAAACGGACCCGCGTTCAAAGCAGGTCTGAAAGTCGGTGACCTGGTGCTTAAAGTGAACGAACGCGAGATCATGGTCGCCGCCTCATTCAGGCGCTGGGTCGCCGAGGCTGAACCTGGCGAAACGCTGAGTCTGCAAATCAAACGCGGGGATAACTTGCTGTCGCTGGATGTGAAACTGCGCGCGCCACCTGCCCGCAAGAATTAGGCTTATGCCATCAAGACTTCAACACTGGAAGGCCACGACCTGTCCCCCAACCCGAATATGCCACACCCGCGACAGTGTCGCCGCAGCAGCGGCCGTAGCGCAGGTTTCCAAACCTGCCGTATCGCCGACTTCCAAGTCGGCATGGCGACGAAATGGCCTTGGTTTCCGCAGGTTTGGAAGCCTGCGCCATTCGCAGGGGCGTGAGATATCCGGGCTAGCGCTAGCATGCCTCCAGGCGCTGGCCGTTGGGATCGCGCTGGTTTTGCTGACACAGCTCACCCTGGCGCAAGAGTGGCCTCTGACTCCGATGCTGCCCAGGAACCGCTTTACGAGCGGCGACGAGACCCTGCGCGCCTTCGCGCCGGTCTCCGCTGCCACGCGTCATTCCATCGTAAAGTTCAATGTAGACGGCGAGACCGTTGCCCTCGGCGCCGTCATGGACACTAACGGGCTGGTCCTTACCAAGGCCAGCGAGCTCAAAAAGGGCAAACTGACCTGCTGGCTCGCCACCGACAGGGAGGTGAGCGCCGAACTCCTCCGGGTCGATGAGGAGGAGGATGTCGCACTCGTGCGGGTGAACGCGCAGGGGTTGACTCCGCTCCGATGGGCTTCGGGCGAAGTCTCCGTCGGCCAATGGGTCGTCACCCCCGGGCTCGGAGAAACTCCGCATGCCGTCGGCATCATTAGCGCTCTGCCCCACAGGATAAAACCCCAACGCGCTTTCATCGGTGTGCGGTTCGATTTCGGCACCACAATCCCCAAAATTGACGAACTCTTGCCGGGCCTGGGCGCGGAGAAAGCCGGGCTTCAGCCCGGAGACCTCATTTTAGCCGTGAACAGCACGCTAATGACGAATCGCGAACAAGTCGTCGAAACCCTCAGCGATTTCCGCGCCGGCCAAACCATTAGACTGCGAGTCCGGCGCGCCGAGAAAGAGTTCAACGCTGACGTGCGGCTGATGCTGCCCGGCTCGCTCGCGTCGGAACGAGATTCCTATCCCGAGCAACGTCTCGACCGGCTCGGAGGGGAAGTCAGCCAGCGCGCCGAAGGGTTCGAACAGGCCATCGAGCACGATACGGTGTTGCAGCCCTGGTTGTGCGGCGGTCCGCTGGTAAACCTCGACGGCGAAGCCATCGGGCTTAACATCGCCCGGGCCGGCCGGGTCACCACCTACGCCCTCTCCTCCAAACTCGTGAAGCGCCTCCTCGAAAACCTTAAATCCATGCCCGTACCGACCGCCGAGAAAAACAAATCATAGACTGTGGAGATGAAAGA
>Ga0210409_10002609_pt1 | contig 21197 bp, 19 predicted proteins | sample IncBWH17MmetaG_FD_161649 | JGI IMG/M metagenome (GOLD analysis project Ga0210409, IMG submission 161649) | Forest soil microbial communities from Barre Woods Harvard Forest LTER site, Petersham, Massachusetts, United States - Inc-BW-H-17-M | ecosystem: Environmental > Terrestrial > Soil >...
ACCGCCCACTGCGCCGGACTCGAATCAGGCTCTCGCCCCACATTCGCAACCAGCGCGATATAGCTCGTCCCGCCTAAGCTCACCGCATCACCCACAGCATAGGACTGCCCCACCAGCCACCCACCTCGAAAGCTTACCGGCGGCCCTTGCGCTCCCGTAGCCCCAGTCGCTCCTGTCGCCCCGGCCGGCCCCGCAGGCCCAGTCGCTCCCGTTGCCCCTGCCGGCCCCTGAATCCCCTGCCCTGCCAGCACCGCCCACTGCGTCGGACTCAGCGACGGCGTATTCCCCACATTTCCCCCCACCAACGAAATGTACGTAGCCCCGCCATAGCTCACCGCATCATTCAGCCCATAGTTCCTTCCAGAGACATAGTTCCCCGTATAGTTCGCCACCGCCGGCCCTTGAGCCCCAGTAGCTCCCGTCGGACCAACCGGCCCCATCACACCCTGCAATCCCTGAGGTCCCTGGGCACCCGTCGGCCCAGTTGCTCCCTGAGGTCCCGTTGCTCCCGTAGCTCCGGCCGCCGCAAACAAGGCCCACTTCCCTGGGCTCTGGTCAGGCGTATTCCCCACGTTGTTCGCAACCAGCGAAACATACCCAGCCCCACCATACAAAACACCATCCGCCAGCCCATAATTCACCACCGACGAGTACGCTCCCTGAAACGACAGCCCCACTGGCCCTGCCACTCCCTGCGGCCCCATCGGGCCCTGCAATCCCTGCGCGCCCGTTGCTCCCGTCAATCCCTGAGCCCCGGCCTGCCCTGCAATTCCCTGCAATCCCTGCGGCCCCTGCTCCCCCGGAGGCCCCACCGATCCCGGCAGCCCTTGAGGTCCCGTCGCTCCCTGTGGCCCCTGCGCTCCCGTGGCCCCCGTCGGCCCTCGCGGAGACAACACCCCCCACTGCGAAGGACTGGCATCCGGCGTATTCCCTACATTGCTCACCAGCAGCGACGTATAACTAGTCCCCTGCCACAGCACCACATCTCCCAGCGCATAATTCGTTCCCGAAGCATAAGCCCCCCTGTACACCATCCCCGGCGATCCCTGACTACCGGTCGCGCCCGTTGCGCCAACAGGCCCAGCAGGTCCACTCGGCCCAACTGGCCCCTGCGGACCCATCGCTCCTGTAGCTCCTGTAGCTCCAACCGCGGCCTGCGCCAGCACTCCCCACTGCGACGAGCTAAGCGACGGCGTATTCCCCACATTCCCCGCCATCAGCGAGATATAGCTCGAGCCCTTATACGTCACAAGATCATTCACTGCATAGTTCGTACCCGACGCATACTCACCCCGATAAGCCAAACCAGACCCATTCCCTGCCGGACCAGCCGGACCCATCGGGCCTACTGGGCCAGTCGCGCCTGTAGGACCAGTTGGCCCGGTAGCTCCAGTTGCTCCCGTAGGCCCCGCCGGTCCTGCTGGTCCTACAGCCCCCACCGACACCAGCGTCACGTCCAGCTCCGGAGCATGGCCCGTCAGATCATTCTCTTTGCTATCAAACTGCACCGTCGCCGTTCCCGCCGTCAGCGCCACCCCAAAGTTCGTAGCCGGAGCCGTAATCCATCCCTGCACCAGCGCCGTCACATCCACCGTCACGTACACCCCTGCCTGATTCACCGAGAACACCTGCGAAGCACTCCCAAGCGAAGGAAGAGTCGCGTAAGTCACGCTATATTCTCCCCACGCCGCACCCGGTGTCTGTACGCTCACCAATCCCGCCGTATCCGCGCGATTGCAATACAGTCGCAGCACCGCACGCGACACCTGCGTCGCCGTTGTCCCCGTCGGCAGAACCCCCAGATCAAACTGCAGCAGCGCCGTATACCCGCCGCCCACATTCAAATTCGAAATAGCCCCACTATTCACTGCAGGCAGCGCACTGTTCACATGCGCGTCGGCTACCAGCGTCGCCTCCACTGCAAACGCAGGCGACGCCATGGCCGTGAACGCTGCCAACCCTACCCAAATTGGCAACCTTCTTCGCCTTGCCAGGCCCATCCATACCCTCAGAACCGCCACTCCCCACCATGTGTTCGCACATGGCGGGAAGTAAGGCCCTATTCAACGATCGAAACTCTACGGTGCACGTTGCCGCTGACCATGGACTGGCCACGCGTTTATTCATTGTTCCTAACAGAAACTGGGAGCAGTACCGTTTTAGGACAAACGCTCCCAAAACACAACCATATTTTGTAGCCACTTCTACGACTTCCGCGTCACTGCATCAACAACCCCTCGTTGATTCCCTCTCGAACCCGCATCCCATATAGTGCAAGAGTCGACGTATTCCTCATCAAGGACATCCAAAGAACATGACCGATCCAGTTCCCGCCAACCAGCCCGGCCAACTCCCTTCACCCGAATCCCTCGTCAACGTTCCCCGCCTCATCACCGCCTTCTACGCACTCCACCCCGACGCCAACATCCCATCCCAACGCGTCGCCTTCGGAACCTCCGGCCATCGCGGCAACGCCTTCAACACCGCCTTCAACGACGACCACATCGCCGCCATCACCCAGGCCATCGTCGAGTACCGCGCCACCCAGAACACCACCGGCCCCCTCTTCCTCGCGCAGGACACCCACGCTCTCTCCGAGCCAGCCTTCGCCACCGCGCTCGAGGTCCTCGCCGCCAACAACATCGAGGTCATGGTCGACGCCAACCTCGCCTACACCCCAACACCCGCGCTCTCTCACGCCATCCTGACCTACAACGCGCAGCGCAAAGACGCCCTCGCCGACGGCATCGTCATCACGCCCTCTCACAACCCACCCGAAGACGGCGGCTTCAAATACAACCCACCCAACGGCGGCCCAGCAGACACCACCGCCACCAAGTGGATCGAGAACCGCGCCAACGACATCATCGCCGCCGGTCTCAAGGACCTGAAGCGCATCCCCTACAGCCGTGCCCTCGCCGCCTCCACCACCCACCGCTACGACTACATCACCGCCTACGTCGACGACCTCGCCAACGTCATCGACTTCGACGTGCTCAAAGGCACTACCCTCAAGCTGGCCGTCGACCCGCTCGGCGGAGCAGGCGTCCACTACTGGCCCCGCATCGCCGAAAAGTACAACCTCCCGATAGGGATCCTCAACCGCACCGTAGACCCCACCTTCCGCTTCATGACCTGCGACTGGGACGGCCGCATCCGCATGGACTGCTCCAGCCCCTACGCCATGGCCTCCATGATCGCAAATCGGGCCAAGTACGACGTAGCCTTTGCCGCCGATACCGACCACGACCGCCACGGTATCGTCACCCGCACCTCCGGCCTGCTCAACCCCAACCACTACCTCGCCGTCTGCATCCAATACCTCTTCACCCACCGCCCGCAATGGGGAGCCAACACCGCCATCGGCAAAACCCTGGTCTCCTCCAGCATCATCGACCGAGTAGCCAAGGGCCTCAAGCGCCCCCTCCTCGAAGTCCCCGTAGGCTTCAAATGGTTCGTCGACGGCCTCATCGACGGCACCCTCGGCTTCGTAGGCGAAGAGTCCGCCGGAGCCACCTTCCTCCGCCGCAACGGCCAGGTCTGGACCACCGACAAAGACGGCCTCATCCCCGGCCTCCTCGCCGCCGAGATGACCGCACGCATCGGCTGCGACCCAGGCAAACAATACCGCGACCTCACCGCAAAATACGGCGAACCGGTCTACCAACGCATCGACGCCGCAGCCACCAAAGACCAGAAAGCCAAACTCGCAAAACTCTCACCAGCCCAGGTCACAGCAAAAGAGCTCGCCGGCGAACCCATCACCGCCATCCTCACCGAAGCCCCCGGCAACAAAGCCTCCATAGGCGGCCTCAAAGTAACCACCGAAAACGGCTGGTTCGCCGCACGCCCCTCCGGCACCGAAGACGTCTACAAAATCTACGCCGAATCCTTCAAAGGCGAATCCCACCTCAAACAAATCCAAACCGAAGCCCAATCCCTGGTCTCCGCCGCCATAGCCTGAAGGGTTTCGCCAAGACAACAAAATCGGGTGCCCCATCCTTCGCGTCTTATGCGAAGGGTGGGGTATCGTGCGAAGCACGACCGTACTCTTTTCCCAGGCCAAACCGGGTGCCCATCCTAGCGCCTAATCGTCACTCAAACAATGCATAATAAACAACTTATCAAAGGACCTTCAAAATTCCCCAGCAAAATCACATGTCAAGCCTAGAAACCACCTAACCCTATCCCCATCAATAACATCCATATTGCAAAAGGGTTATCTCCAATCCCATACAATTAAATTAGATCGAAAAAAGCCCCGGCAAAAACCGGAGCTTTCGCCATTAACCCATAAACCCTTTAGAAAGACGATTTTACCCGCAACCCCTTTAGAATGACTATTTTACAAAACCAGTATCGAGTCAACTCTATGAATATAAACCACTTACCCAATCAATCGGGGGAGGGGGCCTAGTGCAATCGCAGTCCAGCCGAAACAATCCGCGGAGCCCCAAGCGTAAGCAGAGGAGTCCTGCCCGCCTGGAACCGATCACCACCAACATTCTGCACAGAGCCGTAAACCAGCAGATTCCGCCACAGACGATGCTCGGCATACAAATCCACCTGCGCATAGCCATCCAGCTTGAACTGGTTCGCCGTGTCGTCATACTGCCTCCCGCTAGCCCGCAGAGCCACGCTAAACACGCCAAGCGACTCTTTCTCAAACCGAGCCTGCACCGAAGCACTGTTCCGAGGCACCTGCGGCGTCCACAGCCCCACCAGCGCAGGATTGGCCTGATACTTCGTCACCGTCGAAACCGCAAACTGGTACCCACCAGTCAACATCAAAAACGAAGCCGCCTTGATCTCCGCCTCGGTAGTAATTCCCTTACTGGTCAACTGCCCAAGATTCTCCCGCTGCAAAATCTGCGAGTTAGCCGTCGTTCTCAAAGCAACCGCAGCCACAGGCCGATTCACCTGAGTCCAGAAATAACTCGTCCTCACCGACCCCAACCGCGAAAGGTTCACCAATCCGCCAAACTCAAACCCGGTAGCCCGTTCCGATCTCAAATTCGGATTCGGCAAAGTAATCTGCTGTCCAACTTGTCCAGTCCGATAAAGCTCATTCAAACTCGGCCCACGAAACGCGCGAAATGCAGAACCACTCAGCGAAACGCCCTTCCCAACCTGCTTCACCACGCCAAGCCGAGGATTGAACACCGTCTCAGAAATATCAGGCAGCACCGGATTCACAGCCGCACCAACCTGCTTCGCATCGAAGGTATCGAACCAATCTCCGCGCGAAGAAAAAGCAATCGACCAAGTCGAAGGCTGCCAAAGCGCCTCGCCATAAATCCCCGTCCCACGCTGCCGAGCACTCGTACTAACAGTCGGCTTCAAAACACCATTGCTCACACCCGTTTCGTTATCAGTCCCGCGCGTATCCAAAACATCGCTTCCCGCAACCAGCGTCAGATCCCGATAACCGCGAGCCCACTGCACAGCGCCACCAATCTGCTGCGTAGGAACCCGCTGCAGATTCGTCAGCTTCTCCGTTGCTCTCCCCGGAGCCACCGAAGAGAAGCTCTGCCGATAGTTCTGCGCCGTCCCATACAACCGCAGCATCACGCGCCCAACATCGCCCGACGAATAATCTCCTCCGCCAACATACCGCCAGATGCGCGTAGCATTCGTCTGCAGCGGAGTTCCATTGCTCCGTGCCTCATTCAGCAGATTCCCCCGCACAAACGCATCGCTTCCTATCCCAAAGCTGCGCCGAATCTCCACCCTTCCGCTCTGGTAATTTACATTCGAAGCCACATCCACAGGCCCGCGAACCTCTGGCGCAGTTAGCACATATCCATCAGTCCGGAAGAAGCTCGCTGCCGCAAGTCCACTCCAATCGCGCTCCCCACCAGAAACCAGACCATTCAGCGTCGAAGTCGCCTCATTCGCTCCCGCAACATCCACCGCATATTCCAAACCCTCCGACGGAACTGCCGGAAGCACATCGATCACGCCACCAATCGCACTCGATCCATACAGATCCGAAGCTCCACCACGCATCAACTCCACCTCGCGCTGCGCCAGCACAGGAATCTCGTTCCAGTGAATCCATCCACCAAACCCATCGTTCAGCGGAACCTGATCGCTCAGCACCAGCGTCCGACTCGCCGCCGTCGATCCCAACCCGCGCAACGAAGTCCCCTGCGAAGTAGGATTCGACACCCACGAGTTCGTCCTCCGGAACAACTGAAACCCCGCAACCTGCCGCAGCCGATCATCCAGCACAAACCCTGGAGCCTCCTGCAACTGCTGCTGCGACATCGTCCTCACACTGCTCGCACTCGACTCAAGCGGCAACGGAATCCGCGAAGCCGTAACCTGCACCTCTTCCGTCGCTCCCTTCACTGCCAACACAACCGTTAACTCCGAACCATCCCCAATCGCCTGAACCACGCTACTGAACCCAACTCGCTCCACCTCTACCCGAGCTCGAGCGTCTCCAACCACCTCCGCACATCCACTAGCATCCGTCATCACCGCCTGCGCTGGTCCAACCTGCAACGCGACCCTCGCACCGACAATCGGATCACCACGCTGATCTCTTACACACACCCGCACCGTTCGCCCTGCCGCGAACATCGGCAAACATCCAAGCAGCAACACCAGAATCGCAACTCTAGCAGAAGCCCTCATCCCTACATCCTACCGTTGTATCGTGTCAGTGACGTCAACTCGCCATCGTGTTACTCTTCCGCCGAAAGCATCGTTCACCATGTCAACAACCCGAAGAGCCTTCTGTTCCTCAGCCGCCGCACTTCTCCTCACCCGCCGAGTCACGGCTCAAGCCCCACAGCCAGCCGCCAAATCCACCACGCGCCCCGATGTAGCAGCCATCGATCACGACCGCATCATCGCCGCGGCAACACGCTATCTCACCCAACCCGCAACCCCCCTCACCACACTCCCCGCAAAGCGCAGCCCCGGAACCCCACACGACTTCTACTCCGAGGCCGAAGACTATTGGCCCGACGCAGCCTCACCAAACGGTCCATACATTCAGCGCTCCGGTTCACCCAACCCCGAAGCCTTCACCGCTCATCGCGACGCCCTCCTCAACCTGAGCCTTTACGTCCCCGCGCTCACGGCCGCCTTCGTCCTCACCAAAGACGACAAATACGCCAAGCAGGCAATCACTCATCTCCATGCATGGTTCATCGATCCCGCAACCAGCATGACGCCCAGTCTCCAGGACGCCCAGGTCATCCCACCATCAAACACAGGCCGCCCCGAAGGCCTCGTCGAAGCCGTACATCTCGCCGAAGTCGCCCAATCGATCCCGTTCCTCACCAACTCCGAATCCCTCTCCGAAACCGATCTCGCCACCATCCAGAAATGGTTCACCGACTACCTCGACTGGCTCAATACCTCCCGCCTCGCCGGTCTCGCCCGCGACCAGAAGAGCCACCACGGCAGCTCCTGGCTCCTTCAGGCCTCCGCCTCTGCCGCCCTAAACACCAAAGACGATCGCCCTCTCACCGTACTCCGCCACCAGTTCAGAACCACCACCATCCGCGCCCAAATCCAAGCCGATGGCGGCTTCTTACACGAACTAACCACACCCAATCCCTATCGCATGTCCCTCTTCAACCTCGACATGCTCGCCGCCATCTGTGTGCTGCTCTCCACCCGCTTCGAGAGCGTATGGGACTACGAGCTACAGGACGGCCCCGGCATGCGCGTCGCCATCGCGCGTCACTTCCCCTTCGTCCTCAACCGTGGCACTTGGCCCTACCGTGCAGACGCCACCCACTTCAACGATCTGCCCATCCGTCCGCCCAGCCTGCTCTTCGCCGCCCGCGCTTACAGCCGCCCCGAATACGCTGACCTCTGGAAGACGCTTCCACCCGACACCACAATCCCAGAGCTTCAGCGCACCTTCCCTATCCGTCAGCCTCTCCTCTGGGTCGTCCGCTCCCACCCATAGAAAAGCAAAGAGGCGCAGCGAAAGCCACGCCCCTTATGCATCCACATCCGCAACCTCAGTTCTTCGACTGAAACTCCTTAACGATCGCAAGATATTTCTTCGCACTCTCTGTCACCAACTCAGGCTTTCCTTCAGCCATTGCCTTAGCATTCACAAGGTCTGAGCCGACTCCAAGCGCAAACGCACCCGCGTGCAGAAACTCCGCTGCAGTAGCCAGCGAAACCCCACCGGTCGGAATCATCTCCACGTGCGGCAGTGGTCCTTTGAGTGCGGTGAGATACTTCGCCCCACCCATCGCGCTCGCGGGAAACACCTTCACTACATCCGCCCCAGCCTGCCATGCCGTCACAATCTCCGTCGGCGTCAACGCACCCGGCAGCACCGCAATCGAGTAGCGATGGCACATCTCAATCGTCTGCAGATTCAGCGCCGGACTCACCACAAACTGCGCGCCCTCCAGAATGCACATCCGTGCCGTCTCCGCATCCAGCACAGTTCCCGCACCGATCAAAATATCCGGCCGTTGTTCCGCAAGCCGACGCATCACCTGAATCGCTCCCGGCACCGTCATTGTGATCTCAAGCACCGTAACTCCACCAGCGGCAATCGCCTCCGCCAGCGCCAACGCCTTATCCACAGACTCTGCCCGCAACACCGGCACCAGCCCAATCTCTTTCAAATTCCTCAGTACATCAATCTTCTGCATCATCTCTCCTTGTTTGCTATTCCTACCCTGCTTTACCGCTGAACGCGAGCGCCGCCGCCCTTCATCACGCGCTGCACCTCATCGAATGTCGCCATCGTCGTATCGCCCGGCGTGGTCATCGCCAGCGCACCATGCGCACACCCGCAGTTCACGGCCCAGTCCGCGCCCTTCTCATTCAGAAAGCCGTAGATCAACCCGGAAGCAAACGAGTCGCCACCACCCACACGATCAAAGATCTCCAGTTCAGGCATAGGCCGAGCCTCATGGAACGCGCCTTCGTAGTAGCACACCGCTCCCCAGTCATTTACGCTCGCTGTCTTCGCATGGCGCAGTGTAGTCGCTACAGCTCTGAAGTTCGGGAATGTCGCCACTGCCTTCTCAATCATCCTGCGAAAGTTGCCCGAATCCAGCTCGCCCAAATCTTCGCCGACGCCCTCAATCTCAAATCCCAGCGCTGCCGTAAAGTCCTCTTCATTGCCGATCATCACATCCACATACGAAGCCAGCTCGCGATTCACCTCCGTCGCACGAGCCTTGCCGCCAATCGACTTCCACAGCGAGTCCCGATAGTTCAAGTCATAGCTGATCATCACGCCATGCTTGCGCGCAGCAACCATCGCCTCTTTCGCAACCTCAGGCGTCGACTCGCTCAACGCACAGAAGATTCCGCCCGTATGAAACCACCGCGAGCCCTCCTTGCCAAAGATCTCGTCCCAGTCAATCTGCCCCGGCTTCAACTGACTCACCGCCGTGTTGCCGCGATCAGAACATCCAAGCGCAGCCCGAACACCAAACCCGCGCTCAGTAAAGTTCAAGCCATTGCGAGTCGTTCGTCCAACACCGTCATATTTCGTCCACAACACATGCGACTGGTCCACCCCGCCCTGCAACATCAGGTCTTCCAACAACCGCCCCACAGGATTGTCCGCCAGCGCAGTCACAATGGCACTCTTCAACCCAAAGCAGCGCCGCAACCCGCGAGCCACGTTGTACTCTCCGCCGCCCTCCCATACGCTGAACTGACGCGTCGTCGCCACCCGTACATCACCCGGATCGAGCCGCAACATTACTTCACCAAGGCTTACCAAATCCCACTTGCACTCTTCTTTTTTACGAATCACAAGACTGTTCTTCACTTCACCTGCCGTCATCTATCTCAGCTCCGCGATGGCAACACCATCCATGTCGTCGTACGCCTGATTTTCTCCGCCCATACCCCAGCAGAAACCGTAGTGCTTCGTGCCCACACCGGCATGAATCGACCATCCCGGCGAAACCACAACTTCCTTATCCGCAATCACCAGATGGCTCGTTGCATCCGGAGGCCCCATCAGATGCAGCACCCGATGCGCCGGGTCCACATCAAAGTAGAAGTAAACTTCGCTGCGTCGCATATGCGTATGCGGCGGCATCGTGTTCCAGTTGCTTCCCGGCGACAGGAACGTAAAGCCCATCACCAACTGGCAACTCTTGATGCCCTCTTTATAAATCGCTTTGTAAATCGTTCGTTTGTTGCAAGTCTCAACGCTACCCAGCTCCAGCCCCTTCATATCCGCGAACTTCACCATCGCCGTCGGATACTCCGCATGCGCCGGATAGCTCAACAGATAAAAATAAGCGGGCTTCTCCGCATCGGCGCTGCTGAAGCTCACATCCTTGCTTCCTCGCCCAACATACAGACAATCCAGCTTGCCCAGCTCAAACTTCTTCCCATCCACAACAACCGAGCCAGCCCCACCGACATTCAAAATCCCAAGCTCACGCCGCTCCAAAAAATAATCTGCCCTCAGTTCCGCTTCTGTCTCCAGCTTCAAAGTCTCATCCGTAGGCACCGCTCCACCAATCACAGTGCGGTCTAAATCCACATATGCAAATTCAATCTCTCCCGGATTGAACATCTCCTCCAGAAGAAATGTCTCGCGCAGCTCTTCGGTATTCATCAGACCATACCGCACCGCATCTGCCATCTGATACAGCCTCATCGAATGTCTCCTTGATTCGCAATCCAGTATAAGAGTTCGTTAGCGAGGCACACAAAGAGTCAACGAACATCGCACAAGTTGCCCCATCCTTTTTGCCCACGTACATTGGCTTCATCATGCAAACTGCTCTCGACCTCTTCCGACTCGACAACAAAGTAGCGCTCGTCACCGGCTCAGCCAGCGGTCTTGGCGCCGCCATCGCTACCGCGCTCTCGCAGGCCGGAGCCACCGTCGCCTGCCACGGCAACCGCCGCCCCGCCGACGACACCGCCGCCGTCATCAACGCCGCAGGCGGCAAAGCCCACGCCTTCCAGGCCGATCTCTCCAACACCAGCGGAGCCGAGCATCTCTTCAACCAGGTCATCGCCACACTAGGCCGCGTCGACATCCTCATCAACAACGCTGGCACCATCCACCGCGCCGCAGCCGAAGAGGTCGAACTCGAAGACTGGAATAATGTCCTCCAGGTCAACCTCACCAGCCCCTTTCAACTCTCCCAGCTCGCCGCTCGGGACATGATCCCTCGCGGCCACGGCAAGATCATCAACATCGCCTCCCTCCTCAGCTTTCAGGGAGGAATCCGCGTCCCCGCTTACTCTGCGAGCAAAGGTGGCATCGCACAACTCACCAAAGCTCTCGCAAACGAGTGGGCGCCCAAAGGCATTCAGGTCAACGCCATCGCCCCTGGCTACTTCAGCACCACCAACACCGAAGCCCTTCAGGCCGACGAAACCCGCAACCGTCAGATCCTCGAACGCATCCCAGCCGCACGCTGGGGCCAGCCTCAAGACCTAGCCGGAGCAGCTCTTTTCCTCAGCTCCGCCGCAAGCAACTACGTCACCGGCACCATCCTCACCGTCGACGGCGGATGGATGGGCCGCTAAACCCATCCAATCCCCACAGGAGACCACCATGTCCCACAGCCAACACCAAAAAGCAGTAGAGCTTCACAACAAAGCCGCCCACGCCCACCAGGCAGCCGCAGCTTCACACGACAAAGGCGATCATCTTACCGCGCACGAACTCTCAAAGCAAGCCCACGAGCACTCCACCGAAGCCCTGAAACACTCCACCGAACTCGCAGCAAAATTCAAAGCAGGCAAAGAACTATAGCGCTTCAACATGAAAGGAGCCGGCCTCATCTCCGCAAAGTCGGCTCCTCGAAATCTATTCAATCCCCGGCAAAGCCACCCCACCCCGCGCGCTCGAGATATAAGCCGCCTCCCCCACCCGCAACGTCTCGATTGCATCCTCCACACTTGTAGGCAGCACGTTCGCCTCACCCTGCACATAAGCCTGCAGCGATCCCATCGACCCCATAAACGCATCCGGAAACCAGTTCCCACTCACCGGAGCGTTACTCCATCCCGCATCCTGCACAATGTACTCCAGATTGTCTGGCCTTCCCTGGGGATAGTTCAAATTCACTCCCATCTGCGCCCGCATCGCTCCCGTCATCCCTTCCCACTGCACAAAACTACGCTGCATCTTCGAATCGAAATCATGCGAGTGATTCGAAGCAATAAGTACCCGTTTATCATCCCCATAATCAAACGTGATCACACTCTTCGTAGCCGCCAACTCCGCCGTCCGAGGGCTCTTCACCGTCTTCGCATAAACCCCCACCGGATTACCAAACCATGACCGTACCAAATCCACATAATGAATCGAGTGATAAAGAATCTCCAGCCGCGGAGCCGTCCTCAAAAAACTCCAAAGCTCCCAAGGCATGTGCACGCTGACCGAAACCTCCATATCATGCAGTTCGCCCAGCACTCCCGTCCCATGCAGCGCCCTAGCCGCCAGCATATTCGGAGCCCATCGCAACTGAAAATTAATCGCCGCCGTCAACCCTTTCTCCCGGCAAATCTTCAAAATCTCTACAGCCTCAGCCAGCGTCTCGCCCATTGGCTTCTGAATCAGCACCGCCGCCCCATTCGGCAACTGCCGCAGAATCCCTGCAATCATCTTCGCCGGCACCGCCACATCAAACACCACATCCATCGGTGCAAATCGAATCGCCTCCACAATCGAGTTCGTCGCAAACGGAATCTCAAATATCTTCGCCAACGCTCCCGCCTTTTCTCCGTCGACATCCACCAGCGCCGCCACAGGAAAACCAGCCTTCCTATACGCAGGCAGATGCGCATCATGCACAATCCCACCCGCGCCAATCACCACAATCGACCTGGCCACCTTGGGCCGCGGAGCCCGCACCTCACCCATCACCTTCAACAAATCCATCCCTGACGCCTCCAAATAATCAACTGCCATTTTACGTCGCCCACCCTACGCCCTATCCCCTACTCCCTATTCCCTGTACTTTAAGAGCAGCGATGTCCTCGCCCCTAGAACTCGCCCTGCTCTCCTGCGCCCTCCTTGGCCTCCGCCACGGCTTCGACTACGACCACCTCGCCGCCATCTCCGACATCACCAGCGTCCAGCGCACTTGGCGTGAAGGAATGCGCCTCGGCCTCCTCTACGCTCTCGGGCACGCACTCACCGTCGCCATCCTCGGCACCGCCGTCATCCTCCTCCATCTCTCTCTCCCGCACCACATGGACGCCATCGGCGAGCGACTCGTCGGAGCCACCCTCATCATCCTCGCCATCTACGTCCTCGTCAGCTTCCTCCGTCGTAAACCCGCCGGACACCACCATGTACCCCGCAGCCGCATCGCCCTCCTCATCACCGGCGCACGCCACACCGCGTGGCGCATCCGCACCTTCCGCAACCCCGATGCCCCAAAACCAGATGCATTCGCATTCCGCTACGATCGCAGCTCCGTCTTCATCATCGGCATCATCCACGGGCTCGGCGCCGAAACCCCTTCGCAACTTCTCCTCTTCCTTCTCGCCGCAAACCTAGGAGGCACCAGCAAAGGCTTCTTCGGCCTCCTCAGCTTCATCGCCGGCCTGCTCATCATGAACACCCTGATGACCGCCTCAGCCTCAGGCATCTTCGCCTCCAGCACCAACCGCCCCCGCATCCAAACTCTCGTCACCTCACTCACCGCCGCTTACAGCTTCATCATCGGAGCCATCTTTCTCTTCGGCGCCAGTGATAAACTTCCCCCGCTCGTTCGCTAATCACTATGAGCCAACAGCCACCCTTCGCCACCTACCCAAGCCTCGCAAATAAAACCGTCCTCATCACCGGAGGCGCACAAGGCATCGGAGCAGCAGCCGTCCGCCTCTTCGCCCTGCAAGGCTGCCGCGTAGCGTTCCTCGACCTCGCCCAAGCCCCCGCACTCGCACTCGCACTCGTCGAAGACCTCACCTCACGCTGCACTCACCCACCCCTCTTCGTCTCCTGCGACGTCACCAACATCCCCGCACTGCAATCCGCGATCGCCGACATCTCCGCTAAACTCACCCCTCCTACGGTCCTCATCAATAACGCCGCCAACGACGACCGCCATCGCTTCGAAGATGTCACACCCGAATACTGGGACCAGCGCATGGCCGTCAATCTTCGCCATCAGTTTTTCGCCGCCCAAGCCGTCGCCCCAGGCATGAAGTCCGCTGGCGGAGGCTCCATCATCAACATGAGTTCCATCTCCTACATCATTCCCACGCCCGACCTCAGCCTCTACAACATGGCCAAAGCCGCAATCACAGCCATGACCCGCTCTCTCGCACACGACCTCGGTCCCCACAACATTCGCGTCAACAGCATCCTCCCAGGAGCCATCCTCACCGAACGCCAGACCCGCCTCTACATGTCCCCCGCCTACGAGCAACGCGTTTTCAATGCGCAATACCTCAAGCGCCACATCCTCCCCGAAGACGTAGCCCGCCTCATGCTCTTCCTCGCCGCCGACGACAGCTCCGCCATCACCAGCCAAAGCCACATCATCGATGGAGGCTGGATCTAGCCTCATGCTCCGTATCCCTTACGCCGATCTCTACGAAGCCCTCAAAAAAGGCTCTCCTCCATCTCGGTCTAACCGAAGACCGCGCCGCCCTCTGCTCCCGCCTCTTCGCCGAAACCACCCGCGACGGGGTCTACACCCACGGCCTCAACCGCTTCCCTCGCTTCGAAGCCATGATCCGCAACGGTACCATCGACATCCACGCCAAACCCACCCTCACAGCCTCCTTCGGCTCAATCGAGCGATGGAACGGCAATCGCGGCATCGGCAATCTCAACGCCCACGCCTCCATGCAGCGTGCCATCGCGCTCGCCCAGCAAAACGGCATTGGAGCCGTAGCCCTCGCCAACACCAACCACTGGATGCGTGGCGGAACCTACGGCTGGCAGGCCGCCGAACAAGGCCTATTCAGCATCTGCTGGACAAACACCCTCGCCAACCTTCCAGCATGGGGAGCCAACACTCCCAACATCGGCAACAACCCGCTCGTCATCGCCGTCCCACGCGCAAGCGGTCCCATCGTCCTCGACATGGCCATGTCGCAGTTCTCCTACGGCACTCTCGCCGCCTACAGCAAACGCAATCAACCGCTCCCAGTCGACGGAGGTTTCGACACCGAAGGCAATCTCACCCGCGACGCCGCTGCTATCGAGACCTCACAACAAGCCCTACCCATCGGCTACTGGAAAGGCTCTGGCCTCTCCATCGTTCTCGACATGATCGCCGCCATGCTCTCAGGCGGCTTGGCCACTCACCAGATCCCCACAGATCCAACCCGCGAAACCGGCTTCTCGCAAATCTTCCTGGCCGTCGACCCCACCAACCTCTCCTCAACCGAAGAGCTAACCCACATCGCCGACAGCATCATCGACAATCTCCGCCAGGCCACTCCCTCCGACCCAAACAAACCCATCCGCTATCCCGGCGAACAGACACTCCACTTCCGCGAAGAAAATCTACGTCTAGGCGTCCCCGTCAATCCCGAAATCTGGCTACACCTCACCAGCACCCGCTGACTAAGCGCTACTTCCCTGCAACGTCCGCCGCAGCCATGTACTCCCGAGCATGCGTCATCTGCGGCATCTCGGGATCCCCACGCTTCCAAGCCTCAGCAAACTCCGCATACTCCATCCGAGCCTTCACCGCATCACCCGCAGCTTCGCTACTGCGCGCCATCCCATACAGAGGAAACCCAGACTTCGGCCTCTCCACCAACGCATCCGCATAAGCCTTATGCGCCCCGGCAAAGTCGCCCGCCCGCATCAGTGCAGCGCCCTCCGTCTCGCCCACTGGGCGAATGTAATTCGGCGGCTCACGATACCCCAACCCCTTCTCCTCCTGCGCAGCCTGCTCAAACAGAGCCTTCGCCTCCGGCAGTGTCTTCTGCGCCGCAAGAATCGCCCCTCGCAGTTCCAGCGACATAATCGACAAACTCGACAACAAAGGCGCCGCCTGCGCATCCGGCATTACCGCAACCTTCAACGGCACCGTCGGCTCCTCTTTCTTCTTCTTTGGAGCATCCTTCACCCGCTGCGACATATGCCAAAGCTCCGCATCCAGCCTCGTCGAAGCCGCCTGCGCCGCAGCCAGATCGCCCATCTCAGCAGCTCGCATCCCCGTCGCAAACTCCTTCAACTGCCCAGCCAGAAACTTCAGATTCTCCAGCCTGTCCGCCGGCTTGGCCCCTTCCACCATCTTCACCACGCCAGCCCAGTCACCCGTCCGCAGAGCCACCGGCAGCTGCGGATCAATCCGCGAAATCCCATCCCGCGGCGAATACGTGTACAGGGTCTCCGTCAACTCTCCCCGCCCGCCCGACAGCTTACCCGACAGCGCCGTAGCCTCCTTCATCTTCCCTTCTTCCATCAAATTAGCCACGCCATACATCAGATTGTGAATGTAGTTCCAGTCATCATCCACACTCACCTTCTGCTCCCGCATGTACCTCTCATCCACCGCCGTCGACTCAGCAAACCAATGCTCCGCCGCCGAATAATCTCCCACCCGATAAAAGATATGCCCCGGCATATGCACCATGTGTCCCGAAGCCGGTGCCAGGCTCGCCAGCACCGTCGCACTCCCCAGCGCCTGCTCCGGATGCAAACTCATCTCCACCGCATGAATCCAGTAATGGTTCGCCGCCGAATCATTCGGAGCCACCTTCAACACCTCCTGCAGAATCGCGATCGACTCCTTCGTTCCCTTCTTCGGCTCATCGGCCTCGTCATATCCATCGCGAACGATGCCCGACAAAAAGATCTTCGCCTGCAAATCCGCCGGATACTCCTTCACCATCCGCCGCCAGACCGCAATCTCCTTCTCGTTATCGACCTTCGCCCCCGGCTCGGCAGCCTTCGCCGCTTCATTCACCACAACTGCCGCTTCGATGTATCCCTGCTCCTGCTTCCCCAGCTTGTCCTTCAGCTTCACCGCCCCAGCCAGCGCCTTATCGGAATACCCCGTGCCGATACTGTTCCGAAACATCAAAGCCTGATAAAGCCCCCAGTAGCACATCGCACAATTCGGATCCACCCGAATCCCCTGCTCAAACGCCTTCTCCGACTCATAATCCCAAAAATCATGCAGCAGGTTCAGTCCCTGATCGAACCACATCTGCGCCTCGGGAATCGCAGTAATCGCGAGATGGCTATTCCCAATCCCCGTCATCTTCAACGGCACAGGCAACATCTCCGGCGGAGGAATCTCCTTCATCGCCCCCATGTCATGTCCCGCCATACTCATCTGCGCGACAGCCACACCCGAACCCGCAGCCATCATCATCACCAAAGCAACAGACATAAACCATCGAAGCAACATATACCGCCCTCTTTCATCGAATTACCGGATTAACCAGCCTACGCGAATCGTCTCTCCATGAGAACTCCCTTGTCTGCGGTCTCCGCAAGGACTACACTCCCCACTCAAACCCATCCCACAGTAGGAGATACCTCGCAATGGCGACCCCCAAGCTCACCACCTACTTCAAAACCTTCACCACCGACACCCTCGGCCAAATCTTCATGACCGGCATCCTCGATGTCTCTCACTACAATCAGGTCAACCTCGAAATCATCCAGTGGCCGCACGCCGCCGTCAACATGACCGTAAGCTGCGACATGGGCAAGCTCTCCGGCACCACCCTCGCCCAGGTCGTAGGCCAGTTTCCTCTCGCAACCGACGGCATCATCCACACCTTCAACGTAGTCGGACCTGAATTCAGCGTAGTTCTAACCGGAGGCGCACCCACCACCGACGTCCCCATCCAGGCCTGGCTCTTCCTCTGCTAGCATTCACTCACTCGCAAACACCCGCCCACTCCGAGTACCATCTCTCCAGATGGATCTCGCCGCCAAATCCGCCCTCCTCCACTCCACCCTCCGCGATCTAGGCAGCGTCATGGTCGCCTACTCCGGCGGCACCGACTCCGCCTACCTTGCCTACGCCGCCCACCAAGCCCTCGGCAACAAAATGCTCGCCGTCATCGCCGACTCCGCCTCTCTCCCCCGAGCCGAGCTAGCCGCCGCCCTTGCCTTCACCGCCGACCACCACATCCCCACCCACATCCTCCACACCTCCGAGCTCGAAAATCCCGACTACCAACGCAATGACGCCCAGCGCTGCTTCCACTGCAAAGACGAGCTCTTCACCCAGATGGAACAACTCCGCGCAGAAAAAAGCTTCGCCCACATCGCCTACGGCATGAACCTCGACGACCGCGGAGACTTTCGCCCCGGCCAGCAAGCCGCCGCCCAGCACCACGCCGTCGCGCCCCTCGTCACAGCCCGGCTCACCAAGCCCGAGATCCGCACCCTCGCCCACCAGTCCGGCCTCAAGCTCTGGGACAAGCCAGCCAGCGCCTGCCTCTCCTCGCGCATCGAATACGGCCGCCCCGTCACCCGCGAAAACCTCAGCCAGGTCGAGCAAGCCGAAGACGCCCTCCACACCCTCGGCTTCCCCCGCGTCCGCGTTCGCCACCACGGCAACCTCGCCCGCATCGAGATCGCCCGCGAAGATCTCCCGCGCGCCCTCTCACTCGACATCCTGGACCGCATCACCGCAGCCCTCAAACCTCTCGGCTTCCTCTACGTCACCCTCGACACCCAGGGCTACCGCTCCGGCAGCATGAACGAAGTCCTCCCCGCCGCCGCCATCACGCCAGCCACCCGCTGACAAACGAAAGCCCCGCCGCCCTATCGAGAACAGGGCCATCGTCGAATCATTACTCCGCAGGCTTAACCGCAGCCGGAGCAGCCATCTTCGGCTTCCAGAAATTCGGATCAGCCTTGATCCACTCCTCCTGCGGATAGCTCATCTTCGGGTTGAACTGAAACAGGTTCACCTGCTCCGACTCGATGCACGAAGCCGACAGTTCAGCAAGCTTCTTCATCCCGTCCCCGCCCACCGCCTCCATGAACTTCTTGTCATTGGCGAAGCCCTCATCAACCTCCGCCAGCGTCTTCATGGGAATAAAGATGGCAACCATGCCGCCGTTATTGGCCCCGAATGCGCTCTCAAAAACGGCCCACTTCGCATCGGGAACGGCCTTTTCATATCCCTCCTTGTACATCTTCGCCAAATCTTCCCACTCCTTCTCATGTCCAGGCCGAACCTGGAAGAGCAGTATCTGGAAGTACCGCATGTGGGCAATATCCACATTGGAACGAAGGCTTTGATCATCACGATAGACAAAGACATTCTGATCATAAGCTGTCAGCAGATCGCCATCCATCAGCGCCGCATGCTCCAGAGCAGCCGTCAGAGCCGTGTTCTTAGCCGTATCCTGGTTGTCCTTCTCCCACGCCGCAAACGACGGATATCCCGTCAAAAACAGCGCCCGCGATGGCCCCGACATCGACTCCACCGCAAAGTAGTGTGTCGGCCACTTCGCCGCCGTCATCGCCCGCACAAACGCGCTCTCCGATCTCTCATGCACCCCGCCCGCCCGTCCCGGCTTCAGATACTCACGCGAAATAACCAGCACCTTCGGCGGCGACGGCGGCGTCATCTCCTGCCCCACTGCTTCAACACCTGCAAGAAGACCACCAACAACGAGGCAACCAGCAACCAGCCCTGTAAATTTCTTCATAGCGAGAGCCTCCTTTAAGCTCTGTACAAATCAATTTGTGTACAAGGGAGCCCGCCGGCAGACACATCGAGCTGCACCGTAACGCAGATACCGCTCAATCGCGCCGGAAAAACAAAGGAAGGGGAACCGCCGGAATTTTACTCCTTTCAATCTCTCGTCCAGCAAAATCTGTAGCCGCAGTAGCGACCTCCACCTCACCATGAAACAATAGCCACCATGCGCATCGCCTACCTCGACTGCTTCGCCGGCATCAGTGGTGACATGTTCCTCGGAGCCCTCCTCGACGCCGGCCTCGATCCGCAAATCCTTCACGACGCCACCGCCGCCCTCAACCTCGGAGCCTCCCTCACGGTCGAAAAAGTCGATCGCAGCGGCATCTCCAGCACCAAAGTCCACGTCCTCGAACACGGCCAGCTAGCCGAAGACCACAGCCAACCTAACACCCACGACCACCTCCAAGACCACTTCCAAGACCAACGCCCCACCGAAACCCACGCCCACCACCCCAAATCCCAGCATCTCCGCAAACCCGGCCATCTTCACACCCCCGAAGAAGGGCACTCTCACACCCACGGACGCTCCCTCACCGCCATCCGCGAACTGATCCAATCCTCCAGCCTTATCCCAGAAGTCAAAGCCTTCAGCATCCAGACCTTCGAACTCCTCGGTGCCAGCGAAGCCAAAATCCACAACGTCGACATTGAAAAAATCCACTTCCACGAAGTAGGCGCAGTCGACGCCATCGTCGACATCGTAGCCGCCAGCGCAGGCATCCACGCCCTTGCCATCGACAAGTGGTTCTGCTCCCCCCTCAACATCGGCGGAGGCATGGTCGACTGCGCCCACGGCCGCTTCCCCGTCCCCGCCCCCGCCACCGCCGACCTCCTCCGCGGCTTCCCAACCTACTCCGCACACGTCGAAGAAGAGCTCGTCACGCCCACCGGAGCAGCCATTATCCGCGCTCTCGCCCCTACCTTCGTTCCACAACCTCAGATGCGCGTCCAGCAAATCGGCTACGGTGCAGGAACCCGCAACTCCAAAGGGTTCCCCAACGTCCTCCGCCTCAACATCGGCGACACAACCGACTCCACCCAAGGCTCCGTCGCCGTTCTCGAAACCGCCATCGATGACATAAGCCCACAGATCCTCGCCTACGTGACCGAAGCCGCCCTGCAACAAGGCGCACTGGACGTCATGTCCACCGCCGTCCAGATGAAGAAAGGCCGCCTCGGCACTCTCATCACCATCCTCGCCGATGACGACCACGTCCCCGTCCTCGAACAACTCCTCCTCCGCGAGACCAGCACCTTAGGCATCCGCATCCATCACGAGCGCCGCTCCTGCCTCGACCGCGCCCACACCACCGTCACCACACCCTACGGCGACATCCGCATCAAAATCGGCTCCCGCAACGGCGAAATCTTCAACGCCGCCCCCGAGTTCGAAGACTGCCGCACCGCCGCCGCCAAACACAACGTACCCATCAAAACCGTCCAACAAGCCGCCACCTCCGCCTATCTCCTCCAGACAAAGCAATGAAGATAGCACTGCCTCAAATTCGGGTGCCCCATCCTTTCGCGGCCGTATCGCGAAAGGACGGGGTATTCGCAAAGCGA
>Ga0210409_10002611_pt1 | contig 21187 bp, 14 predicted proteins | sample IncBWH17MmetaG_FD_161649 | JGI IMG/M metagenome (GOLD analysis project Ga0210409, IMG submission 161649) | Forest soil microbial communities from Barre Woods Harvard Forest LTER site, Petersham, Massachusetts, United States - Inc-BW-H-17-M | ecosystem: Environmental > Terrestrial > Soil >...
TACTTCTATTGCAGAAAAGGGCCGTTTTGATTTTGTATTAACGGGTGGTAACTCACCAAAAGAGCTTTATCACCAGCTGGCTACGATATACAAATCGGAAATTGACTGGAGCAAGGTATATTTCTTTTTTGGCGACGAACGTAATGTTTTGCCAGATCATGAAAATTACAATGGCTTAATGGCTAAGAAAAGTATTCTGGAGTCATTAAATATTCCGGCAGATCACATTTTTTATGTCAACACGGAGCTTGCACCCGATAAAGCCGCACTTGCTTACAAAGAGGCCATTACCAAACACTTTGATGGTGCAGCACTTTCATTTGATCTGATCCTGCTGGGCATGGGTGATGATGCCCATACAGCTTCTCTTTTTCCGGAGACAGAAATTCTGAAAAACACGAGCGTATCGGTTGATTCTGTGTATGTAGAAAAACTTTCTACATTCAGAATCAGTTTCACCGCACCACTGATCAATAAGGCTAAAAATGTAGCTTTCCTTGTTTTCGGTGAGAGCAAAGCCAATGCTGCAAAACATGTAATTCAACCAAAGGATAGGAATCCGTTCTTATACCCTTCTCAATTGATTCAACCCACTGACGGAAGCCTGACCTGGTTCTTAGACAGCCAGGCAGCAAGTTTACTGGAGAGTTAAATAATTCAAACCGTCATCAAAGCCGGTGCTTATGGCACCGGCTTTATATTAGGTATAGGTTTTGATTTATCCATAGTGTTAAAACCTAATGCTATGACTTATTTAATGCTCGGAGAAGATACTCCAGAAACTCAGGAACTCGATTTCAATCATTATTCTTCCTTCATCAATGAAGACAGGCCAGAACGTGATGACCTGGACTGGATTATTTATGCAGCGAAAGTTCCACGTTACGGGGAATATGCGCAACGTATGCAAGATTCTCTTGCCCAATACAAAGAACAAGCAAAAAAGATACAAGTGCTTTTTAATCAACATCTTTCAAACTTTGGAACGATTCACCTGCCAGCCAATGGATTGGTTATTTGGATAACTCTAAATAAACCACAATCTATGATGAGCAGTATACCTGCTTTAAGGAAGCTCGGCATATTTAAACAAGAAAAAAATCCTTTCCTAAAACCTACAGATATTGTTGATGGTATTAGAATTGGCTTTGCTTATCCAAATGCAGAAATTTGGAATGAAGTATTTGCCGTCATGGCCGAGCATTTAAAAGCTGTTTTGAACTAAATTTCAGCTAAAATGCTGGTGTTGTTTTATTGTAAAAAAAACAACACCAGTTCATGATTGCAAGGTATTCTTAAATCGTATTTCTTTAAATTTACGAATCACCAACAGGCGCAGTCCATGAAAACCATCATTGTAGCAACAGACTTTTCTGAAGTAGCCGAAAACGCCGTAGAATATGCTGCAGCCGCAGCCAAACAAAATAATGCCAGACTGGTATTATTCAATTCTTTTACGATTCCATTCCATGCCGCCAACACCCTGTTACCTGGCGCAAGTATTCAGCGGCTCATGATCGAGAACGAAATCCGACTGATTGAGCGGGCACTTTCTATTTTTTACACCTATGAGATAGAGGTTAGCCATGAATCTTCCTTTCCTTTTTTGGAAGAAGGACTAAGCAGCCTGATCACAAAATACAATGCAGAACTGGTTGTACTGGGTATGACAGCAAAAACGCTGGAACAAGACCTATGGGGCAATACCACTACTTCAGCAATTAAAAAGCTGAATTTTCCGGTCCTTGCCGTGCCATTGCATGCCAAATTTGAAGGCACGAGAAAAATTCTCTTTGCCTGCGATGTGTTTCATGGCGTTTCCGAACATGTACTGGCTCGCGTAAAAGAGGTGGCGACCAGCCTAAGTCAGTCGGAAGTGGAAATTTTTAATGTAAACGATAAAGTAGAAAAACTGAAAACAGAAACACACGTTTCTACTGCTGTTAATGCCATCAATGAAGGACTGGAAGGCATCACTTATTACTATAAGAATGTCAGATCAAATGAAGTGATCAAAGAAATTGAAAAAGAGATTAAAGATTTTAAGGCAGATCTGCTGATTATGGTACCCAAAAAATATGGTTTCTGGTCTTCCATTGTACACCGAAGTAAAACCAGGATCATGGCTTCGGGGCTGAATATCCCTCTACTCTCTATCCCCATTTGATCTGACCCAAGTTAAATATTGAATCATTCCGGTTAACAAAGAAATACACAAATGACCTGATTTATCTTATCTTTGATAGTCACTGTTCTTAATAATGGTTTTAAGGGCTCCAATTTTTTGTCATGAAAGCACAGGAACCTGAGCAAACAAATACGGATGAGGAAAACATCCTGGCGATCATTGACCTTATCCAACAACAGTCTCCTCTGGATTTTTCGGGATATAAACCCTCGACTATAATAAGAAGAACGCAAAGAAAAGCGGCTAAACATCATCTCAAAACGCTCTCTGCCTATTTAGAATTTTTGAAAGTAAATCCAGATGAGATAAAGGACCTCTGCAAAGAATTTATGATCAGTGTAACGGCATTCTTCCGGGATCCTGAAGCTTTTGAATATCTCCAGACTACTGTTCTTCCAGAGATTATTAGTAACCTACAGCCCGAAGAAGAACTTAAAATGTGGGTGGCCGGATGCGCGACAGGTGAAGAAGTTTATTCCCTGGCCATTTTGATTGCGGAAATATTGGAACAACAAGGCAAGCGGATTTCTGTTAAGCTATTTGCTACAGATATAGACAATCATGCCCTTTCACATGCTTCGAAGGGAATTTATAAAGCATCGGTAATTGGCTCAACGGTTTCTGCCGAACGTCTGGAACGTTACTTCATTAAAGATGAAGAACATTACAAGATTAAACCGGCTTTACGCAAAATGGTGATCTTTGCATTGCATGATTTAGTTAAAAATCCACCGTATTGTAATATGCATTTGATCAGTTGTCGCAATCTGCTGATCTATTTAAACCCTTCTCTGCAAAAAAAAATATTTACCATGCTTCAGTTCGGGTTGAAGAAAGACGGTTTTCTATTTCTTGGTTCGAGTGAAAATCCAGCACCCATCCTCCATAGTCTCCATGTTGAAAATAAAATATGGAAAATTTACAAGAACCTGGAAACCAAAAAAGAATCACGCTTTGACAATTTTCTCTTACCAGAGCGGCCAGATGTAAAACGAAGGCCTGTACCCTATCCTTCAGAAGATTTAAAAATTAGCAGCAATGCGATAGATAAGGCCATGCATACTGCCCTGGCAGGTGAAATCAACTATCTTGTCGTTTGCACCGACGAAGAGGGTCAGGTTCTGAAATCGTACGGGGATACTTCAAAATACTTATTGCAAAAGAGTTTTAATTCAGATTTATTGGAGTTAATGCCTAAGCCAATAGCTATAGCTTTTAACATTCTTCGTAAAACTGCATTGACAACAAATAAGAAAGCGGTACTTAAAAGCATACAGGTCAAAAGTATATCTTCTAACCTCACTATAAATCTTTCCGTAAGTCCGCTTTCTATAAAAAGGGGCGCAGAAAGACTTCTTATTGTCACTTTTACTGAACAGTATCCAGAATCCTTATCTCCTGATTCTTCAGATCTTGTCTTTGACCATCAAATTCATCAGCAGGAATATATCCTCAATATGGAAGAAGAAATCAAAGAACTAAAAGAAAAATTGCAAACAGCTTATTTTCAACTGGATGCAAACAATGAAAATTTGCAGTCGTTTAACGAAGAGCTGCTCTCCGCTAACGAAGAGATGCAAAGTACCAATGAAGAGATGCAGTCTGTAAATGAGGAGCTCGACGCCATTAACTCCGATTACAAACTCAAAAACAAGGAATTACTGGAGATTAATGATGACTTAAACAACTACTTCCGAAGCAATATCAACGGCCAGATCTTCATCAACAATGATCTCCAGCTTATGCGTTTTTCTCCAGGTACGATAACCAACCTGAATCTCCAGGAATCGGATCTCGGAAAACCACTTACCTGCCTTAGCACTCACTTCAAGCTGGAAGACATCCTTAATGATGTAAAGAATGTGATTGTAAATGGGGATGTCATATATAGAGAAATACAATCCAGTGATGGAAAATGGTACCATATTCAGACTATGCCCTATATCCAGCAAATCACCCTTCAGAGAAACGGAGCGATAATTACATTTAATGATGTTACCGAGTTGAAGAAAATCCAACTGGAACTGGACAAAAAAAATAAATGCCTACTTCGCATAAACGCAGACCTGGATAATTTCGTACATACAGCATCTCATGATCTGCTTGCGCCATTAGCTAATATAGAGACCAGTATTATGCTCATGAACCAGGAACTTACTGATTCGGGGCAAAAAGAATTACTAGCCATTGTAAACACCTCTATTTCTACTTTCCGTACCCTGGTAGGCGATATTGCTATCATTGCCAAATTGGAAAATGATACACTTCCGATGGAAAAAATTGATATCGCCGGTTTGATTATGAACATCGAATGGAGCCTTGCAGACCGCATAAAAAAATCAGGAGCTTTGATTGTTGTTGACTTGCAAACTAAGTTTATTTATTTCTCTAAAAAGAACCTAAGGAGTATTCTATATAACCTGATGTCTAACTCTATTAAGTTTGCAAAAAACTTAACTCCTGTAATTTTTGTTTCCAGCCGGGTATATGAGAATGAGATCATCATTTCTGTACAGGATAATGGAAGGGGAATCCCTAAAGACCAGCACGAAAAGATCTTTAACATCTATGGCCGGGTACATCAAGATGTGGAAGGTTCAGGAATTGGACTCTTTCTTGCCAGAAAAATTGTACATGCGGCCAACGGAGATATTGAAGTAGAAAGCACACCAGAAGTGGGTAGTAAATTTTCCATCCGCTTACCTATTATTTCTGTATAAAAAAAGGCCCGGTGGGCCTTTTTAAACTTAAAGTTTTCTTTGATAACGCTTATAAGAAACTACAGCAAGTACAAAAACCATTGCAACGGTAAGATATACCCATGAAGGCACGGGTACTGGATCACCTTTAGCATAGGAATGTAGCCCGGTGAGATAATAATTCACGCCAAAATAGGTCATGATAATAGTCGAGAAACCAACTAATGACAATAAATTAAATAAGTATTTACTCCTTAAACCGGGAATCAGGCGGACATGTAATATAAAAGCATAAACAATCACGGAAATAAAAGCCCAGGTTTCTTTAGGATCCCAGCTCCAGTAACGCCCCCAGCTTTCATTTGCCCATATGCCGCCCAGAAATGTCCCTACAGTCAATAAGAATATTCCTACGGTTAAAGACAACTCATTTACAATGGTCAATTCCATTACAGAGCTTTTTACTTTTGCATTAATCTTTTTATTATCAATAATATAAAGTACAAGAACCACTGTACCGATCAACGCACTCAGACCAAAAAAGCCATAGCTGGAAGTAATAATGGCCACATGTATCATCAGCCAGTAAGATTTTAAAACAGGAACCAAGGGGGTAATTTGAGGGTTCATCTGTGATCCTCCATGTGCAAAGCCCATCAAAATAACCGCAATCAGACACCCTGCTGCAGGGATAAAAGCATTGCTGTTCCTGTACATAAACAAGCCAGCTAAAACACCGATCCAGCTGATAAACAATACAGCTTCGTAACCATTACTCCATGGTTCATGTCCGGAGATATACCAGCGCACGCCTAACCCTATCCCTTGTAAAGTAGCCGCAATGGCAATCAAAAGCAGTACACCAGTTACCACACGATCCAGCGTTTTAGAACTCTTAAATAATTTCAGGAAAGCCAGTGCAAGAATTAATGTACCAAGAAGTGCATAAGTGATCATTAAATTCAGGAATATATTCCAGGAGTTGTAGCTTACCTCCCATTTTATTTTAGCTTCAGACGGCACCACCTCTTTACCGTATTTCTGTTGCGTTGCTTTTAAACCGTTCAGTTCAAAATCTGCAGCAGCCCAGTTACCCGATAATTCGCCTTGATTTACGGCCTTAAAATAGCGGGTAACTGCAGCCAGTGTCGCAGTGCTGTCTGGCTCTCCAACTGTCAAAGCCTTCCAGGTATGGTTGGCATCACCAATCACCGGAGCAACCCGTAAATATTGACCGGAAACCAATTGCCCCATAGCCTGTAACTGGTCGTTAAGTTCGATAAGATCTTTGTCATAACTATTCTGATCGGCCGCTTTTTTAGAAAAGGCCTTTAAATAATCATCCATTAAAATAAATTCAGGCGTACCGTCTGGCTTAAGCCGGATCAGATTGACCATAGAAGCATAGCCTTCGGCGTCTGCATGGACCGCTTTTAGCAAATCCGGGCCTCCTTTACTGCGTACTTTTATCAATGGGACATTTATCCAGTTACCTGGTGTAGTCGAAGCTGAAAGAAAAAATTGATTCGCATTTAAAGAATAAAAACGGTCTTTATGGAACAGCTTTCTCAGAATTTCCAGGGCCATAGTATTGACGGGTTCAATGCGTCCGTCTATATTTTGCACCAGAAGATAACCAAATCTGTCGGCATGTTGCTGGTCTATTTTAACAGACGAGGCAAATTGTTTTGCATCTGCATTTTTAGCCGGTAGCCCACCTTGAACGGCATTAACGTCATGGCTATGATCATGCATCTCATGGCTATGGTCATGTTTGGTTCCATCCGTACCATGCATATCAATTTCCTGACTGAAAGCACTACCCAATGGCAGGAAGAAAAACAACAGCAACAGGGCTTTCGATTTGGAAAGACTCCTCAACTGCTCATTCAGTTTGGAGAAATGCGTTCCCTTCCAGAATAAGGTTACAAACATTCCCAGGAAAAGCAAGGTATACCCAATATAGGTCACATTAGTTCCCCATTCATCGTGGTTTACCGAAAGTACGGTCCCTTGCTCATCTTCGTCGAAGCTGGACTGGAAGAACCTATAACCAGAGTGATCCAATACATGGTTCATAAATATTTTATAAGGTCTTTCACCTGCAGCGTCTTGTACCATCACATCTGATGAATATGCAGCGGGGCTATTACTTCCAGGATATTTTTCCATTTTAAAATGCACCAGCTTAAGAGAAAAAGGTGTCTGGTAGATCTTTGAACCGTAAGCCAGAGAAATCCTCAATCCTCCTATTTCACTTTGATGCTGGAAATTGGTCATTCCTCTTCCACCATAAAATGAAACGGTATCTACAGCCGTTGGTGTCCGTACCTCCACCTTAACAAGGTCCAGATCATGTTCATGGGTCCTTTTATCACCTTCATAATACATGATATGTCCATTTACAGGTCCTTCTGGAATAACAAAGGCCAGGCCTCCATAGGTATACAGACTTCTAAGATGAAAAGCTTGGGCAACGTTGTCTGCAGTTACCGTTTTTCGCTCTTGCGTAGCCATGATCATATAATTACCTTCATACGGCGAAGAGATTTGAAGTTCTCCGTTAGCATCGGTCAGGTTAATGGCACCAGGGGTTTCCTTATTATAACTCACCAACATATTCTGCAACAACTGAACTGTTCCTGAAGGGATATATTTATTGGCTCTTTTACCATTTTCCAGTACCACCAGATGGAGCGTTGGTTTACCTGAGGCTTCCCGAACCAAGGAATCCTGCGCCCTTGCATAAAAATCAACGATTTTCATCTTTACCCGCTGTCCCTGGTAGTCATATTCTGAGGTAAATGTTTTTTTAAATGGTTTTAAATAGGTAGGTACGTGATTGGAGATTAAAATTGCAGGAACGTCATCATAGGCCAATGCCTGATCATCCTTACCAATTTGTACCTTAAAAAAGGTAGCATCAGAAACCACAGAGTTACTCGTTTCACCCTGCCGGATATGCATTGATCCTTCAAAACTAATATACCGGGTAATGTAACCTCCTATAAAAATGATAATAAACGCCAGGTGGAAAACCAGTAAAGGCCATTTTTTCCGCTGGGTAAGCTGGTACCTCTTGATGTTCCCGATAAAGTTCAGCACCAGGATCAGCATAATCAATTCAAACCACCAGCAGTTATAAATAAGTGCTTTAGCTACAGCTGTTCCGTAGTCATTTTCTACAAATGTGGCCATGGCCATGGAAAAAGCATAAAGCAATAACATTGCACCCATTGTGCGGGTTGAGAAGAGTATTTTAGCTAATCTGTTTATCATTTAATTGTTCTGTTGATTTCTAACCACCGCAAAGATGGCCTTAGCCAGCAGAAAAATTAAGTTTAATTGAATTTATGGCAAAAAAAAGACTATTCCATTGGCTCATATTTTGCCTTTTTGCACAGGAAAACTGAAGCAAACATCATCGATCATGAGTTACAGCGTACTCGATCAAAATTTGCTTCGTCAAACTTTTTAACGGAATCAATTGTTTACGATAAAAACCCTTAATCTCGGTAATTATGAAAACTCAGGGAACGAACTACGACAAGGACGCCTACAAATGGAATCCACAATCTAATATTACTGGTCCTGACGAAGATTTGGACGATGAAGATGACTTGGATGAAGATGATTTAGGAAGTGGCGACCCGGATGAAGATCATGAAGACAATTACTTCGAAATTGGTGACAATGAATTGATAGACGATGAAGAGGATGATGAGGACGACGAATATTTCAAATAAATAAGATTGCTGAACCGTTAATCATTAACTCTTCGAAACTTATTTCTCAAGGCAAAGAAGAATGTTTTTGTACTCCTTTACTAACCCGCACCTGATGTTTAGCCATCTGGTATTTTTCTTCATTAAGGGTAGTGCTTCGATATTGCCGGTGCAGGTTATAGGCTTGTATACTCCCGATTCCTTTCCTTTTCTTATTTCTTTGAATCTGACTGTCATGGATTTCAGAACGCGAATTAACTTTGTGAAGATGTTGGTGAGTTTTTGTAACCTTACTTTCCTGCGCAAAAGCCATAGTCCTTGTTGCCAGGAGCAACATCATTAAGGAGCGTCCTAAAATTTTAACTTTCATAATCTCCGGTTTTACACTTTGATGTTTTAAAATCAAAATGGTTTAATCCGATATTAAAATAAAGAAGTTATTCATTCTCTTTTAAAACTACATGCTTAATATTTTTCCTGTCATAGGTATAGGTAATATGAACAAAGCCATCTTTGGTTTGTATAATAGCAGGATAACTATACTCCTCTTTATCTCCATTTTCTAAAACAGCAATATCACTCCAGGATAAGCCATCTTTTGAAGCGGCTACACGTAATTTCCCCCTTCCGTTAAACCAGTCTTTTCCAGGCACATCAGGATTATAGACAATTAATTGTGTACCATTTTTGAGCGTTACCGCATCTGTACCTGAATTTGGATTTAAAAGCTCTGTTTTAGACAGTTTGCCCCAGCTGTTTCCGTTATCTGAAGACCAGGCCTGAATAACATTTCCCTGTTTACTTCGGCACAAAATCTGTAAACGCCGATCTTTGTAGAATAAAATACTAGGCTGGATCACATCGAAACCAAGCGTATCCACTGAAATAAACTGCCAGGTTTTCCCCATATCTGTTGATTTTTCCAGATGTACCTTCCAGCGTTCATTTTTCTCCTCTATACTGGAGGGAGAGAGAATTGTTCCATCGGCCAGCTGCACAGGTTTATTCTTTATTGGACCTAAAATTCCATCAGGAAGACGTCTGGATGAAGACCAGGTTTTACCACCGTCATCGGAAGTTTTAACCATTCCCCACCATTCACGTGGATTGGGTCCAACCTTGTAAAACAAAAACAACTTGCCCTGAACAGACTGAAAAAGTACCGGATTCCATGATGGAAAACGAAGCGTATCATTCACTATTCCATCTGCAACTATACGGGCTTTTGCGTTCTTTTTATCAAGCTGCATGAGCCAAATGCATACATCTTTCTTCCCTTCTCCAGAACCGCCAAAAAAAGAAAGTAAAAGTTCTCCTTTTTTATTTTCGACAATTGTCGATGCATGACATTGCTTAAATGGCGGCTGGTCGAAAACCAGTTCCTGCTTTACCGTTTTCCAGGATGTTTGTGCATTTGCTGCGAACAACGTTCCTGAGAGCAGGTAAGCTTGAATGACTAATTTCAGGTTCCTTATCATATAGGGTGTTCAATATTTTCTGTTAAGCTCCAATGTGCAGATGCTTAATTACCTCTAAATATTCATAAAAAAAAAGAAAGCCGGGTAAATTATCTACATACAGTTCCAAATTCTCTACTTTTAGTCCCTTGTTTAAAAAAGCGTATCGTTAAAAAGAAAACAATGACCAATCCATCCACCACAGACCTACACAGCGCCAATGAGATACAAAGAATAGCCGCGCTGCAACCTTATAAACTCATCACCACTTCTGCAGATCCATTTTTTGATCATATTGTTCAACACACAGCTGAAATATTTGAAGTTCCAATGGCATTGATCTCTCTTGTAGATCTGCACGAAGTTTTCTTCAAAGCCACAGTAGGTGCAGATGGAATTTTTTCCATTCCCAGAGAAAAAAGCCTTTGTACCATGGCCATTTTAAATTCTGAACCGATGATATTGAATTACGGCGAAAAGGAAAAATGTTTACTCAGCACTTCTATTATTGCGGGAGAATATGGCTTGAAATTTTATGCCAGTGTTCCCTTAATCGAACCTTCTGGATTAATTATAGGTACCCTCTCCATTACAGATAAAAAAACAAGAACCTTTAGTGAGCACCAGGTCCAAATCATGAAAAATCTGGCATCAATGATCATGAAAGAAATGAACAGCCGGTTGAAATAGAAACAAACAGCTACTCTGGTTTGCTCCCTCCTCTGCAATTTGCAACGAAAAACCTTTGTACTCTGCGGAAAGGCCTCAGAGATCTGTGCGCTCTTCGCGCACCTGATATCGTTAGCCTTGAAGTAGAGTACAAGGGTTTTTCGAAAAAAATCACCTCCAACAAGTTAATTATTCTTTAAGCTTAATAAACTTAAAATGTCCAAATTTACCATAGCCACTTTGAGGCCCATAGGTACACTGAAACAAACCTACCCGAAGCACTTGCTGATCCATATCCTTCCGCAGCACCGGGCTACCCGGCAACTCTTTCCAATGGCGCCCATCTGTACTTCCTCTCAAGCTAAACCAATTTCCCTTACGCTCTATTTGCAGGTGCCTGTAAAAATCCCAACCAGCAGCATTACTGTTTTGAAGCCGGCCATTTCTGTCCAGACTGGTAACCATATTACCCATGCCCCAGCCCGGAAAAACACTATTCTGAATCAATTGAAATGAGGTATCCGAAGTACATACCATTAGTCCCACGTCATTAGCCCCATTTGCTTTCTTTTCCGCAAGACCACTCACGTCTTTCACTTCTGCTTCCACTATAAAATCTCCACTTACATTTTTGTACAGAAAAGGGCCTTTTGGCTCAGCCCCATCCCATTTTGTCCCGCTCGAAGATAAGGTTAAAACACCCGCACTACTTTTCAGTGTATCTGCCTTTCCTAAGAAACCATCCCACAAACCTTTTTCTGAACGATAATCCACAGTACGGCTAAAAGCCTCCTCAAAAATATGGAACTGCTTCACATCTGTCTTCACCTCAACCTTTGCCGAGGCAGCTGTCACATTTCCATAATTATCTCTTATCTTCAGCATAAATGTATAAGCCTGATCAGCATCCAGGTCATAAAAAGTATAATCAGGTTCGCTTGTCCAGCCACTGTTCCTCCCTTTAGTATCATAAAAATAATACGTCTTACGCTGGCCAGGGAGATCTGCTGTTCCAGCACGCATAGTCACCATATGAGGGCTTAATGCTTTGGGTAATACCGAAAAAACCGCACCAGAGCTTGCTGTAGCTACAGTGCTGTTCCATTTTTGATAAAAATTTTTCACCTCTGCTGCTTCAATCGCCCGGTTTAAAACTGTCAAAGAAGCGATTGCATCGGGTATATTCTTTCCTTTATCTAATCCTATAAAAAGGGTATCATTTTTTACCGATAAGAGATCAAAATTAACATCTGTTCGCAAAACACCGTCTATATAATTCTGATGCTGCTTTTGTTGAACAACCTGTACAACATGATGCCAATTCTCATCCTTAAAACATTTTCCTTTGGCCAGAACAATCCATGAGGCATTCTCCTCAAGCTGCACCGGAAAGCTGGCCTTAAATTCCAGAGCCCCCTTCTTGCCAAGATCAATTGCCATCCTACCCTGAATATCCTGTACTATCGGTGAAACTTCAGTGCTAAAAAAACTTCCACCCAGGTATCCTTCATTCTTCCATTCCTTTAGATTTCCATAATTCAATTTTCCGGGAGAAAGATAAATAGCCGCATCAGAATAAGGCTCTTCTTTAACCATTTTCTGTATTTCTTCCAATGACAAAGGCACATCATATATCTTCAATGACGCCAGTGCACCGGAAAAAAAAGCATTTTTATCAGCTGTAGTACCTAAGCGAAAATTCCTTAAATTGGCAATAAAAAGCATTTTTAGTTCTTCACGATCGATCAGACCATCCACATACAGTCTTTCTGTTGTGCCATCAAACACCAGTACAATATGATGCCATTTTCCCGCAGCGGGTAAGGTTTTGTAGGCCATATCTGCCCAACCCCAATGGGCCGCAGCCCCCCAGTTTTTATTGTGTCCATAGCCCAGAGTTCCATTGGTCATATCCACTTTCCCTCTCGCTGTCCAGGACAGGATCGGTTCTTCATCTTCAACAACCGGGTTATACACCCAAGCTGCCACAGAAAAACTGCTGTTACCGCTTAAAGATCCGGGTGTCTTAAAATCAGCCTCCAGATAACAGCCCTGATCAAAAATCACTGCTTTTTTACCGGCAACAATATCAACTGTAGGTAGTTGAGCAGTCCCATTCAAGAACGATCCGCCCAGCTTACCCAAGTTAGGCCACTTTGATACTACAGCACCAAGGTCAAAAGCATTCGCATCCAGGTCTACCAGCAAACCTTTAGACTTAAAATCCGGAGTTTTAGATGGGTCTTTAGCTACAATATGGCTTTCAGGGTGGTATTTATCCTCTGCAAAAACCTTGAAATTCCAAACCGCTTTATTTAACCCGGGATATTCTGTATTCAAAATACTTAACCTCAGATACCGTGCTTTTACATCCCCCCGGTCGATCATTGGACTGCCATGGATGGTGTTTTTGCTTCTGTCAGCAAAGACAGCCCAGTTCAATCCATCTGTTGAATACTCGATCAGGTATTGATAATACCAGGTTGCGTATTCGAACTGTGTTTGTATATTCTTAATGGTTTTCAGCTCCCTAAGATCCATCTTCAACCAGGCTTCGCTGGTATTGTTTCTTGGTTTCCATAAGGTTCCGTTGTTGTCATCTAATGCAAATTCGGGTTTAAAATCTTCACTATAGAAGGACGAGGCAGATACCTTAACCTCCAGGGCAAGATTTGACACAGGATTGCTGTTTTTGGCCAGATAACCTATCCCCGAATGTGTCGGTATGATCTTCTCTATATTGCCCTCTGCATCAAAAACCATTTTATCCGCAGCTACCTGTCGGTGATAACCTCCTCCGGAATGCGGGTTGTTGTGCCGGTGGTAAATCATATAGAAATCATTGCCTTCCTGAAGTACAGATTGATGCCCGGGGCCATGAACCGTACCATCAGCACTGGTACTCAGGATCGGATTGTTCTTGCCATATTCAAAAGGTCCCATCGGTCCAGTTCTGCTGATCGCATATTGGACTTTGTAGGTGTCGTCCTCACAACGTCCGGAAGAATAGGTCAGGTAATAAATCCCGTTTCTCTTAAACATAAAGGGGGCTTCAAAAAAATCTTTAGCCACTGTATTTGGAATTTTATCAAGTTTAGCAAACGACTTCATATCCGGATTCAGCAAACCGACCCCGCAACCATGATTGGGGTAAATCCCCCATGTCCCCCAGAACATATACATCTTTCCATCGTCATCTTTGAAAGTCTGTCCATCCAGTGTAATAACATCTGGTACAAGAAAATTCTTCACCACTGGTACTCCATCAGGTAATAAAGCTGTCCAGGGGCCGGTGGGACTCGAAGAACGTGCTCCAAAAATTTCTACAGGCTGGCAATAATACATGTAGTAAAACCCATCTCTGGCTTGCGTAACATCTGGAGCCCAATAATGATGCGTAGTGGGCCAGTTCATGTCCTGCAAACTCCAGTTTACAAAATCTTTGGAACTCCAAACCTGTGAAGGCCCAAAACCGCCTCCATTTCCATCTGTCGTCGCATAAATGTAATAAGTGTCACCGAATTTCTTTACCGTTGGATCCGCAAAGTATCCAGGTAGCAGCGGGTTCCCGGCTGCCGGGTCCGTATGCTTTTTAGATTGTCCGTACAGGTTCAAACCCATCAGCAGACAAAAGATGAGGCCCTTGGCCCGGTTTAAGAAAAACATAGTTTTAGTTTGTTGTTCCTATCAAACCTAAACATTCCTCAAACCTCGATCTTTAAGGATTTTAATCAAAACCAGTCCGATATTAACTATTTCATCAAAGAGCTGTTAAAAAAAAACAAAAGGAGATCCTGACATGGTCAGGGATCTCCTCTGTAATTATTTTTTATCTGTATAAAACTTATAAATTGTTGTGGTTTTATATTCCTGTCCCGGTTTCAACACTGTAGAAGGGAAAGAAGGCTGATTGGGTGAATCCGGAAAGTGCTGGGTTTCCAGGCACAGTGCAGAGCGGTATCCGTAACTTTTATTTCCTTTTCCATCGGTTTCCTTCCCGGTCAAAAAGTTACCACTGTAAAATTGCAGGCCAGGTTCTCCGGTCAGTACATCCATATAGATCCCTGTTTTGGTACTGTGCAGGGTTGCTGCTAAACGAATATCTTTCGATGGCTTCAGCACAAAATTATGGTCATAACCTTTCCCTCTTTTTAGCTGTTCATTGCTATCGTTGATACGCGCTCCAATTAGTGTTGGTTTCGTAAAGTCAAATGGCGTTCCTTCCACTTTTTCCAATTTCCCGGTTGGGATCAAGGTCTCATCTACAGGTGTAATTTCATCGGCATTGATGGTTAATAGGTGATCTGTAATGGTAGAATCACCTGCACCATTCAAGTTAAAATAAGCATGATTGGTCAGGTTAAGTACAGTAGCCTTATCTGTAGTGGCCTGATAGCTGATCTTTAATTCATTATTTTCAGTCAGTTCATAGACCACTTTAACCCGGAGATTTCCAGGATAACCAGCTTCTCCGTCTTTAGACAAATAATTCAGTTCAAGTGTATGATCATCTGTTTGTTTTGCGTCCCAAACCTGTTTGTAATATCCATCAAAACCACCATGTAAAGTATTTTTACCATCATTGAGCTGTAGCTGATACGTTTTCCCGTCCAGGTTAAATTTTCCGGCAGCAATCCTGTTGGCATACCTTCCAACCAGGGCTCCAAAGAAGAATTCCTGCTTTTTCTGATAACCCTCCAGCTGATCATGTCCCAATACAACATCTACCAATTCTCCCTTATCATTCTTAACCAATAAAGACACCAACCGACCTCCAAAATTAGTTATAGCGGCTTCACTGCCTATCTTATTTTTCAGGAAATACAACTGTACTTCTTTTCCATCAACTGTTTTCTTAAAAGCTCCTGCCTTGGGCAGAGCAGTCCCGGCAACCACCAAAGTGGAATCTGCACCATTTGAAGAAGATGCATTTGGTTGATGGCAACTGCTCAAAATTGCGGCAGTACCAGCCATCAAAAACATTAATTTGATATTCCTGTTCATAATTGATTAATATTGGTTAAACGGAAGGCAATGTAAAAAAAAATAATTAAACGTCGAATTAACAATTAATATTTTATTATAAATTTGAGAATTAATAGTTACATTAATCTTTAAATAATACCAGCGGTAAGTAACGAACACAATGACAACATATTCAGAACAAGATAAGATTGCAATTGCAGTTGACTGTATCATCTTTGGCTTTGACGGCGAAAAACTAAAAATTCTTTTAATCAAAAGAGGCTTTGAACCCGAAAAAGATAAGTGGAGCCTTATGGGCGGTTTTGTTAAGGCAGGAGAAAGCCTTGACCAGGCTGCAAAAAATATCCTCACCACCTTAACAGGACTTGATGGCGTATACCTCGAACAGCTCCACGCTTTTGGCGACCCTTCCAGAGACCCGGTAGAACGCACCGTTTCGGTAGCCTATTTTGCCCTGATCGACATCAACAATTATAAACAACAGCTCAGCGACCGCTATCATGCTGAATGGTTTCCTTTAAAAGACAAACCTAAACTTATTTTTGACCATGATGAAATGGTCGAAACGGCAAAGCATTCCATCCGGAACAAGGCAGCACATAATCCACTGCTCTTTGAACTGCTACCAAAAAAATTCACCATTCCTCAACTGCAAAGTTTGTACGAAGACATCTATGATATCCAGATCGACAACAGGAATTTCATCAGGAAACTTACGGCAGCAGGATTATTGATCAAACTTTCTGAAAAAGATAAATCCAATTCAAAAAAAGGAGCCTTCTATTTTAAACTCGACAAAAAAAGGTATAAAACCAATTTTCCGAACTTCCTGAGCTTTATCCCCGCCCCTTCGAGTTAAGCCTTCAGCCACAGGCTTTAAAGAAAAATCTCAAAAAATTTCTTTTAGTAAACAAATAAACGTTAATTAGACGTTTATTTGTTTTATGAAAAAAGATCAATATGTTATTGGAGTAGATTATGGTTCAGATTCAGTCCGGTCTGTCCTGGTCAACACCTCTAATGGTGAAGAGATTTCTTCATCCGTTTTTAATTATCCCCGATGGCAGAAAGGACTCTATTGTAATCCCGGCTCGAACCAGTTCAGGCAACATCCGCTTGATTATATCGAAGGGCTTACATTAACCATCAGGGAATGCCTTGAGCAAGCCAAAGCGACTGTACATCCGCAAGATGTAAAAGCCATTGCTGTAGATACCACTGGCTCTACACCTGTTGCAGTAAATGAGCAAGGCGTACCTCTGGCCCTCCTTCCTGAATTCGAGGAAAATCCCAATGCTATGTTTGTGTTGTGGAAAGACCACACTTCAGTTAAAGAGGCCGCACAAATCAACGCACATGCCACGAAATTTGAGATCAATTATCTCAGTTATTGTGGCGGTATTTATTCCTCAGAATGGTTTTGGGCCAAACTACTCCATGTATTGCGGGTGGATGAAAAAGTTCGTTCTGCCTGTTATTCCTGGGTAGAGCATTGCGATTGGATCCCTTTTCTGCTCACCGGAGCAACACACATTTCTGAAATGAAGAGAGGACGTTGTTCTGCAGGTCACAAAGCCTTATGGGCCGAAGAATTTGGAGGCTTACCACCCAATGAGTTTTTCAATACTTTGGATCCGTTATTGGATGGTTTTACGCAAAGACTCTTCACGGAAACTTTTACGTCGGATCAGGCTGCCGGACATCTCAGTGAGGAATGGGCAGACAAATTGGGTTTGAGTACAGATGTTGTTATAGGTGTGGGTGCTTTTGATGCCCACATGGGTGCTGTTGGTGGTCAAATTGAACCCTACTACCTCAGCAAAGTGATGGGGACCTCTACCTGCGATATCTTAGTGGCCCCAACAAAGGATCTTCAAGGAAAACTGGTTAAAGGCATTTGTGGCCAAGTAGATGGTTCTGTTATCCCTGGAATGGTGGGTTTGGAAGCCGGACAATCTGCCTTTGGAGATACTTATGCCTGGTTCAAAAACATCGTATCCTGGCCATTGAAGAACCTTCTGCAGGATTCTGCTTTTATCGATGCAGCCACCGCAACTGCACTGGAAGAAGAAATAGCAGAAAAGATCATTCCGGAACTGAGCAGACTGGCAGCCCTTTTACCCAAAGAAGCAGATCATGAACTGGCTGTAGACTGGTTTAACGGGAGAAGAACGCCTGATGCCAACCAGGAACTTAAAGGAGCACTCCTCAATCTGGATCTGGGAAGCGATGCCCCTCGTCTGTTCAGAGCACTTGCAGAGGCCACTTGTTTTGGTGCAAAAAACATCGTGAACCGCTTTGTGGAACAGGGTATTCCTGTTAAAGGCTTAATAGGTATTGGTGGTGTAGCAAAAAAGTCACCTTTTGTAATGCAGATGATGGCTGATGTATTAAACATGCCCATCAGAATCCACCAGTTCAAGCATACTTGCGCATTAGGTGCAGCTATGTTCGCCGCTGTAGTTGCAGAGATTTATCCTACAGTAGAAGAAGCTATGGTTGGTATGGGCAGAGGTTTCGATGCCGAATACCAGCCCATTGCAGACAATGTAGCTTATTATGCAAAACGTTACCCGCAATACCTTTCTCTTGGAAATTACATTGAACAAAACCCCTATCATGAGTAACTATCAAAAAATAAAGGAGCTGGCCTACAAAGCCAATATGGACCTCCCCAAACTTGGACTGGTACTTTTCACCTTCGGTAATGCAAGTGCTGCAGACCGGGAAGCTGGTGTTTTTGCCATTAAACCAAGTGGAGTGCCCTATGAGGAACTAAGTGTGGAAAGTATGGTGATTGTAGATTTTGACGGAAACATTGTTGAAGGCAAGCTCAGGCCCTCCTCCGACACCCTCACCCATGCTGTATTGTACAAAAACTGGAAAAACATAGGTGGTATTGTGCACACACACTCAACCTATGGTACCGCCTGGGCGCAGTCGTTAAGGGCAATTCCTCTTTATGGAACCACCCATGCAGATCACACCACGGCAACCATCCCCTGCGCACCGCCAATGGACAATGAAAAGATCGCAGGCAATTATGAATACGAAACTGGCTATCAGATCATCAGGCACCTGGAACAAGAACAGATCAGTTACGAAGAGACCGAAATGATCCTTGTTGGTAACCATGCTCCATTTACCTGGGGTAAAACAGCCGATAAAGCGGTTTACAACAGTGCAGTATTGGAAGAATTGGCAAAAATGGCTTTACTTACCGAACAAGTACTGCCTGAAGTAAAGCCGATGAAAGATGCCTTAATCAAAAAACATTACGAAAGAAAACACGGAGCAAACTCCTATTACGGACAATAACCAAATATAATGACAACTGACCTAAAACAATTTGAAGCCTGGTTTATTACTGGCAGCCAGCACCTGTATGGCGAAGAAACTTTAAGAAGTGTTGCAGAACACTCCGCTCAAATTTCCAAAGCACTCAACGAATCTTCCGAAATTCCAGTAAAGATCGTATTTAAACCTACTGTTAAAACCGCAGAAGAAATTTACAAAATCTGCCAGGAGGCGAATGTTACAAAAAACTGCATCGGGATTATTGCCTGGATGCATACCTTTTCACCTGCAAAGATGTGGATCGGCGGCTTAAAGATCCTACAAAAACCACTGGTTCATTTACATACTCAATTTAACCGCGATATCCCGTGGAGCACAATGGATATGGATTTTATGAATCTGAACCAAAGTGCACATGGCGACCGCGAATTTGGTTTCATTATGTCCAGAATGCGCATCAATAGAAAAGTGATTGCCGGGCATTGGGAAGACCCTCAGGTACGCGAAGGATTAAACACATGGTTAAGAGCAGCCGCTGGCTGGTATGATCTTCAAGGCGCAAAATTTGCCCGGTTTGGCGACAACATGCGTAATGTAGCTGTAACTGAAGGAGATAAAGTAGAAGCTGAAATCAAGTTTGGCTACTCCGTAAATACCTATGGCATCGGTGATCTTGTGCAAGTAATTAACCAAAGCCTGGATAGTGACATTGACAACCTGGTTAAAGAATATGCAGACCAATACCTTCTGGCTGAAAGTCTTGTTAAAGGTGGTTCACAACACCAGTCTCTGCGCGAAGCAGCTAAAATTGAAATTGGGCTGCGCAACTTTTTACAGGCAGGTCAATTCAAGGGCTTTACAGATACCTTCGAAGATCTGCATGGGATGCTTCAGCTTCCCGGCATAGCAGTTCAGCGTTTAATGCGCGACGGTTATGGCTTTGCCGGTGAAGGTGACTGGAAAACAGCTGCCCTGGTGAGAACCATGAAAGTAATGGGAAGTGGTTTAGCGGGAGGAAATGCCTTCATGGAAGACTATACTTATCATTTTGAACCAGGAAATTCCTTTGTATTGGGCTCACATATGCTTGAAGTAGATGAATCTATAGCCAGTGGACCAATCAGATGCGAAATTCATCCTCTTGGTATTGGCGGCAAAGCAGATCCGGTACGCCTGGTTTTTGATGCAGCCGCGGGCCCCGCACTCAATGCTTCAGTAGTAGATATGGGTAACCGTTTCCGCTTGCTGGTTAATGTAGTAGACCCGGTTGAAGCCAAATACGAACTTCCAAAACTACCAGTTGCCCGTGTACTCTGGAAGCCACAGCCCGATATGAAAACCGGTTGTGCAGCATGGATTTATGCAGGAGGAGCACATCATACCTGCTATAGCCAAAATTTAACCGCTGAACATTTAAATGATTTTGCGAACATCGCAGGCCTTGAATATGTAAGCATAGACGAGCACACCAATTTAAATCAGTTCCGGAATGAACTGAAATGGAACGAGGTTTACTACCAGAGCCATACGCACTAAAACCGGAAATTAACCAAACCATATATATAAACCTTATGAGCAATAGTTTAGCAACTACAGATTACGTAGTTTTTATCATCTACTTCTTAATTGTAGCTGGTTATGGATACTCCATCTACAGAAAGAGGAAAAAAAACGAACACGATGCCAAAGCATTTTTCCTTGCAGAAGGAACCCTAACCTGGTGGGCCATCGGTGCCTCTTTGATCGCCTCCAACATTTCTGCTGAACAATTCATCGGAATGAGTGGTGAGGGTTTCTTCCTGGGCGTTGCAGTTGCGGCCTATGAATGGATCGCTGCCATCGCCCTGATCATCGTAGCGGTATGGTTCATACCCGTCTATTTGAAGAATAAAATCTATACGATGCCACAATTTCTCAAAACCAGGTACAACGAATCGGTTGCATTGATTATGGCGGTATTCTGGCTGTTTCTGTATGTTTTCGTAAACTTAACTTCTATCCTGTATTTGGGTGCAGTGGCCATTAATGGACTTACCGGTGGCAACTATCTGCACCTGATCATGATCGGACTTGCGGTCTTTGCCTTATTCATCTCTCTCGGGGGGATGAAAGTCGTAGCCTATACCGATGTGATCCAGGTAGCGGTACTCATATTTGGCGGTTTGG
>Ga0210409_10002613_pt1 | contig 21177 bp, 16 predicted proteins | sample IncBWH17MmetaG_FD_161649 | JGI IMG/M metagenome (GOLD analysis project Ga0210409, IMG submission 161649) | Forest soil microbial communities from Barre Woods Harvard Forest LTER site, Petersham, Massachusetts, United States - Inc-BW-H-17-M | ecosystem: Environmental > Terrestrial > Soil >...
GCGCATGCGGGCCAGGAAGGAGCCAGGCGACACTTGCCGCATCTGCCGCTTCAGCAATTTTCCGGGGATTGCGGGATTTCCCACGAAAGTAATCCGCGCGACAGGAATGTGCGGTCCATCGCTGATTTCAAAGCACACCTGCACGCTGGCCTGCGCGGATTCCTCTCGCATCATCCGCACGCGCGCGCGCGGATGGCCCAACTCCGCGAGCGCAGCTTCGATCGCCTTAGCGGCCTGATCGAGCTTCACCGGATTTCCCGGCTCGCCCAATCTGGGCGTCAGCCTTTTCTCCACCAGCAACTTTTCGATCTGCGTCCGCGAAAGCAAGCGCGATCCGCGATATTCGACCTTGGTCAGAAAGGGCAACTCCGGTACATGAAACGTTAGTCGCAAATCTTGTTGGGAATCTTCAGAAGGAGTAGCGAGGTTTTCCGCTGGGACTTCAGCGCGCACCGTCTCGAACCATCCCGTTCGCGCCAAGACCCGTACATCATGTTCGATTTTTGCAGCGTCCAGCGCGTCGCCCGCGCGCGAAACAAGCTGTCTTTTCAGCGCTTCGGGAGAAATTCGCCGCAGCCCTGTAAACGTGATTTCGTTCACCGTCGCTCTGCTTTTTCCAACCACTACCCCAAACGCCGTCGCGGACTCTGGCGGATTTTGCCGAAGGGACACGTTCTGCGCGCGCAGGGTCGCCACCCCGACAAACGACACCACCACTCCAGCCGCAATAATCCAGCGTCTTAGCATCGCTCCTCTGCACCAAGGACCGATGCTTGAACGGATGGCGCCTCTTGTCTCCGGGTTGTCCCCGCAAACAAAAAGCCCGCCGCAAAACGCGGCGGGCTTTCAATTCGGTTCTGTACTAGCGCAGGCTCTGTTCCGCGCCAGCCTGATTCTAATCAATCGGCTCGCCGGTACTCGGATCAAGGAATAATTTACCTTGATCATCGTCGTCGCGGCTAAAGTCGAACATTTGCGCAATCGAGTTGGTGATGGCGTCAAACGAGCCCTGGCCGATTCGCTGCCCACCGAGGAAGTTGTCCTCAATGAATCGCAGGACCGAGCTCTGGTCAGTCACTGAGTGGTCCACGAAGTTTTTCCGCGCCCATGGAGAGACAACGAGCAGTGGCTGGCGTGGGCCAAGGCCGCAGCGGCCAAGCGCGTGAGCGTTGGTAGAATCGACCCCAGGTAGGGCCGTCGAATCCGCCGAGCTGCCGCAGAGACCAGGACCAGTGAGTGCGTCCGCCGCGCCATGCGACTGGTTGAGGATCGGTCCGATTTGATGATCGTACCATCCATCGGAATCATCGTACATTATGACCACGGCCGTACTGCTCCACTCAGGTCGCGTTTGCAAGAAGTTGATCACGTTGACTACGAAGGTCTGCTCATCCAATGGGTCGGAATACCCTGCGTGTCCGTCCTGGTACGCGGGTGCTTTCAGAAAGCTCACCGCCGGAAAATTGCGCGCCTTGACTGCGGCGTAGAAGTCGTTGATGTCATATTGATGGTTCGCGAGACCGTCGTGACCAATTTCGGCAATCGACGCTGGCCGCGTGTGGCTTAAATTGGCCGTCAACGGATCGTATTGGAAAAACGCATGATGCGGGATGTAATCCCCGGTTGTCCCGGCAAGGCCGGTCGAACTCCTCTTGCAGCCGGTGGTTCCATTGGGATTTTGAATGGTAAGGTCAAAGCCACCCATGAACCCGCCCCAACTCACGCCCGCCGCGCTCAGCAGCTCGCCGACATTTCGTCCTTTCATGCTCACCACGGCGCCGCCCGAGCAAACGTCTCCCAATGGATCTGGATCGTTGATGACGGTGAACGATCCGTCTCCTCCGTCGACTACCGCGAAGCCAGCGGCCGCTGCGGAAATGTTAGTTGCGCCGTTGGTCTGGCCCGAAACGAGGTTCAGCAAACCCGGCGTAGAGGGTCCAAAGCCTGTGCTATAGGAATTATCGCTCATGGCGAAGTGCTGCGCGTAGTTCCACAATGCAGTGACCGTATTGCCGTCGAAATACCCGAGATTCAGACCTGTGGTGCTGGTCACGCCCGTTCCAGCCGGCGGCGGGCCCGCCTTGCCAACGAACAAAGGGAACAAGTCCATCAATCCGTTGTCGAACGCTTGCTGTTCCGCCTTATAGCCATGGCCCTGGTCTCTTGTGACCCCCTGCGAGCGATCTAGACGAAACGGGTTCGTCGCACCCGTGCCATTCGCCGGATTCAAATTCGGATTGTTGGTCAGAAGCGCCGGGCTTAAGCCATTCACCGTCGGCGTGCCGCGCCGGGCGCGAAAGCTTGGCTCACCTGCCGGATTCAGCGCATTCGGATAGGTTCCGAAATAGTGGTCGAACGAAACATTTTCCTGAAAAATAACCACCAAATGCTTAATAGGAGTGCCGTCTCCATCGCCATCATGTGCAAACGCCGGACTGGCCGGCAGCAATGTGATGGCTGCTGCCGTCAGCGTTGCCAATGCCTTTGTAAAACAATGATGCATAAAGTTTTCTCCTTAGATTCTTTCGACCTTCACACCGCTGAAGTGGACCTTCGCGGACGCGACCAATTCGCCGGGCGTGGCGGGAGTCCGTCCGCAGGCATAAGGTTCTAAGCCGCCCATGTTAGCGGCAGATGAACGCCCCGTCAAAAACTAGTCGACCCACGTCCAACCCATGTAAAATCGCGCCGCACCAAGTGCAGGTTAGATGTGGGACACCCATTGCTGGCTGTCCGACGCATCAAGTCCGTGAGCTTCATAGTTCCAAAAATGGCAGCCGCTTTCGTCGAGTAATCACACAAATAACGACACCGCAAAATGCCCACCCTCGCCCGCAAGCTCCGCCTCACCGACTACTTCACCCTCGCCTTCGGCACCATGGTCGGCGTTGGCTGGCTGGTACTCATGGACGACTGGCTCGCCCGCGGCGGTCCACTAGGCGCCGCGCTCGGCTTCGCTCTCGGCGGGCTCCTTCTCCTTCCTGTCGGCTATGTCTACGGCCAGTGGGTACAGCGCCTGCCCGATGCGGCCAGCGAAGCCGCCTACACCGCGCAGGTTTTTCCGCCGATTGTCAGCTTCTTTACCGGATGGGTGATGCTGCTCGCCTACTTCATCGTTTGCCCGTGGGAAGCGGTTGCCATCGGAAAAGTCGCCGCCTACATTTTTCCGTCCCTCAATGCCTTCGCGCTGTACAGCGTCGCCGGCCAACCCGTTTTCTTGCCGCGCCTTCTCCTCGGCATCGCCATGACCGTCTTCCTCGCCATCCTGAATTACCGCGGCATACGTCTCAGCGCCACGTTTCAGAATTGGACAGCGTCCACCGTCATTCTTCTCTTTCTCCTGCTGCTGGCCGTCAGTGCCTGGCGCGGTTCTCCGGCAAATTTTCAGCCCCTCTTCCGCGCTACTCCGCTCGTCTCTGTCGTGCTCACCCTGCAAATCGTTCCGTATTTCCTGACCGGTTTCGAGTCTGCTCCCAAATGCGCCGAAGAAGCCAATCCCGAATTCAAGCGCACCGGCTACATGCGCGCCATCGCCTTGGCATTGCTTGCCGGCGCCGCTTTTTACGCCCTCACCATACTCGCGGTTGGCTATATCGCCCCGTGGCAAAATCTCGTCGGCAAGCGCTTCGCCACCGCCATTGCCTTCGAGCAGGTGCTCGGCGCTCGCTGGCCGGTTCGCCTCATCTTGGTGATGGCCTTCTTTGGCCTCTTCCAATGCTTCAACGGAAACTTCGTCGCCTCCAGCCGCCTGCTCTTCGCCTACGGCCGCCGCCAAACCATTCCCGCGCCATTCGGCCGCATCCACGAAAAATTTCAGACGCCGTCCATCGCCATCCTGGGCATCGCCGCCGCTACCATCGCCGGCCTGCTCCTCGGCGACGCCCTGCTCGTCCCCGTCACCGAAGTCGGTTCCATGGCCTCCGCCTTCGGCTGGCTTGCCACCTGCGTCTCCTTCTTCCTGGTCGAGCGCAACCTCCGCTCTCGTGCCCTCACCTCTCTCGGCATCCTCGCCGCCGCGCTCCTGCTGATCATGAAACTCGTCCCCGCCTTCCCCGGCCACTTCACGCAAGCCGAATGGCTGGCCCTCGCCGGCTGGCTAGTCCTCGGCGCGTCCCTCCACCTCCGATCCTCATCTTCTCCGCGCACCTCCGCGAACTCCGCGTCTCCGCGTTAGCTTGACGCTCCCATGAATTAACGTATGTCTCTTTGGATTCCAACGGCCACTTCACCGACTGTGTCACGCAACGGAACTCGTTTCGCCATATCGCTGACAGCCGAGACGCGTGTACTATAGTGCGGCTTTCGAAGATCGAAACGAAATTACGGCTCCAGCGTCATTCGTCTGTCGAACTTGAGCTTGCGGAAGGTGCCTTATGCGTTCCCTTGTAAGACGAATTTGTCTGACTGCTTTCACTCTCCTTGTCTGCGGCGCTTTGAGCGCGGCACAGACCGCTCCCACTCTGGAAGCCCGCCGCAAAGCCCTGAGCGATCTCCTTGCTGAGCAATGGGAGTACCGCCTCCGCACCAGTCCTTTGTACGCCTCCTTCCTCGGGGATAAGCGCTGGAATGCCGAACTGGATGATTTTTCGCAAGCGGCGATCGACAAGGATTTGCAGGAAGCACAGAAATTCGTTGCGCGCTTTGAGTCCATCGACACCACCGGCTTCCCCAAACAGGAAGCCTTGAACAAGCGCCTGATCGTTCGCGATCTGAAAGCTCAACTGGAGAGCGCGCGCTTCAAGCCCTGGGAAATGCCGGTGGACCAGCAGAACGGCCTGCAGGTGTTTCTGCCCCAATTGGTGCTGGTTCTCTCCTTCCAGGACGTCAAGGATTACCAGGACTATATTTCGCGCCTGCGGCTGATGCCGCGTTTGCTCGACCAAACCGTCATCCAAATGAAAAAGGGCATGGCCGATAAACTGATGCCGCCCCGCTTTATTATCGACAAGGTCGGTGAGCAAGCTGACGGCATTGCAAAGCAAAAGCCAGACGAATCTCCGTTCGCTCAACCCTTCAAGACCTTTCCCAAATCCATTCCGGAAGCGGAGCAAACACGTCTGCGCGAGCAGGGAATTGCCGCGATCCGCGACGGCGTCCTTCCCGCCTATGCGCATTTCGCGGAATTTGTGCGCAAAGACTACGCCCCGCACGGACGCACCGAGCCAGGTGTGTGGTCGCTGCCGGATGGCGACGCCTACTATGCGTACCTCGTGAAAGAGAGCACCACTACGGATCTCACCCCCGACCAGATTCACCAGCTCGGCCTGGCGCAAGTCAAAGAAATCGAAGCGCGTATGAAGGGAGTGGCCGCGCAACTCGGATACAAAGACCTGAAATCGTTCAATGCCGCCGTCACCGCGGACCCCAAGCTCCACGCCCATTCCCGACAGCAGCTTCTGGATCTCTACACCAAATACATCGACCAGATGTACCCCAAACTGTCGCAGCTCTTCGGTCGCATGCCAAAAGCCAAGGTGGAAGTGATGCAGGTGGAAGAGTTCCGCGAGAAGGATGCTGCTGCCGCTTCGTACGTGCAAGGGACTGTGGATGGCTCGCGTCCCGGACACGTCATGGTCAATACCGGAGATTTTGCGAAGCGCTCGCTCCTGGATATCGAAACGACCGCGTACCACGAAGGTGTGCCTGGGCATCACATGCAAATCGCCATAGGTCAGGAAATGCCGGAGTTGCCTCCCTTCCGGCAAAACGAGTATTTCACCGCTTTCACCGAAGGCTGGGCGCTGTATTCGGAACGACTCGGCAAAGAAGAGGGCTTTTTTCAGGATCCCTACAGCTACTACGGCCACCTTCAGGACGATATGCTGCGCGCCATTCGCCTGGTTGTCGACACCGGCCTGCATTCCAAGCATTGGTCGCGTCAACAAGTGGTCGACTTCTTCCACGACCATTCCACCGAGGACGAGGTCAACGTGCAGTCCGAGACCGACCGCTACATCGCCTGGCCAGCGCAGGCCTTAGGCTACAAAATCGGCCAGCTCCAGATTCTTGAATTGCGCCAGTACGCAAAGGATCAGCTCGGAGACAAATTCGATATTCGTGGCTTCCACGACGAAGTACTGGAGGGTGGGGCTTTGCCGATGAACGTGCTCAAGGAGCGCATCCACGACTGGGTCGCGCTTCAGAAATCATCCTCCGAATCTCCCAAGGCGGAAGCGAAAGCCCCCGGAAGCCGCTAGCCCTTGCCCAAACGGTCAGCGCGGTAGGCGACCGGATGGCTCACCGGCGTCGCCCATGTCTCTGATCAGTTCGTCCAATTGCGTTTCCAAACTGTTGAGTTTGTCCTGTTCCGTTCGCAGTTGCTGCTCGGCCTCGACTTCTGTCACTTGACGTTCCTGCTCAAGGTTCGTCGAGGCTTCGAGGTCGGACTTGGCGCGCTTGAGCGACTCTTCGACTTGCGCCGCGCCCTCCGCAGCGTTTGGGGCCTCGTCCTCGAAATGCTTGATTTCCGCCGCTTCACTCTTCATAACGGCTTGCACTTCAGCGAGCTTCGAGCGAGCGTCATCCAAGTGTTGCGACGCACGCGTTACGGCCACTTCTTGGATTTGCAAGCGAGACAGCAGAATTTGGGCGCTTTGTATTCTTCCCAGCGAAACCTGCAAGGCCTGGCGAAGCTCGCGGACCTCCGCTAGCAGAGCCCGTAGCGTCTGCGAATCTGACGAAGTCGTCTGGCCGAAAGCAGCCGCTGTCATTCCGAAAACCACAAGGATCAGAAAATATGCTCGCCGCATTGCGAACCTCCTAGCCTAAGCTACGCCAATACTAGACTGTTCATGCCGAAAAATCGTGGGTATGCGACCATCCAAGGTCTGGGCCGCGCGCCCGGTGATTCGGGTATATACGTTGGTGATTCGTTTAGCTTTTTTCTTCTCGGCGAGTCTTGCTCTGCGTTCTTCAATGCACGTAATAGCCGCTCTTGGCATTGACAACGTAATCGTGCCCCTTTTTTCCGAACGAGGACGCCAGTCGAACATCCAGTTTATGTGGTTTGCCCTCGGCTCCGGTGGCCTGCGTGTAATATCCCAGCGTGTAGCGCGTCTTGATTCGCTGGATCAGCGCGCGAAATACCGCGTCCAGATGCGCCACATCTTGCACGTCGAAGATTTCTCCGCCCGTCTGCTCCATAACTTTGCGAATGTTCACCAGCCCTGGAATCATGCTCGCGGCGAATAGCGTTCCCGGCGGGTTGTATCCGGGGATCTTCAGGTTATATAAGACTGCATCCGCGGCGATCGATTCCGTGACGATGTCTCTCGTCCCCTGTCCACCCGCGTCCGTGCCAACGTCATCGCTGATTAGAATGATCACCCGGCGGCCCTTCGGCGGCGCGTTGAGCAGATACTTGGCGGCGACAAAAATGCCGTCATTGATATTCGTGGCCCCGCCTACGTGGAATGCATTGATCTGCTCGGCAATCTCGCTCTTGTCGCTGGTGAACGGCACCCGCAATTCGGCCTCGGTGGAAAACGTAAATAGCGCCACCTCGTCTTCGGGTTTAAGCGCCGCCAGGGCCGTGCCGGCGGCTTCCCGCAACGGTCCCAGAAATGGACCAATCGAATCGCTTAAATCCAATACCAGCGCGACATTGAGCGGCAGTTCATCCCTGCTGAAGACCTCTACTTTTTGCGCCACGCCATCTTCGCGAAGCTCGAAGTTCTCCTTTTTCAGATCGGACATGATTTGCCCGCCCTTCGTCTTCACGGTGGCGTCCACCAATACAAGGTTCACGTTCACGCGAACCATGCCTTCGTCCTGGTTCTGCCGTGGAACACAGATTCGCGAGAAAAAGCCGGCGAAAACGATCAGAACGGACAAGCGTAGTGTGTTTCGCCAAAAGGTGGACATCGTTGCTGCGTTAGGCTGACTCCTGTGAAGTGGGGATTACCTCAGGACGTCTTCTTGTGAGAAATCTTGCGGCGAATATCCGGCCAAAACTCTTTCACTACGATCGTAATGGTGTCGTATCCAATCTGCGAGCCCCACACGCTCAAGGAATTCGATAAGGTTTTGTCGGCGTGCGGGTGGTAGCTGTAGGTTGAAATGCCAGCGGAGATCGCGCTGCCAAAGATCTCGGAGGCGTTGAACTGACTGGTGCCGGAGTCCGAGCGCGTGACAAATATGCGGGTTATCGCATAGCCGGTGCGATGCCAGAATCCTCCTTTACCCAACTGGAAGAAGCGGGGATCCTGGTGCAACACGGAGGGAAAAATCGCGGAGGTCCAGAAGTTTTCGATCGTGCCGTCCGCGAAAGCGGCTCCATAACGCTTTCCGTAACCCGCGGCGCCCTGACCGTAACCGGGCTCACTGTTTTCCGCCTGGCTGATCCCAGCCAGAAATCCGTACCAGGGGAACTCCACGTAGTCAAACGAGGACCGCGCCACGACCTTGAATTTTTGCCCGGTGGTTAGCGGCGGAATCTGCCCGGCATTCTCAACCGTCAGGAAGTTTGGCAGGGTAAAGAACAGCCGGTCCTTCGACGTGCCCGTCTGATCCTTTTGGTCCTTGGTCTTGTCGTCTTTGTCCTTGTCGTCCTTGCCCGCTTCTCCCGGTTTTGATTGTGGTTGCGAGGCCGGTGGTTGCTGCGCAGGCGTCTGTTCTTGCTGCGCAAGCGCGGGAAGCGCCATCAATAGGGTGGCGATTGCAATCACCGCGAAATGAATCTGTGGCACCAAGCGGAGTCGTTTAGTCATCACCATCAATCATCTTACAGGTCCTTCCAGCCGCGGGCTTTGCAGCAATCAGCGTGTCTAAAAGAGGATGGCATGCTCACTCAAGGTCGTTGGCCATGAGTGGCTGCATTCTCTTTCGCTGAAACTGGATTCGGGAAACTATCTACGGATCGAATTTCCCACAAATTCAGACACTAAAGATAGATTCCTTGAGCGCACAAAAGGTTTCACGCGGCTATGGTCATCGCACCACTGGGAATTCTCTGAACAACGAGAACGCGCAGAATCCGCGAATCATCTTCGACATGCCCGCCACGAACGGGATCGAGTGCCGCCGCCCGAGCACACCCACGCCGAGCCGCGCACGCAAGAGTGGGACAGCCTATTAGGCTGTCCGTCATGCGCCGCACGTCGACAATGCTCATCGCAGCGCAAAAACTGCCTCGGCGGCAGGGGCCGCTTACGGGTTTGCAGCCGCCGCCGTGTATACTCGGATATCCAATTTATGATTCCTTTTTTGCATCTGGGGCCGATTACGATTCCCACCTTCGGCTTGATGGTAGCCACCGCGCTGCTCGTCTCCGCCTACGTTCTGCAAGCGGATTTCAATCGCCGCCGCGCGCAGCTCGCGCGCCTTCCCGGATACAAAGAGCAGCGCGACGAAGGCTTTCTCATCATCGGTGTCGCGGGAATCGCCGGCCTGATTGGCGCGCGTCTCTATCACGTGCTGGAAAGCCCCAGCGAATTTTTCGCCGACCCGTGGAATTTGCTGTTCAGCCGCTTTGGCTTTGCCTGGTTCGGCGGTTTCCTGGGCGGCTTCGTGGCGCTGGTTATTCTGGCCCACCGCCCGAAAATTCCGCTGCTGGAATTTCTGGATATTTGCTCGCCGGCGGCGTGCGTTGGCTACGCTATCGGCCGCATCGGCTGTTTGCTTTCGGGAGACGGCGATTATGGCGTGCCGACTTCGCTGCCCTGGGGCATGAGTTTTCCCAACGGCGTCGTGCCCACCACGCAGCGCGTGCATCCCACGCCGCTCTACGAATTTTTTATCTGGCTCGCCATCGCCGCGTTTCTCTGGCACATGGGTACAAAATCGTTGCGCGGCCCGAAAGCCCGCGGCGAGATTTTTTGCAATTATCTGATTCTCACCGGCGTTGCGCGGTTTCTGATCGAACTAATCCGCATCAACCCGCGCTCGTTTTTCGGTTTGTCGAACGCGCAAGCGGCCAGCTTGGTCTCGATCCTTCTTGGCGCGGTGTTGCTTTGGCGTATCAAAAGCCAATTTCACGCGCTCAAGAAAGAGCACCGCATCGTAGAGCACATCGCCGCGCGCGGCGACGTGCTCCAGCCGGAATATCACAAGCCTACGCCAGAATGCCCGCACCCGGAGCGCTGGCACATGTATGACTCCATGACCGCCGAAGTCGAAGTCCTCGATTTCCTGAAAGCGATCGTCACCACCATCAAGCCCGAACTGGTGGTGGAGACCGGAACGTTTTCCGGCTTGAGCACGCTGCGCATCGCCGAAGGCCTGAAATCCAATGGTTTTGGCCGCGTAATCACCTGTGAATACGACGCAAAAGTGTTTGCCGCCGCGAAAGAACGCTTCGCCGCATCCGGGCTCGCGGATTGGATCGACGCCCGCAACGAATCGAGTCTGGAAATGAAAGTGGACGGACGCATCGACTTGCTATTTTGCGACAGCGACGCCCCGATTCGCGGACAGGAAGTCCGCCATTTTCTCCCGCAAATGAATCCGCACGGTCTGATCTTGATGCACGACGCCAGCTCCGCCATGAAAACCGTTCGCGAAGCCGCCCTGCAACTGGAGCAAGAAGGATTAATCTCCGCGGTGCTGCTGCCCACCCCGCGAGGTCTGGTGGTCGCTCAAAAGCGTGCAGGCCGCATGTAGAGGCCGGGCTTCAGCCCGGCCCGCCCGAGACGGCCGAAGGAAAAACAGTGCAACGACCCTAGCGGAGAGAGCCCGCGCAGAGAAGAGAAAATGTGCTACAGCATTTGGCGGAGGACGTATTGCAAAATGCCGCCGTGATGGTAGTAGGAAACTTCTTCGGGAGTATCGATGCGGGCGATTACGGAGAATTGTTTCGTTTTGCCGCCCTCGGATTTTGCGCGGACGGTGATGGACTTTCCGGGAGCCAGCGAGGCGATGCCTTCGATGTCGAAAATTTCGTGGCCGGTCAGTCCAAGCGATTCGCGAGTTTCGCCGGCTTTAAATTCGAGCGGCATCACGCCCATGCCGATCAGGTTGCTGCGGTGGATACGTTCGTAACTTTCGACGATGACGGCTTTCACGCCGAGCAGGCGAGTGCCTTTTGCGGCCCAATCGCGCGAGGAGCCGGAGCCGTATTCCTTTCCGGCGATGACCACAAGCGGGACGCCGGCTTCGCGGTATTTCACGGCGGCGTCGTAGATGGTCATTTTTTCGCCGCCGGGAAGATACAGAGTCCAGCCGCCTTCGGTGCCGGGAGCGAGTTGATTGCGCAAGCGAATGTTGGCGAAGGTGCCGCGCACCATGACTTCGTGATTGCCGCGGCGCGCGCCGTAGGAATTGAATTCGTGGGGCTTCACGCCATTGCCGACCAGGTATTTTCCGGCGGGTGAATCCACGGGAATCGAGCCGGCCGGAGAAATGTGGTCGGTCGTGACGCTGTCGCCGAGCACGGCGAGTACGCGCGCGGCGTGAACATCCGCGAGCGGCGGCGGCGTTTTCGGCATGTTGTCGAAATAGGGCGGCAATTTGATGTACGTCGATTTCGGATCCCACTGATAGAGATCGCCCTGCGGAACGCGCATCCCTTTCCAGTGCGCGTCACCTTCATAAACTTCGCTGTACTGCTTCGTGTACATGCTGGTGGAAACCGAGGCGCGCACGGTGGATTCAATTTCTTGCGGCGTGGGCCAAATGTCGCTGAGGAAAACGGGCTTGCCGGATTTGTCGTTGCCGAGCGGCTCGGTGGTGAGATCCAGGTCCATGCGTCCCGCGAGCGCGTAGGCAACCACGAGCGGCGGAGAAGCGAGATAGTTTGCGCGCACGAGGGGATGGATGCGTCCCTCGAAATTGCGATTGCCGCTGAGGACCGCGACGGCGACGAGATTATTTTCCTTGATGGCCGCGCTGATGGCGTCGGATAGCGGACCGCTGTTGCCGATGCAGGTGGTGCAGCCGTAGCCGACGAGATGAAATTTTAGCTTTTCGAGAAACGGTGTGAGCCCGGCAGCGGCGAGATAGTCGGTGACGACTTTAGAGCCGGGTGCAAGGCTGGTTTTCACCCAGGGTTTGACTTGCAGGCCGCGCTCCACCGCTTTCTTGGCGAGGAGTCCCGCGCCGAGCATGAGGGATGGATTCGAAGTGTTGGTGCAGCTGGTGATGGCGGCAATGACCACCGCGCCGCTGGAAAGATCGAACGAGTCGCCGTTGTTGCGGACTTGGATGTGTTTTTGCGGGGTGCCTTCGACAACTTTGGTGAAAGAAGATTTTGCGTTGCGCAGCGCGACACGATCTTGGGGGCGCTTGGGTCCGGCAACGGTGGGCTCGACGGTACCCAGGTCGAGCTCGAGCTTGTCGCTGAAAACCGGATCTGGCGTGGAGTCGGTGCGAAACAGAAATTGTTCCTTGCAATAGGCTTCTACGAGCGCGATCTGTTCGTGAGCGCGGCCGGTAAATTGGAGATACGCGAGCGTTTCGGAATCGACTGGGAAAAATCCCATCGTCGCGCCGTATTCCGGAGCCATGTTGGCGATAGTCGCGCGATCGGGAACGCTGAGTGTGGAAAGGCCAGTGCCGTAGAACTCGACGAATTTGCCGACCACGCCTTTCTTGCGCAGCATTTCGGTGACGGTGAGAACGAGGTCGGTGGCCGTGGCGCCTTCGCGAAGCTTGCCGTGCAAGCGGAAGCCGACCACTTCGGGAATCAGCATGGAGGAAGGCTGGCCGAGCATCGCCGCTTCTGCTTCGATGCCGCCAACGCCCCAACCAAAAACGCCAAGCGCATTGACCATGGTGGTGTGCGAATCGGTGCCGACCACGGAATCGGGATAGGCTTCGACGCGGGTTCCAAAAGGAGCGGCGCAGACCACGCGCGCCAAGTACTCGAGATTGACCTGGTGGCAGATGCCGGTGTCGGGAGGAACGACTTTGAAATTCTTGAAGGCGGTCTGGCCCCAGCGAAGAAAGGCGTAGCGCTCGACGTTGCGCTGAAACTCCAGTTCGGCGTTGAGGCCGAAAGCGTTGGCGTCGCCGAATTTGTCGACTTGCACGGAATGGTCAATGACCAGCTCGGCGGGGAACAGCGGATTGATGCGCGAGGGATTGCCGCCCATGCGTTTGACGGCTTCGCGCATGGTGGCGAGATCGACCACGGCAGGAACGCCGGTGAAATCCTGCAGCAGGACGCGCGCGGGCATGAAGGCGATTTCTTTTTGCGCGGCGTTGGGAGTCCAGCCGGCGAGGGCTTGAATGTCGTTGGGGCCGACGAAGCGGCCATCTTCACAGCGCAACAGATTTTCGAGGAGGATGCGGAGGGAAAAGGGCAGCCGGGCTACGGTGTGGATGCCGTGCTTTTCGAGCTTTTCGAAGCGATGAATATCAAAGGATTGCGCGCCGACGTTGAGCTTGTCGCGCGTGCCGAAAGAATTGCCTGCGGGGATGGCCATCCTGGCTTCCTTTCAGAGGCTAGCGCAGGTTTATATCATAGCTGAAAACGAAACCGAGCGCGGGCAGTGGCGGATACCGGAGGTTATTTGGCTTGGAAGAAAGAACAGGCGCACAGCTAGGATTCGCTGTGCCACGGTTTCGCTCATCGTGTCTAGCCAGTGCATACGTTGAGGACCTTCAGTTACCCTCGCGTGGTAGCTTCGGGATGACACCGATTGGAGCGGTATACTTGAGTCTGCGATGAAAATTGCGCTGATTTCGACGTATGAGTTGGGGCGGCAGCCTTTTGGGTTGGTGTCGCCGGCGGCCTGGTTGCGGGGGCGCGGGCATTCGGTAGCTTGTTTTGATTTGACGCGGCAGGAGCTGGATTCGGGGGCCGTGCGCTCTGCGGAGTTGATTGCGATTTATTTGCCAATGCATACGGCTACGCGGCTGGCTTGTAAATTGATTCCTTCGCTGCTGGCGCAGAATTTGCAGGCGCATATTTGTTGTTATGGGTTGTACGCGCCTATGAATGCGGAATATTTGCGGTCGCTGGGTGTGGGGACGATTCTTGGCGGAGAGTTTGAAGGTGAGTTGGTGCGGTTGGCGGAGAGGCTGGCTACCTCGCGGGGCGCGCGATTGGCGAGGGGACATGCGCTAGCGAAGGAGAAAAGCCCTCGAATTTTGGACGCCGTGCCAAGCAGGGGCGCAGCATGCTGCGCCCCTACGCAAACTGAGGCGATGATTTCGATGGAGCGGTTGAAGTTTGAGGTGCCGGATCGGGCGGGACTTGCGCCGATTGCGAAATATGCGCATCTGATTGTGCCTGGTGACGGGTATCGCTTGGTGGGATCTACGGAGGCTAGCCGGGGGTGCAAACATCTTTGCCGGCATTGCCCGATTGTGCCGGTTTATAACGGAGTGTTTCGGATTGTGGAGCGGGACGTGGTGATGGCGGATGTGCGGCAGCAGGTGGCGGCGGGGGCGCAGCATATTTCGTTTGGCGATCCGGATTTTTTCAACGGGATACGGCACGCGATGGAATTGGTGGAGGCGTTTCACGCCGAGTTTCCTGGGACTACTTACGATGTGACTATCAAGATTGAGCATTTGCGGAAGCAGGAGCGGCACTTGGCACGACTGCGGGATACGGGTTGCTTGTTTGTGATCAGCGCGGCGGAGTCGGTGGACGATGGAATTTTGGAGCGGCTGGACAAGGGTCATACGCGCGAGGATTTTCTGTATGTGGCGCGGAAGTTTCGCGAGTTGGGGATGACGCTGCATCCGACGTTTGTGCCGTTTACTCCGTGGACGACGGTCGAAGGATATCTGGATTTGCTGCGTGTTTTGGCGGCGGAGGAATTGATTGAGAATGTGGCGCCGATCCAGTTGGGAATACGGTTGCTGATTCCGGAGGGTTCGCGGTTGCTGGAATTGGAGGAAGTGCGGGGGATGGTGGGAGCGTTTGACGCAGAGTCGCTTGTGTATCCGTGGGGGAATGCGGATGCGCGGGTGGACGCGTTGAGCGAGACGGTGCAATCGATTGCGGCCGAGGCGGACCGGAAGAAGGAATCGCGAACGGCGGCGTTTGCGCGGATTTGGGAGGCGGCGCATGCGGCGGCGGGGGTGATCGCGGCGGAGTTGCCGGTGAGGGAGTTGCGAGCGGTGCCGTTTTTGAGTGAGCCGTGGTATTGCTGCGCGGAGCCTACGCGGGATCAGCTGGTGGCTATTGGAGGGGCGGCGGCGGTTCAGACGCAGCCTGAACGCGCGGTGATAGCCGATGGATTTGTTTAAATCGCGAGGAAAAAGATTAACACAAAGGGCGCAGAGGGAAGCGCACAGAGGGCACGGAGAGTTTAGTGGCGAATGGTAAGCGGGTGTTAGTGTTTGCGGGGAAGCTGGGGTATCAGACGCGGAGCTTTGATGTGGCGGCGCGGAAGCTTGGCGTTGGGTTGGGGTTTGTTACGGACCGGTGTCACCAGCTGGATGATCCTTGGGGGGATCGGGCGACTGCGGTGCATTTCGAGTCGCCGGAGACGGCGGCTTACGCCGTGTTAGAGGCGGTACGCGCCGGCGGACGCGCGGATGGGATTTTGGCGTTGGGAGATCGGCCGGCGGTGGCGGCCGCTTATGTGGCGCGCGGTTTAGGACTGGCTTACAACCATCCGTTGGCGGTGGAGGCTTGCCGCAGCAAATCGCGGATGCGCGAGGTGTTTCGCGATGCGGGACTGCGCGTGCCGTGGTTTCGCGCGGTGCCGTTGCAGCCCGCGCCGGAGCCGGTGCTGCTGGGGATTTCGTATCCGTGTGTGTTGAAGCCGCTTTCGCTTTCGGCGAGTACGGGAGTGATTCGCGCTAACAATCGCGAGGAGTTCTTACGAGCCGCGGCGCGCGTGCGACACGTGCTCGAATCACCGGAAATTTTGGCGAACCGGGAAGCGAATCTGGATCAGATGATCGTGGAGGGTTACATTCCGGGAAGGGAAGTGGCGGTGGAAGGGCTGCTGACGGACGGAGAATTTCGCGTGCTGGCGATTTTTGATAAGGCGGATCCGCTGGAGGGCCCGTTTTTTGAGGAGACAATTTACGTTACACCTTCGCGTTTGGGCGAAGCGCAGCGGAAAGAAATTGAAAAGTGTGCGGTGGATGCGGTGCGGGCTCTGGGGCTGTCGCATGGGCCGGTGCACGCGGAGTTTCGGATTAATGAAGAGGGGGTGTGGCCGTTGGAGGTGGCGCCGCGGCCGATTGGAGGATTGTGCGCGCGGGCGCTGCGGTTTGTGAGCGGCCAGAGCAGCGAAGTGATTGGGTTAGAGGAATTGCTGTTGCGGCAGGCGGTGGAGATGCCGGTTGGAAATTGGAAGCGGGAGGCGGCGGCTTCTGGAGTAATGATGATTCCGGTGCCGGCGAGTGGGGTGCTAGAGAGGGTGGAGGGCGAGGAATTGGCGCGGGCGGTACCTCACATTGCTGAGTTGGAGATTACGGCGCGGTTGCACGATTACATTGCTGCTTGGCCGGACGGTTCGAGCTACTTGGGATTTTTGTTTGCGCGGGCAGAGACGGCGGAGGAAGTGGAAGGGGCGTTGCGAGCGGCGCATGCAGAGTTAAGATTTACGATTCGCGAGAGGCTGGCGGTGGAGCATCCGGCTACGGGGCGGGTGGTTGGGTAGCTGGGGTGCGAATAAGAAAAAAGATTTAACACAGAGCACACAGAGGTCACAGAGACGCCTCGAATACACCTTCAATTGTAGGCGAATGGAAGATTAGCTTTTGGCTTTGGGGGCGACGTAGCCTTCGGGGAGCTTGGCGCCTTCGCCGAAGAAGAACTGCTCCATTTGCTCTTCCATGATTTTTTGTGAGCTGGGATCGAGGGGATTGAGGCGGTATTCGTTCATGACCATTTTGGAGTGCTCGATCCAGAGCTTCCAGGCGTCTTTCGAAACAGTTTCGTAGACACGCTTGCCGAGCTCGCCTTTCCAAGGCGGGCGATCGAGGCCGGGCAGGTCGCGGCCGAATTTGACGCAGTGCACCATGCGCGTGCCGGGCTGGACCGGCTCATTCGCGGACGATGCGTGCCCGCAGGAATCGTTGGCCATTACGGAGTCTCCTCGTCGAGTACGTTTTTGACGATACCGCAACGGAGGGAAAATTCCTAGTGCGCGACGGGCGAGGACGATAGCGAATCGGGTTACGGGATAGTAGAATCGCGGCGCTTTGCAGCGCTTGAGGTGCGGGCTCTTGTCTGAAATCACCACGTTGTTCTGGGATATCGGCGGGGTCATTCTGACCAACGGGTGGGGCACCGCGTCGCGGCGGGCGGCGGCGGAAACGTTTCATTTGGATTGGGACGAGTTTCAGGACCGGCACGACCTATCGTTTCCGGCGTTCGATTCGGGAAATATCTCGCTGAACGAGTATCTCAACCGCACGCTGTTTTACCGGCCGCGGGCGTTCACGCGGGAGGAGTTCGCGGCGTTCATGTTCGCGCAATCGCGGGAGCATCCGGAAACGCGGGCGGTGCTGGCTCGGGCGGCGCGGACGGGGAAATATTTTATCGGGTCGATCAACAACGAGCCACTGGAGCTGAACGAATACCGAATTGCGGCGTTTCATTTGCGGCGGGATTTCCAGGTGTTCTTCAGTTCGTGTTATTTGCACACGCGGAAGCCGGAGGAGATGATATTCCGCATCGCGCTGGAGGTGACGCAGCGGCCCGCGGGGGAGTGCGTGTTCATCGACGATCGGCCGCTGAACCTGGAGAATCCGAAGAAGCTGGGGATGAAAACGATTCATTACCAGAACGCGGAACAACTGCGCGCGGAACTGAAAAATTGCGGTGTTGAGGTATAGTGTCGTGCACCGGTGATGGGATGAATAGAACGGCAACATTGGAAGATATCGAGGTCGACGCTAGCCCGGTGGGCAGCGTGAGCTCCAGCGTGAACGAGCCATGCACCGTGGTGCTGTTTGGCGCTTCGGGCGACCTGGCCAAACGCAAAGTGATTCCGGCGATGTATGACCTGGCGATCAACAATTCGCTGGGGCCGCGCTATGCGATTGTGGGCTTCGCGCGAACGGCGATGAGCGACGACAGCTTTCGCGGCACGGCGGGAGAAGCGGCCAAGAGCATCTCCGAAGTAGGGCCGATTGATCCGAAAAAGTGGAACGAATTTGCGTCGAACCTTTATTACCAGGGCGGCGAATATGGGAGCGCGGAAGATTTCCAGAAGCTAGCCAAGCGCCTGGTCGATTTGAGCGCGGAGAAAAAACTGGGTGGGAACCGGCTGTTTTATCTTTCGACGCCACCGGAGGTTTACCCGCACATCGTGGAACAGTTGGGGCGAGCGGGATTAGCGAAAGCGGCGTCTCCGGACGCGTGGGTGCGCATCATTATTGAGAAGCCGTTTGGGCGCGACCTGGCGTCGGCGAAAGAGCTGAACAAGATCGTGCTTAGCGTATTTAATGAGCCGCAGGTCTACCGAATCGATCATTACCTGGGCAAGGACACGGTGCAGAACCTCTTGGTGCTGCGCTTCAGCAACGGGATCTTCGAGCCGCTGTGGAACCGCAACTACGTGGACCACGTGCAGATTACGGCGGCGGAAACGCTGGGAGTGGAGCGGCGCGGCGGATTTTACGAAACGGCGGGCGCGCTGCGCGACATGATCCAGAGCCATGTCTTGCAGTTGACGTCGCTGGTGGCGGTGGAACCTCCGGCGCAATTCGACGCGACGGCAGTGCGCAACGAAAAACTGAAGATATTGCAATCGATTCGCCCCTTCGATTTGGGCATGGTGGCGCAGTCGGTGGTGCGCGGGCAATATGGGCCTGGCGCGGTCGATGGCAAGAGTGTGCCGGGATACCGGCAGGAGCCGGGCGTGAATCCGCATTCGCGGACGGAAACGTTCGTCGCGATGGAATTGCAGATCGACAATTGGCGGTGGGCGGGCGTGCCGTTTTATTTGCGCACCGGAAAGCGGCTGGCGAAACGCAGCACGGAGATTGTGATTCAGTTCAGGCGCGCGCCGCACATTGTGTTTCGCGAGCGGGAGGTGGAAGACAACCGGCTGGTGCTGAATATCCAGCCGGACGAAGGGATTTCCGTTTCGTTTGGAGCCAAGCGGCCGGGAACGGAAATGGGGATCGGGCACGTAGCGATGAATTTCAGTTACCGCGAGGCGTTCGGCGACGGGAAGACGCGAAGCGCGTACGCCACCTTGCTGGGGGATTGCGTGCGCGGGGATGCGACGCTGTTTGACCGCGGGGACAGCGTGGAGGCGGCGTGGGCGCTGGTCGATCCGATTTTGGATGTGTGGAGCGCGGCGAAGACGCAAAGCGTACCGATATATCCGGCGGGGAGCTGGGGGCCGCGGGAATCGGACCTTTTGCTCGACCGTGGCGGGAGACGCTGGTACAACCCGTAATTCGGCGACGGCGGCGCTGAGGAAGGCAATCAAGATTAGGAACAGGGGGCAACGGTGATCCTTGCGGGCGACGTCGGCGGAACGAAATGCAACCTTGCGCTGTTCGCGGAGAAGAACGGCACGCTGACGCCGGTATTCCGGCAGCGATTTGCGAGCAAGGAATTCGCGCAATTTGATTTGATCGTGAAGGAGTTTTCGCGGCTGGCGGCGCCGCACCTGGCTTCCGATCCCGTGGTGGCCGCGGGTTTCGGTGTGGCGGGGCCGGTGATCGACAACCACGTGCGCGCAACAAATCTGCCGTGGACGGTGGATGCGCGGACGCTGGCCTCGGAATTGGACGTCGCCAAAATCGTGCTGATGAACGACCTGGGCGCGACAGGGCACAGCATCGAGCATTTGCCGCCGGAGGAATTTTGCGTGCTGAATCCCGGGAAGCCAGAGCCGGGCGGGACGCGGGCGCTGCTGGCGGCGGGAACGGGATTGGGGCAGTCGATATTGGTGTGGGACGGCGCGCGCTATCGGATTGTGCCGTCGGAGGGCGGGCATTCGGATTTCGCGCCGCACACGGAGCAGCAGATCGAGTTGTTACGGTTTATGCGGCGGAGGTATCCGCAGGTCAGCTGGGAGCTGATTTTGTCGGGGCGCGGGTTTCGCACGCTGCACGAGTTTCTCGCGCCGGAAGTGAAGCACGCGTCGTTCGAAGACCCGGACGCCGATCCCGCGCCAGAGATTACCCAGAAAGGTTTGGCGAAGACGTGCCCCATTTGCGTGGAGACGCTGGATTTGTGGGTTTCTATTTACGGCGCGGAGGCGGGAAACCTAGCGCTGAAGGTGCTGGCGCTGGGCGGGGTCTATGTGGCGGGCGGGATCGCCGTGAAAATCATCGAGAAGATCAAGGACGGGACTTTTTTCCGGTCGTTCAAGGATAAATGGCATTTCGAGAATTTGCTGGCGAACACTCCGGTTTCGGTGGTGCTCAATGAATCCGCGCCCCTGCTGGGCGCGGCCTATGAGGCGCTGGCGGCGATCGAAAAGCAACAGGTCTGGAACGCCCGCTGAACTGTTTCGGCACGTCACTTTGAATCTCGCGTGCCCGCGCAGCCCTGCCTGTTACGCTTGCGTGAGTGGACTTCCTGGAAGAACAATTCGGAGAGTGGAAGCCGATCTCGCGAACTGCGGGAATCGGATGGCTGTGCTTCTATTTTTTGTTCCTGGTGTATGCCGCGCGAGACCGCTCGGGCTTCCTTTTTCTGGACTTCGCGAATTTGATGATTCATGAATGCGGGCATCCACTCTTCAGCCCGTTTGGCTACACGATCATGATTCTGGGTGGGACGCTGGCGGAACTGATTGTTCCGCTGCTATGCGCCGTTTATTTCTTTTGGCACCGCGAAGTTGCGGGGACCGCGTTTTGCGGGTTTTGGTTCTTCGAGAATTTTCCGTACATCGGCACGTACATGGCCGATGCGCGGGCGCAGGAATTGCCGCTGGTCGGTTCGGGCGACCACGACTGGGCAATATTGTTCGGGCAGTGGGGATTGTTGATGCAGGACCATAAAATTGGTGGCGCGATGCACGCGATTGGCTGGATGGGGATGATCGTGGTAGCTGGGTGGCTGGCGTGGCGGACTTATCAGAGCGCCCAAGCAGAGGAGAATGCACGCGCGGAGGCCTCGGCTCGCTGAGAAGCTTGCGTCGTCGCTTTGCCCAGCGTGTTCAACCTTACATATTTTTGGTAATCTAGGACCGCTTTGACGATTCGCAGCGGCAGGTGCGCGCGCGAAATACGATCTTCAGGCAAGCAGACCAGGGAGCACTTCATGAGCAGTGTCAGCACCGTGCACGAGACGAAGCTTCAGAACTATGTCAACGGGGCGTGGCGAGCTTCGACGGCGACGGAGTTTGTCGAAGTGAT
>Ga0210409_10002614_pt1 | contig 21170 bp, 18 predicted proteins | sample IncBWH17MmetaG_FD_161649 | JGI IMG/M metagenome (GOLD analysis project Ga0210409, IMG submission 161649) | Forest soil microbial communities from Barre Woods Harvard Forest LTER site, Petersham, Massachusetts, United States - Inc-BW-H-17-M | ecosystem: Environmental > Terrestrial > Soil >...
GAAATCCGCACCCTGGTGTCGTTCTTCCAGGCCATGTCCAGCCAGCCGCAGCCCTACATTCCGCAGAAGATCGAACCGATCACCACGGCGGAAAAAGAAATGGCTCGCGACTTGTTCACCAGCACGGCCGCGCCCTGCCTCAAGTGCCACGCGACAGGCGAACCGGGACACGACAAAAACGCCATCGCTCCGAATTTCCTTTTCGCCAAGGAGCGATTGCAACCCGGCTGGACCGAACGTTGGATCACCAATCCAGCACTCATCGCCCCAGGAACCGCCATGCCTTCCGGCCTGTTCAAGCGCGACGGCGATCGCTGGGTTTTCTCCGGCCCGGTGCCGGCGAGCTTTAAGGGATATTCGGGCGACCATGCCAACTTGCTGGTGCGCTATATGTTTGAATTGACGGCTGAGGAGCAGCGTGCGTTGATGGGCCGAACGCCTTCCGGCGGCGGCTCGGGTGGCGCAGGGAAGTAAAGCTGATTGAATTTGCTATCATAGGGTGAGAAATTCTGCATTTGAATAGGAGGAACCGTTTCGTGATGAAATCAAGATTGAGCATGTACTCGCTGGCAGTCGCGGCGTTCGCATTGGCGATCACCGGTTGCGGCGGGAGTAAGCAGGAATCCACGGACAACACAGCCGCGCCGGCGGGTGCACCGGCCGGAAAATCGGTTGATGCCGCTACGGCAGGCGAGGTCACAGGATCAGTGAAGCTCGACGGCGCCGGGCCAAAAGCGAAGACCATCAACATGGCAGCGGAACCCGCCTGTGCCAAAGGCCGCACCAGCCCGGCGATGACCGAAGAGGTCGTCACCGGAGACGGGGGGGCCCTGGCCAACGTCGTCGTATACGTAAAGACCGGCCTCGAAGGATATTCCTTCCCGGCTCCGTCAGGCGCAGTGACCATCACGCAAGAGGGTTGCCAGTATCACCCGCACGTCATTGCCATGCAGGTGGGACAGAACATCGATGTGGTGAACAAAGACATGACCACGCACAACATCCACCCTATCCCCAAGGATAATCGCGAGTGGAACGAATCGCAGCCGCCCGGCGCCTCGCCCATTGAGAAATCATTCAGCCGCGAGGAAATTGCCATCCCCGTGAAGTGCAATGTCCATCCTTGGATGAAGGCCTACATGGCCGTCATGGCGAACCCGGATTTCCAGGTCACTGATAAAGACGGCAAATTCGATCTGAAAAATCTTCCGCCCGGCACATACACGGTGATCGCCTGGCACGAACTCTATGGTTCGAGCGACCCGCAAACCGTCACTATCGGCCCCAAAGAAACCAAGAATGTGACGTTCACATTCAAAGCCGCGGCCGCTGCTGGAGACTAAATCGCAAGTCTCTCCGCGCCCTTCGTATTTCTCTGCGTTCTCTGTGCTAAAGCCATAAAGGCTTAACACAGAGAACGCAGAGCAAAGCACAGAGGGCCACAGAGAAGAACATCAGAAACCCGGGGCGGGTTCAGGGCTTGCCCCGGCGTTCGAACTCAGATGATCACCGCTTACAATAAGGCCGTCCACCAATACGCTGTCTTTACGGCGTCGTGCACGTTTCTGCTGTTGATCGCCGGAGCTTTGGTTACTTCGAATGATGCGGGGCTCTCCATTCCGGATTGGCCTCTGGCCTATGGTTCATTGACCCCACCCATGGTTGGCGGCATCCGCTACGAATTCACTCACCGCGTGATTGCCACCTGCGTAGGCCTTCTGACGATCGGACTCGCGGCTTGGCTATGGAAGGCCGAAAAACGCTTTTGGATGCGCTGGCTGGGCTGGGCGGCCCTTGGCGGGGTTATTGCGCAAGGGATTCTCGGTGGCATGACCGTTCGCATGTTCCAACCTCCCCCGGTGTCCGCCGCGCATGCCACGTTGGCGCAGCTTTTCTTTTCCACGGTGGTCGCCATCGCCGTGTTAACCAGTCCCTGGTGGAACGGCACACATACGGCAATCGACGACCCGGGGTCGCCTCGCGTTCGAACGCTGGTAGTGTGGACGCTTGCCGCTGTCTTCCTGCAATTGATTCTGGGTGCGGCGTTCCGGCACAAGGGATTTGGAATTATTCCCCACCTCGTGGGCGCAGTCATTGTTACAATCTTGATCTTTATGACCGCGGGAGCGCTCAAGAGGCGGTTCGCGGACGTGCCGGAACTGCGCAGCTGTGCGCGCTATCTGCACATCTTGATCGGAGTGCAGCTTTCGCTGGGAGCGGGAGCCTATTGGTCGCGTCTCTACAGCGCGCGCTTCCCGCAGCCGATAGGGGTAATGGTGGCCCTCACTGTCGTGCACACGGTCACGGGCGCGCTGGTGCTGGCAGTGACCCTGGTGACCGCCTTGATCAGCTATCGCGTGCTCAGGGCAGTCGCCGTCGTGACGGAGTCGGCGCGAACCTCCGAGCAGGTTGCCCATTGAAGGGCGATTAAAAACCGGATGAGAAGCAGATGAGAGAGTCGATGCAAGCCACGGGAACAACCACGGCGGAAGCGACCCGCCCCGCGCTTTATTTGGCGTTGACCAAGCCGGACGTGTCCTTCCTCGTGGTCATGACCACGGTGGCCGGCTACGCCCTGGGCACGCGCGGTCCGCTGGATTGGTTGCGCATGGCGCACACCGTTTTTGGCACCACGCTGATTGCCGCGGGGACGTCGGCCTTGAACCATTATTTCGAACGCGATACCGATGCCTTGATGCGGCGCACAGCCTCGCGCCCCCTGCCTTCCGGGCAGCTGAGGCCTCGCGAGGCATTTTGGTTTGCGTTGTCGCTGCTCGTGTTTGGGGCCCTCTATCTCGCTTTGGCCACCAACGCGCTCGCCACGCTGCTGGGCATTGCAACATCTATTGCCTACCTTTGCGCCTACACGCCGCTGAAACGGCGCACCACGCTGGCCACATTTGTCGGCGCATTTCCGGGCGCCGTGCCGCCCTTGATCGGCTGGGCAGCTGCAAGGGGAACGCTTAATCTCGAGGCCTGGTTCCTGTTCGCCATGCTTTTCTTGTGGCAATTCCCACATTTTGACGCCATCGCCTGGGTGTACCGCGAAGATTATAAGCGCGCCGGAATTAAGATGCTGCCGGTGGTGGACCCCGAGGGCACACGGACATTTCGTGAAATCCTGATGACGGCGGCGCTCCTGGTGCCCGTCAGCCTGTTGCCGGCGGTAACTGGGCTCGCCGGCGCGCGTTACTTTTTCGGAGCGGTGGTGGTGGGGATCATGCTGGTGGAAGTGTGCTTGTGGGCTGCGGCATCGAAGTCCAATATTCGCGCCAAGTGGCTCATGCACGCGACCGTGCTTCACCTGCCGGTGCTGTTGGGATTGCTGATCTACGACAAATTTACCCGTTAAGTTTCGGCGCGCGCGGGGCGCACGTGAGAGGCCATGAGCGGACAGGAAAATGAGGCCGAGTTGACCATCATGTCTGTGGTGATGATCGTTCTTTCGATTCTGGGAATTATCGCTGGTTTTTCCAGGGATCTGTTTGGCGGAATTGACGGCCTGCTGATGTTGGGCGTGGCTCTGATGATTCTTTTGATTTTCAGCCTGCTGCTCCTGGTGCAGGCCAAGCAGCAGGGATGGATCGGCAAACGCCACAAGGATGAAGGCCCCGCAGGCGCGCCCCCCGCGGCAAAGTAGCATGTTCAGTGGCACACGCTTCAGCCTGTGTGATTTTTTCTTATATCTGAGCGCAAACCCCACAGGCTGAAGCGTGTGCCACCACGGAAGGAACCCCGTTGATTTCCCCGCCTGCCTTGGACGCCGTCCTCAATGGCACAAGCGCCATTCTGGTCACGGTCGGATACGTCATGATCCGCACGAAGCGCATCCTCGCGCATAAGACCTGCATGTTGGCGGCAACCGCCACTTCGGCGGCCTTCCTGATTTCCTACGTCAACTATCACTACCGCTTGTACGCATCGGGCGAAGGCCCGGTACATTTTCCGGGGACGGGCGCGCCGCGTTATGCCTATTTGACCATGCTCACGACGCACACCATCCTCGCGATTGTCATCGTCCCGCTGGTGATCCTTTCGCTGGCGCGCGCGTTGCGCTCCAATTTCCCGGCGCACAAACGCGTCGCGCGCTGGACGCTCCCGCTGTGGGCTTACGTCTCCGTGACTGGCGTGCTGATTTATGTCGTCCTCTACCAGATTTACGCGCCGCGCCCGTAGCGCCGGCGTCCCGCAGGCGGTTTTCAACATGTCAAAAAAAAATGCAAAATTGCCCGCGGGACGCCGGCGCTACGAAAACTTCTGTCACTTGAGTTACGATGGAACGATGATTATGGCGAATGCGCGATGAATAGCGTGCCACATGCCGCGGAGTCTCCCTCCGCCACGTCCAAACCGGGGATGGCCAAGAAGTGGCTCGTCGCCATTCTCGTTCTGACCTTTGCGTTTGTGCTGATGCCTTTCCTCCTGTGGTACATGACCACGTTCACGCGGCCGCTGACCGACGCCGATCTGGCCTCCTACTTTTCGGACACGCTGCATCCGCGCCGTGCGCAGCACGCGCTCTCCCAAATCGCCGACCGGATCATGAGCCCCAATCCCGGAATCCGCGCGTCGGCGAAAGTGTGGTATCCCGAAGTGATCAGATTTTCAGAGAAGGGAAGCGATGAGTTGCGCGTGACCGCCGCGTGGGTCATGGGTCAGGACAATCAGTCGCCGGAATTTCACGCCGCGTTGTTAAGGCAGCTTGCCGACGCCAATCCCATGGTGCAGCGCAACGCGGCTCTTTCGCTGGTGCGCTTTGCCGATCCCGCCGGCCACGCCCTCATCGCGGGAATGCTCGCGCCTTACACGGTTGCCGCGCAGCGTGCCGGCGTTCTCTCGATCCGCCTCAAGCCCGGGGACGTGATTAACCCGGGCACCTTGCTCGCGCACATCACTGCTGGCAGCGAGAGTACGGAGATCCGGTCCGAGGTCCCCGGCACCATCCGCCAGTGGATTTCCTCCGACAACGCGCAGGTCAAATCCAGCGACCCTTTGCTGCTCGTCGATCCCAGCCCCGAAATGGTGTGGGAATCCCTGCGCGCCCTCTATTTAATCGGCCAAAAGGAAGACTTGCCCGCCGTAAATCCCTACGTCCGCGCCGCCGAAGGAATGCCGCCGCAGATTCAGCAGCAGGCCGCTCTGACGGCGCACGAAATTTTCGCGCGTGGGGAGAAGCAGTGACTGGCGAATTGTGAACGAAAACGTGAGTCCTAATTGTAATGGGGGATTCAAAAATTGAGATTTGAAATGATGGCAACCGATACCTTTGTGCCATTGGTAGAGTTCTGTGAGGGCGGTTTTTACCAGTCACTAGTCACCGACCACCAGTCACATCTCCTCAGAACGGCAGCGCACCATTCTCAGCCTCAAACTCGGCGAGCGGAACCATATCGATCGCGTCCCACGGGCAGCCTTCCAGGAACGCGCCGTCAGGGCCTTTGCTGGTGCACAGCTTGCAGCCGATGCAGAGAAGGGGATCGACGATGATGCGGCCAAACGGGGCGTGGTCCTCGTCCGGCGCCCAGTACATGCAATCCGCCACCGGGCAGTACTCGACGCACGCGGGCGAGCCGGCACATCCCGTGCAGCATTCATTGATCACCGCAAGAATGTGGGGTTTGCGCTTCCTTTGAGTCGTCGTGCCGGTAGATATCGGCGAGTGCTTGACGACCGATCCCGCCTGAAATTCTTCGATGCTCGGAGCCGAATACGCCACGTCGGGCCTCCAAAAATGTGGTTTACTAAAACATATTCTTGCCGACGCGATTCGACTTGTCAATGCCGCTCGTCGCCAAGACTTCATTCAGTTTCCGAGTTGGAAATGGTGCAATTTCATTTCGAGCGGGCTGCGGCGGCGGACGAATTCGGATTGCGAGGCTGCCAGGCGGGTCCGCCGTCTTCCCACTGGTTGTCGGTGAGTTGCTCGAGCTGGGTGCCGTCATAGCGCATGACGAAGATTTCGCCGTACGGCTGCGGCGCGCCTGAGTAAAGCGCTTCGTCCTTAAATCCCATGCGGGTGCTGGCGAACGCCAGCCGCTGCCCGTCCAGCGACCAGGCCAGGTGCGCTTCGTTGCCGGGAGTATTGGTTAACTGGCGCAGGTCTTTCCCATCCGGCTGAATCGTAAACACTTCAAAATTTCCCTCGATTTTGCGGATGAAAGCAATCAAATTGCCTCGCGGTGACCAGGCAGGGAAGTTGTCGTACTTCGTGGTCAATACGGTGACCGCGTGATCCTCGAGATTCATGATGCGCAATCCTTCGCCATCAGGGCCCGCGGTGCGATAGACGATTTGCTTGCCGTCGGGCGCGAAGGAAGCGAACGCGTTGTTGTTCGAGCCCGAAGTGACCAGGTGAAATTCCGATCCGTCGGCGTTGATCATGCCCAGCTGCGCTCCGCCATTCACGGGATCGATCGGTTTTTTCCCGCCGACGGCGAAGTCCAAAAACGAAGTGAAACCGCCGACCCCAAAGATGATTCGGCGGCCATCGGGAGACCATTGCGGGCCAAGAATTAATTCTTTCCGCTCCAAGATTGAATGGGCCGGTTTTCCTTCCTCTACGATAAGCAAGTTGGTCGTTTGGGTAGGGCTAACCATCGTAACTGCGAAGCGCTCGCCCGTCGGATCGTAAGCGGGCAAAAATGCCGTGGTGGAAAGCTCATACTTCGGATTTCGGCTCCAGACTTTTACAGGTTCAGCGGTCCGCTTTGCTATGTACCGGCTGTAGACGACATGAGCGCCATCCGGCGACCATGATGGAGCGCGCACGTCAGAGCCCGCTGGCCCGGCCTTGCCGCTGGCGTAGAAGACTCCCTGGGCTGAACTTTGGCGGCGAACGTAGGCAATCTCTCCTGACGGCAGCACGGAAGGATATTCTTTGACGCCCGGGCCGGCGGTCACCGGAATTGTTTTGCCGTCGGCAATATTGATTTGCACGAGATTGGTTTCGCCATCCTCCGGGCCCACACGATAAGTCCACGTTTCTTCAGCGGACATGCAATAAGCGACGACGCTTTGGCTATCGTGAGACCATTTCGGACTGCCGCAAAAATTTCCATGCTCTGAAATACGTTTCAGGCCCGTCCCGTCCGGCCGGATAACGTAAATGTCGACTACATGCAGGCGTTCCCATCGGTTTTTCGCTGGGGGAAGATCGCTGTCGCGATCCGAAGAGAAGGCGATCCATTGGCCGTCGGGTGACCACGCAGGCCGGAAGTCGCCGCCGCGGCCCGAGGTCAGAGGCTTGGCTTTGTGCGAGTCGGCATCGAGGATCCAGAGGTTAGCGGTTCCCGAGGCGCGTGTTGAGACGAAGACGATCTGCTTGCCATCGGACGAAAAGGCGGCCTGGTCGTCGTACGCAGGATCGTCCGTCAGGCGCTCGAGCCCCGTGCCGTCCGGATGAATGCGATACAGATCGGCCGACCCGGCGCGCTCCGAGGTGAAGACGATCCAGTCGCCCTTGGGTGACCAAGCGGGATTGTAATCGAGCGAGCCTGATTGCACGAGGGGCCGCTCTCCAGAGCCGTCCGCATTGGAGATAAACAGGGAAGCCTGCGTGGGGGCCAGGTGCAAAAAGAGAATGCGATCGGTCGCCGAACAATACGCCGCCGCGAAAGCGATCGCGAGCGCGCACAATAAAAGACGGAGACGTGACATGGCTCCTCCGGAAAGTGACGTGAGTTGCTTCCCCGACGGATGATCTGGGAGACTATCACCGATACAACCCGCTCTGCATCAGGAATTCCACGCCCATTTTCATTTCAAGAAAAGCAGGCCGCTGAATCAGCGGGCCGTCGGGAGGTTAGCAGGTCCGCTTGCTACTGTTTGTCGTAGACAAACGTGACGCTCACCTTTTTGCCGGTGGCATCCGTTCTGTTGACGGTGACTGTGCGGGTCTTGCCGTCTGCCGAGACGGCCACGCGGCCTGTATTCGTTGCCTTGCCGCCCTTTTTCTCGGTCAGCGCCAGGGTGTGATCGTCGACTGGTTTGTACGCACGCGTGTCAGCCGCTGGATCGCCCGTGATGGCGTAATCCTTGCCGTCGTACTTGCCCATCCATTCGTTATGCGCGGCCTTGCCATCGGCCCCAACGCCGTCAACGGTGACTTTCATGCTGTCACCCGCGGCGGCGATGACGACCATGGTATTTTTCGGCGCCCCCGCGGGAACTTTGGATTTGATTTCGTTTAGCTTCCAGGTGCCCGTGCTCACGTCGGCGGCAACACACACTGCAGCGCCAGCGAGCAGCGTTGCCAGAGCAAACAAGATCGTCCTGATTTTCATCGAATCACCTCTCACGGATTTCGTTCTTAATTTCGAAACGGGAAATTTCCGACTCGGGCCTTTGATTCGTGAATCCTACGCTTTCCCCGCCGACGACACAACAATATTGCCAGCGGAGGAGGCGCAGGGTTTTCCGTCCATGTCTACGCCAGGTTCATTTTCTGAAGCAGGGCGTTGTAACGCGGGTCGGAATAGTAGCGGTCGAAGAATGGCAGGTATTGAATTTGGATCATGAAATAATCGCGCTGCTGGTAGGCCCCTTCGAGCGCTTCAAACATCCCATCCGCATCTCCGCCGGCGGCGTAATACAGCGCAGCCCCCACGCTGTGACCGTGCGAGCCGGCGAGCTTGCGCGCCCATTCCTGGCTATGCTCACGATCGCCGGCTTGAGAGTAGGCTGCGGCCAGCGACCAGGCACTCGTAAAGTACCAGGGCGCCAACTCCGCCGCCCGTTTCAAGCTGGCAATCGCTTCCTGTGTGAGGCCTGATTGAAGCTGGGCGAGTCCCATCACTAACCAGATTTGGTGGAAGGTCGCTTCGATTTCTAGGGCTCTGTGCGCGCACTCAATTGCTTCCCGATACTGTTTCGCCGCGTACATGGAGTGAACCAGGCCGAAGTGAAGAAGCATCGCAAGCGGATCGGTTTCGAGCGCCAACCGGCATTGTTCGACCGCTTCAGGGAATCGTCCCCACGGAAGCAAATAATGCAAGGAGTAGCTGAATCGATATCTGGGCCGGACGATTTCTGCCGCCAAGGCCTGGCGATAATGCTTTTCGACCGTTTTCCAGTCATAGTCGAACACTGCCGCCATACTCGCCAAGGCGCTGTGTGCTTCGCCATAGGCGGGATCGAGGGCCAGCGCTTTCTCTCCGGCTGATTTCCCAAATGGCGCCATTTCGCCAACGGATTTAATGCCCAATGTCGAGAGAACGAAGTAGTACAGAGCGAGGCCGCTATAAGCCGGAGCGTAATTCGGGTCGATGGCTATGGCCTGCTCAAAATATTCCTTTGCTTTCACCAGGCTCTCCGGCGTGAAGCGTTCGAAGTAATATTTCCCTTTCAAGTAATTCTGATAGGCTTCGATATTCACCGCGTGCGAGCGGGGAGCCAGCCGTACTTTGAGCGCTTCCGAGATCTCCTGGGCAATTTCATCTTGAATGGCGAAGACGTCGGTCATGTCGCGGTCGTAACGCTCCGACCAGAGATGCGATCCGTTCTCGGCTTCGATGAGCTGCGCCGTGACGCGGATGCGGTTGCCGGCGCGCCGGACGCTGCCCTCAAGGATCGCACTTACGCCGAGCGTTTCGGCAATCTTGCGGATGTCCTGCTCTTTGCCCTTGAATGCGAATGCGGACGTGCGCGCAATCACCTTCAGTCCCGGGATTTTGGCGAGCAAATTCAGAATCTCTTCGGCCAGTCCGTCGCTGAAGTATTCGTTCTCCTTGTCCGCGCTCATGTTGGCAAAGGGCAGGACGGCGATGGAGGGAGTCTTGGCGGTGGCTGCCGTGGGTGCTTGTTCGAGCGCCGCGCGAACTTCGTTCATTGTCTGGAACCGGCCGGAGGGAGACTTGCGCAAGCAGCGCGCGACTATCGCGGAGAGACTCGACGGCGAATCCAGCGGCGCGGGCTCGTCGCGCACGATGGCGGCCATGGTTTCGATGGTCGAGTTCCCCGAAAACGCCCGCCGTCCGCTCAGCATTTCATACAGCACCACGCCGAAGGAAAAAATGTCGGAGCGCGCGTCTGTCAGCTCGCCTTTGGCTTGTTCGGGCGACATGTAAGACGCAGTTCCCAGGACTGTGCCCGCTTCGGTGAGGTCCATGGTTAGTGCAGTGGCATTGGAGTCGGGCGAAGCGTTCACGCTTCCCATCTTCGCCAGCCCGAAATCCAGCAGCTTCACGCCGTTTGCGGTCACCAGAATGTTCGCGGGTTTCAAATCGCGATGCGTGATGCTTTTCTTGTGCGCGGCGTCGAGCGCATCGCAAATCTGCACGGCGTAGCGCAGCGCTCGATCCTGCGGGAGAGGGCCATGAAGCGGAGTCCCCTCGATAAACTCCATGACCAGATAATTCGGCCCGATGTCGTATATCTGGCAGATGTGGGGATGATTCAGCGCGGCGATGGCTTTGGCTTCGCGCTCGAAGCGCTCCGAAAATTGCGACGCGGAAACTTTGATGGCCACGTCGCGATTTAAACGCGGGTCTTTGGCGCGATACACCTCGCCCATGCCGCCCGCGCCAATCGGCGCGACGATCTGGTAAGGGCCTAGCTTATCTCCCGCGGAAAATGACATAGGAGAAATCCGGCTAAGTCTACTCGATCACGGACGCGAAAGGGAATGAGTTGAGGCGCAATCGAACAGGACCGCATCGGGGTAGAGAATACGGCAATCCGGAAGTGGATTCGAGGCGCACATGCGGTAAGCTGGACGCTGTTGCCTGAAACCCCTGACATCGGCGTTGCGGTTGGGCAGGACTACCCCCTCGCGGGCGTGGCAGTCAACACGCCTGCCCAGGTGTTGTTTGCCAGCGTGATCGGAACGACCATCGAGTTCTTCGACTTCTACATTTTCGCGACTGCCGCTGTACTCGTATTCCCCAAATTGTTTTTTCCGTCGACCGACCCGGCCTCCGCCACGCTCGCTTCGCTCGCGACTTTTGCAATTGCGTTTTTTGCGCGGCCGGTGGGCTCGGCGCTGTTCGGTCACTTCGGCGATCGCATTGGACGCAAGGCGACACTTGTCGCCGCGCTCCTCACCATGGGCCTCTCCACCGTTGCCATCGGCGCTTTGCCGACTTACAACACGATCGGCGTGGCCGCGCCGGCGCTGCTCGCGATGTTTCGTTTTGGGCAGGGACTGGGCCTCGGCGGCGAGTGGGGAGGCGCGGTGCTGCTGGCGATCGAGAACGCTCCGCCGGGAAAACGCGCCTGGTACGGAATGTTCCCGCAGCTTGGCGCGCCCGCCGGATTCCTTTTTTCCGGCGGCATATTTTTGGCGCTCTCCCGATGGCTTACCGACCAGCAATTCTTCGCCTTCGGTTGGCGCATTCCTTTTCTGGCCAGCGCCGCGCTGGTGCTCGTCGGCCTCTACGTGCGCTTGACGATTACCGAAACGCCCGTGTTCCGCGACGCCCTCAGCCGGCGAGAGCGGGTGAAGGTGCCCATGCTGACGGTGTTCCGCGAACACCCCAGAACAGTCGTGGTGGGCACGCTCATCGCGCTCGCAACGTTCGTAATCTTTTACTTGATGACGGTCTTCTCGTTGTCCTGGGGCACCACCGCGCTCGGCTACAGCCGCGAAAAGTTTCTGGTGATGCAATTGTTCGCCATCGTGTTTTTCGCGATTTTTATTCCCATCGGCGCGGTCCTCGCCGAACGCGGACGCCGCAGCACGCTCCTCTGGGTGACCGCGGCCATCGGGGCGTTTGGACTGATCATGGCGCCCATGTTTCTCGCTGGGACGACGGGAGCCGTGCTGATGATGACGCTGGGCCTGTCCCTGATGGGCTTGACCTACGGCCCGCTTGGCACGGTGCTGTCCGAACTTTTTCCGACCTCAGTGCGTTACACCGGCAGTTCGTTGACGTTCACCTTCGCCGGCATTTTCGGCGCTTCGCTCGCGCCGTACATCGCCACGTGGCTGGCCAAAAATCACGGCCTGCAATACGTCGGATATTACCTGACTGGCGCCGCGGCTCTCACGTTCGCCGGTTTGCTTGCCGCGCGCGAAACGAAGGACGATGCGTTGTGAGTGGTAACTGGTGACCGGTGACTGGTGAAAACGACCGGCAACGGCAAGCTCTCGGATTGCATTGGGATTTCTACCAGTCACCAATCACTATTCACTGGTCACTGCCCGATTCGGAGGAGAAATGTCAAAATCGCGCAGGGAATTCTTAACGTATTCCACGCTGGCCTTGCTGGGCGCGGCCACGGGATGCCGCAACAAGCCACAAAAAGTTGCGGAAGCCCCTCCTGGCGCGCCGCCCGCGTTCGGCACTTCGCCGCCCGCAGGACCGGAAGTATCGCCCGCAACTTTTGCCGAAGCTGAGAAGCTTGTGCAAGTCAATCTAACCAGCGCGGAACGCCAACTCGCAGCCGGAAGCTGGAGAATGAACATCGCCGCAGTCTACGAACGGCGCACCGGCCCTCGAAAGGTTGCGCTCGAGCCGTCGCTGGCGCCCTGGTCGGGCTGGGATCCGGTGCTGCCCGGCGAGAAGCGCGGCCCGGAGCGCGACCGATTTATATTCAACGCGACCGACCCAGGGCCATTGCCAACCAAGGATGACGATATCGCCTTCGCTCCGGTGACTCAGCTTTCGCGGTGGGTCGAAAAGCGAAAGCTTACCTCCGAACGCCTCACCCAAATTTATCTCGACCGCCTGGAGAAATTCGATCCAAAGTTGCGCTGCGTCATTACCCTGGCGCGAGATTCCGCGCTCGCGCAAGCCAAGAAGGCCGACGCCGAAATTGCGGCAGGGAAGTACCGTGGCCCGCTGCATGGCATCCCGTGGGGCGCCAAGGACCTATTGGACACCGCTGGAATTGCCACCACCTACGGCGCCGAGCCCTTCCGAAACCGCGTTCCCACAGCGGACGCCGCTGTGGTGAAACGTCTCAATGATGCGGGCGCGGTGCTCATTGCAAAACTGAGCATGGGAGCTCTGGCGCTCAACGATATCTGGTTCGGCGGACAAACCATGAACCCGTGGCTGCTCGAAGAGGGATCGTCGGGCTCAAGCGCCGGCCCTGGCGCTGCCACCGCGGCGGGACTTGTAGGATTCGCGATCGGGAGCGAGACCGACGGCAGCATAGTAAGCCCCTCCATGCGTTGCGGCATTACCGGATTGCGCCCCACGTACGGCCGCGTGCCGCGCACCGGGGCCATGACCCTGTGCTGGTCGCTGGACAAGCTTGGCCCGATGACCCGCAGCGTCGGCGACGCCATGCTGGTGCTGCACGCCATCTCCGGCCCGGACCCAGGAGATTTGTCCAGCGTGCCCAGTAAGCTGGACTTCGACTCAGGCGCGAGCGTGCAAGGTCTGCGTGTGGGATATTTCCCCGGCTGGATGAAAGAGAATCCCGCAACCGATGTGGACCGCAATGCCTTGGACTCGGTTCGGAAAGCGGGAATGGTTCCAGTTGAGGTGTCGATCCCTGACTGGCCTTATGACTCGCTGGACCTGATCCTGTTCGCCGAGTCGGCAGCCGCCTTTGAAGAGCTCACACTGAATCACGGAGTGGACCAGCTGAAGGCTCAAGTCCCCGACGCCTGGCCCAACTTTTTCCGCCAGTCGCGCTTTCTCTCGGCAGTGGACTTCGTGCAGACCGACCGCTTCCGCCGCAGCGTGGCCATGGAGATGGCTCGCGTCTTCTCCGGCGTGGACTTGCTCCTGGTGCCCTCGTTGCGCGATGAAATGCTCACCATTACGAATTTCACTGGCCATCCGTCGCTCACGCTACGCGCCGGCTTCGTCGAAGTGTCCACCGCGCGCAGCGATTGGGCGCCTGATCCCCAAAAGCCGCTTCCTAAATTCACCCCGCCGCGCCGCGTCCCCCACGGCGTCACCCTGATTGGCCGCCTTTTCGACGAGGGCACTTTAGGCCGCGCAGGCCTGGCACTGGAGAAAATCTTTGCCGTAGCCTCCGAGCCCCCCGCGATGTTTTAAGTAGCTCAGACTTCACAGGATACGGAAAAAATGTGTTGATTTGTCATCTCTGAAAGCGCTTGTGTCAATTCAAAAATCGATCGAACGGGTCGTTCCGAGTCATCTCTTCGCCCTCGCCTTGGGGCATGGAGTTATTCGCAGGTGTGTCGCATTCATTCCGCGATCCCGACCAGCGGGATCATGACAAAATCGCGCTTACACCTGGCTGGTCCGACCTCGACCAAGACTGGGATCCTGATACATCTGTTTGCCTCGCAGCACGTGGAAGGCAGCTTCGGCCAGATGCCGTGCCACCGCCCCAATGGCTTTGGGATGTCCCTTGTGCTGGTGCAGCCGCCGGTACAACTGGCTGACGTGCCGTTCCGGGCAGCGCCGATGATTCACCGCCACCGAGTTGGCGGCTTCGGCAAAGGCCCACTTCAGGTACCGGTTCACGTCCGCGCGCAGCGATCCATAGCGCACTTTCCCGCCGCTGGCGTGCACGCGCGGCGTAGTGCCCGAGTAGCTGGCCAAGTGCATGGCGCTGGGGAATCGCTGCACCTCTCCGATTTCCAACGCGATCGTCGCCGCCAGAATCACGCCCACTCCCGGCAGGGTCAGCAGCCACTGCATCTGGGGCGTGACTTCCACCAACTCGGCCAGCCGCTGTTCCAGTTGCCGTACCTGGCTACCCACAAAATCCAACTGTGCCACGAGCTGTCCGCTCACCCAACGCGTCTGTTCGGGCAAGCCCTCCAGATGTTTGTCCAGCTCGGCGCGTCCGCGCTTGCCGTACGGATCACTGCATTCGCTCGCGGGCGTTCCATACTTGGCCAGCGTCGCCGAAAGACGATTCTTCAGCCGCGTGCGCTGCCCCACCAGCACCAGCCGCGTGCGGGTCAACTCGCGCAAATCGCGCAGCGGCCCCGGCGGAATCCACACCGTCGGCAGCGTGCCGTTGCGCTGCAAACGATTCAGCCCTTGGGCATCCAGCTTATCGGTCTTGTTGGTCAGCCCCATCATCAGCTTGGCCTTGCGCGGATGCACCAACTGCGGCCGCAACCCGGCTTGCTCGATCTCGTCAATAATCCAATACCAGTTCCCGGTCGCTTCCACGGCCACGGCGGTTCCCGGTTCACTACCGCTCAGATACTCTCGCACCGCTCCCGGAGCATGCTCCAATCGATGACAGCTGTTTTTTCTGGTCGAGTGGTCTTCCCGGTCCACCCAGGTGTACCGCTTATGCGAATCAAACGCGATATACTCACTCATGCGCGACTCCTTTCCCTAAAGGTTTTCCCACCGACAGCGTATCGCTGAAGGCAGGAGTCGCGCTTTCATATTTTCATTCTGAGCGAAGCGAAGAATCTCTCTTCGATTTAAGTATAAGAAAAGAAACAAGGAGAGATTCTTCGCTTCGCTCAGAATGACAGCGCCTTGAGTTTTTCCGCAGTCTGTGAAGTCTGCAGGTTTCCATTTGATCTTGGCAATCGTGTGAATCCTTAAAACATAAAATGCACAACCTCGGCTCCCCCAGTCCGCCAGAGTTCGTTGACGGATTTCCACAGTCTAAAGTCCGTGCTACCCAATCCCATCCATCCCCGCAATCACCGCCCGCGTAAACTCCTGCGTCGTCCCCGTGCCCCCAACGTCGCGCGTCGTGTGCTTTCCCTCGCGATACACTTTGTCAAGCGCGCCCAGAATTCGCCGCGAAGCGTCCCCTTCGTTCAAATAGTTCAGCATCATGGCCGCCGACATAACAATCGCCGTCGGATTCGCGATCCCTTTGCCGACGATATCGGGCGCCGTCCCGTGCACTGCTTCAAATAAGGCAGCCACATCTCCAATGTTCCCGCTGGGTACAACGCCCAGTCCTCCCACCAAACCAGCCGCCAGATCGCTGACCACATCCCCGTAAAGATTCGGCAGCAGCAAGACGTCGAACTGCGCCGGATTCATCACCAATTGCATGCACGCATTGTCCACAATCAGTTCGCGATATTCGATCTCCGGATATTTCTCCGCCACGGCGCGAATGGAATTCAGGAAGAGCCCGTCGGAAAGTTTCATGATATTGGCTTTGTGGATCGCATGAATTTTCTTGCGTCCATTCTTGCGCGCGTATTCAAAGGCGAACCGGGCAATGCGCGTCGAAGCATGCTCCGTGATGATCTTCAAACTTTCCACCACGCCCGGAACCACAGTGTGTTCCAGCCCCGCATAGAGATCTTCGGTATTTTCCCGCACGATGATCAGGTCCACCCCAGTCCAACGCGAAGCAACTCCCGCAACATTCCGCACCGGCCTCAAATTGGCATACAGTTCGAGTTCCTTGCGAAGCGCTACGTTGATGCTCGGAGGCCCCTCTGCGACCGCCGTGGCCATCGGCCCCTTCAGCGCGACATGCGTGCGCCGCACTGATTCCACCGCCTTCTCGCGCGGAAACTCCCCCACGCGCTTGCCATCCAGAAGCGGCGCCGCGAAAACTTCCCATTCCACGGAAACGCCCGAAGCCTCCACGATCTGCCGCGCCGCATTCGCCACTTCAGGCCCGATCCCGTCACCCGGAAGAAGAGTAATCTTGTGTGCCATAGACTTCGCCATTCTAAGGGAATGACCCCAGTTTGTCGAAAATCCGCTTCGCAATATTTCCCCATTCGTGCGGGGCGAATTTGATCGGCAGGTCTTGTGCAGCGCGATGAATTCTGCGATAACTGCGGCTCGCCGGAATTGCCGCCGCCACACAACACTAGGTCCAGATCGGCATATCTTCTTTTTCGGAGCAGAACGACATGGCCAAAAATCTGCCGCCCCCGGCCGCTATGTTCAACTTCATCCTGGGACGGTTGGTCTCGCACTTGATTTACATCGCCGCGAAACTCGAACTCGCCGACCGTCTCAAGGACGGCCCGCTCACGGTCGAAGCCTTGGCTGCGGCTTCTCAGGTTCAGGCTCCGGCGCTTTACCGTGTGCTGCGCACACTGGCGAGCGTTGGCGTCTTTGCTGAAACCAAGGATCGGCGATTCAAGTTGACCCCGCTCGCCGTTACACTTCAAAAGACGGTCCCAGGCTCCATGCACGCCGCAGCTCTTCTTTTCGGTGAGACGTATCAGGAAGACGCCCAGGCGCAACTACTCCACGGACTCAAAACGGGAGAAGTCCCATTTTTCAGGGCCCACAGGGTTTCCTATTTCGAGTATCTGCAAAAGCACCCCGAAGACCTTAATGTCTTTGGTGAGTCCATGACGAATGTCTCCTCTATGGAGAACCCAGCAATCGCGAACGCCTATAGCTTCTCCGGAATCCGGATGATCGTGGACGTGGGCGGGGGAAACGGCAGTCTTCTGAGCACCATCCTCATGACCAATCCGAAACTGAAAGGCGTGCTCTTCGATCTGCATGAGGTCACCGCGCGTGCCTCGCAGGATCGGCACCTGAGTGCAAAGAGCATCGCAGGCCGCTGCACGATTGAGTCTGGAAACTTTTTTGAAAAAGTGCCCGAGGGTGGTGACGCCTACATCATGAAGCGCACTCTCCACGATTGGGACGATGAGCGCTGCGCAAGGATTCTGGCGAACTGCCGTGCTGCCATGAGCCCGAAGGGAAGGGTGCTCGTCGCCGACAGCATCATCCGCCCCGGCAACGCCCCCGACCGAGGAAAACTCATCGACATCCAGATGCTTATCCTGGGAGGGCGCGAACGCACCAAAGAGGAGTTCGCGACGCTGTTCAAAACGGCGGGATTGAAGCTGACTCGCGTCGTGCCGACCAGGTGCCCTTTGAGCATCGTCGAAGGAATCCGTGCCTGATATTTGGGTTGGACGCCAGTGGAATTAATGGAACAGGGAATCGGCCTGGGTTCCTGACAGCCGCTTGCGTCCCATTCCCGGGCTTCGAAACTGAGGCTACTTCAACGCATCTAAAGAATACGGAAACAAGTATTGCGGGACGCTACAGCGTGCTTGCATCCTGTGTTATAATGATCCTGGAAGAAATCTCGCCGAAACCGGCAGGGAGTGAAGACACTGAAATGATTACAGTTACTCCAGTGGCGACAACGAAGGTAAAAGAAATTATGGGCCAGCAGAACCCCGCCCCGGTGGCGCTCCGCGTGGCCGTTGTAGGCGGAGGCTGCTCTGGCTTCAGCTATCACATGGCGTTTGAGAACTCGGAAAATCCCACCGACAACGTCTATGAATTCGACGGCCTCAAGGTCCTCGTCGATCAGATGAGCGAAATGTACCTGGAAGGCGTCTCCATCGACTATATCGAGACCCTGGAAGGCGCTGGCTTCAAGTTCAATAACCCGAACGTCAAGAGCACTTGCGGCTGTGGCAGTTCGTTCAGCGTTTAGGAACGCCGCGATACTTTCCCATTTCGGACGCTTTTGCGCATGGGCCTTTGCGAGTCATCGCTCAGGCCCATTTTCTTTTTCATCCGCCGTTTATGCGGACCGCAGCGAACTCATTGCAATGCGTTATCTTGGCCCGTATTCTATAGACCGCTCATGAAAATCGCTCTTGCGCAGTTAAATCCCACTGTCGGCGATTTCGCCGGAAATTCCGCCAGGATTTTGGAATTTGCCCGGCGCGCAGCCGAGCGCGGCGCCGACTTGGCCGTTTTCTCCGAACTATGCCTCTGCGGCTATCTTCCGATGGATTTGATCGAGCGTCCTCAATTCATTGACCGCAACGAAAGGGAATTGGCTTGCCTGGCGAAACAGTTGCCGATTCCCTCCATCGTCGGCTACGCAGCCCGCTCAACCGGATCGACCGGAAAATCCGCCGCCAACGCGGCGGCACTCTTGGCCCACGGAAAAATCGCTTTCGTCCAGCACAAAATGCTGCTCCCCACCTACGATGTGTTCGACGAATCCCGATATTTTCAACCCGCTACCGCGCAAAATGTCTTCTCGTTTGGCGGACAAAATCTGGGCATCACCGTCTGCGAAGATATCTGGAACGATAAGACTTTCTGGGCCAAGCCCCTTTATGAGCGCGACCCTGTCGCCGAACTAATTTCCAAAAGCGCCGGCCTGATCATCAATATATCCGGCTCGCCCTATACAATCGATAAGCGAGCCTTGCGTATGGAAATGTTGCGCGCCCTGGCCAGGTCGCACGGCCGCCCAGTAATCTACGTCAATCAGGTTGGCGGGAACGACAGTCTGGTCTTTGATGGAGGCAGCGTCGCGGTCTTGCCCGACGGTCGTGTCCCCGCTCAAGCCAGTTCCTTCGTCGAAGACCTCGTCATTTTTGACACCGTTACAAACTCGGGAGACCTGCACCCCCAGCCCGCGACCGAACTCGATCTCATACTGCAAGCCCTCGTTTGCGGAACGCGCGACTACGTTTGCAAGTCCGGCTTCCACTCGATTGTCGTGGGCCTCAGCGGAGGCATCGATTCCTCGGTTGTTGCCGCCGTTGCCGTAGCCGCCCTGGGCCGCGAAAATGTCCTTGGCGTTTCCATGCCCGGCCCATATTCCTCCGAAGGAAGCCGCGCCGATGCCCGGCAGCTAGCGGAGAATCTGGGAATCGAGTTTCTGACAATTCCGATCACCGATGTCTTCCAGTCCTACCGAGCCGTGCTCGCCGACACTTTCCGCGGCCGCAAGGAAGACGTGACCGAAGAGAATCTTCAGGCCAGAGTGCGTGGCAATTATTTGATGGCACTTTCTAACAAGTTTGGGTCCATGGTTCTCAGCACCGGAAATAAATCGGAAATGGCGGTAGGGTATTGCACTCTCTACGGAGACATGGCAGGCGGCCTGGCTATGCTCTCGGACGTCCCCAAAACGATGGTCTATGCGCTCGCGGAATTGATCAATCGCGAAAGGGAACTCATCCCCCGCGCCTCCATCGAAAAACCGCCATCCGCCGAGCTTCGCCCAAATCAGAAGGATCAGGATTCCCTCCCTCCATACGAAGTTCTGGATCGAATTCTGAAGGCCTATATTGAAGAAGTAAAGGGCCCCGAGGAGATTGCCGGTGAATTTGGTTTCGATGTCGATCTAGTCCGTTCGATCGCCCGCAGAGTAGATCGCAACGAATACAAAAGAAGGCAGGCCCCTCCCGGCCTGAAGATTACCTCCCGGGCCTTTGGACTGGGCCGCCCTTTTCCAATCGTTCAAAAATTCAATCCCTGAGAGGAGCCCCACCGTGTTCCGAAAATTTTCCCTTTGCGCTCTGTTACTCTGTACGGTTTTCCGGCTGCCTTCAGCGGCTCAAACGGTCTCGGGAAAGGAAAAATCCCCATCTTCCAAGCCAGCCGATTCGTCAAACACCAAGCCAGAAACCCCGGAGAACCGTGTCGAGCAATATTTAAGGAATTTGTACGCCTGGGGCCCGGCCTTTGACGTTAAAGTAGGTCCGTCCAAGCCCTCGCCCATCGCCGGCCTGCTGCAAGTTCCCGTAACCGTCTCCATGGGAGGACAGTCCGACACCGCCGTTGTTTATGTCTCAAAGACCGGAAATTTCTTACTGCGAGGCGAGCTCACGGATATGTCTGTCGACCCCTTCGCCGATGTCCGATCCAAACTTCACGTCGGCAATTCACCCTCGCTGGGCCCCGAAGACGCCAAGATCACACTAATCGAGTTCGCAGATTTCGAGTGCCCCTCATGCCGTCAACTTGATCTAGTCCTTAGAGAACTCCTACCGCGCCACCCAGAAGTCCGCCTGGTCTTCAAGCACTACCCCCTAACCGACATTCACCCCTGGGCCATGACCGCCGCGATCGCCAGCCAGTGTGCCTTCCAACAAAGCCCCTCCGCCTTTTGGAAATTTCACGACGCCATCTTCGACTCCCAAGACACAATCATCCCCTCAAACGCCTCCGATAAGCTGCAAGATTTAGCAAATCAACAAGGATTGAACCCAGACGCCTACCGAGCCTGCATGATGAACCCAGAAACCGCCAATCAAGTCAAGCAAACCATCGAAGAAGGACACGCCCTGACCATCACCGCCACTCCCACCACGTTCGTAAACAGCCGCCGGGTCATCGGCCCCGACAAATCCACGCTAGAACAATTCATCGCATTTAAACATTCCATAATATAGACATAATATAGCTTATAAGACACGCCGTGTCAAGGAACATGTTGGGAATATTGGTCACTAATTTAGGGACATTCCAGGCAGGGGGAGAGGGATGGGAGAGGATGTGGGATTTAGATTAGGACATGGCGGAGGGGTGAGTTTTAGTGCTGGGGGAATGGGGAGGTTTTTCAGGGGCGAA
>Ga0210409_10002615_pt1 | contig 21163 bp, 14 predicted proteins | sample IncBWH17MmetaG_FD_161649 | JGI IMG/M metagenome (GOLD analysis project Ga0210409, IMG submission 161649) | Forest soil microbial communities from Barre Woods Harvard Forest LTER site, Petersham, Massachusetts, United States - Inc-BW-H-17-M | ecosystem: Environmental > Terrestrial > Soil >...
GACCGTGTAAACCATGCGGAAGTATTTTTCGACCAGAGTCTCAAATGCCCTTTCATCACCTTGAACATAAGAGCATAGAAGTTGATGGTCATTCATACTGCCATCGCTAAGTTCTGGTCGTTTGCACTGCTACGGATAAATGGCGCGATAAAACGCGTTGCCCGCCGGCCGGTCGGCATCCAGGTACATCCCAATACCGGCGTTGCCAACAGTAACAGTCCCAATTGTATTCCAGGGACCACTGACTTTCGGCGCGCGCTGCAAGGTGTAGATCAGGCCGGGGATACCGGCGAAGATAATCGCGTCCCCGCCCAGTCCCACGAAAGGCGGCAACAGGCTTGCAGGACCGAGATTGGTAGAGAGTACTTGAATGAACACTGAAGTGAAGGTGCATTAGTCTCGCCTCCGGTCACAAGCAATTGCCCATTGGGCAGCAGCGTTGCCGTCTGGCTGCCGCGAGCTGCGATCAACGGAGTAGCGTTGGAAAAAGTCGCCGCGTCCGCAGGCCGGGCAATCAACCAGCTAAACGCCAGGACAGCCAACCCAAATGCGGTGCGGATCAGCTTTGGAAAATATGTTCTTACGCGACGGTCTGCGCGGGCGGAAATGGCGGTCCGGTTCCGGACGAATCCTGAATTCATAAGCGATGTCATTTTGTGTCAATTCATTCATGAATGGACTCAGCCCTAAAAAATTGGACAAGAATCCGACGAATTCGCCGCTCAATTTCGTTAGCACCAACGATATCATCGGCGGCAATTCGGGCAGCCCGGTGGTGAATCGGGCCGGGGAATTTGTGGGTATCATCTTCGACGGCAATCTCGAAAGCCTGCCTTGGGACTATGCCTACAACGAGAAGCAGGGTCGCGCGATCTCGGTCCACTCGGCAGCGATCCTGGAGGCGCTCGGCAAGATGTACCGTGTCAAGGATCTGGCTCACGAGTTGTTGAACGGTCGGCGTTAGCTTGCGCAAATTTTTAACGTTTCCACGTTTTAACGCCTCAGCCTATTTTCTTGCTTCCGGCGTGACGCTTATGTTAAGCCGATTACCGTCGCGCACGACAATGACCGTGACGGGTTGCCCGATCTTCACCGCATCCAGGGCATAAGTGTAATCGTAAATGTTGGCTACCCGCGTGCCGCCGAATTCCACGATAATATCTCCGCCCTTGAGGCCAGCTTTATCCGCCGGGCCGCCGGCGCGCACGCCGCTGAGTTTGACGCCCTGGACTTCGCTGGCGTAGTCGGGAATTGTGCCCAGGTAGGCGCGCAAGGTTTCGCGTCCGCCTTCGGCGCTGGCTCCGGCGACCTGGGCGTACGCCGGCCGCGGGCCTTGCTCGAGTTCAGCGATGATCGCGTGGGCGAACTGGGTGACGCGCCGGATGCCCTCGTAGTTTAGCGTCTCGGGCTTGTCAGTCGGGCGATGGTAGTCCTCGTGGCTGCCGGTAAAAAAAGCAAGCACGGGAATGCCCTTGGGATACAGAGGCGTGGTGTCCGTGGGCAGGTAGGGGTCCTGCTGCAAGGTGAGATTGAAACCGGCGGCGACGTTCGGTTTCTCAATAAGCTTGTTCCAGGCCGGTGACGAACCGACACCCTGCAGCGTCAGCTTGTTGTCATGCAGGCGTCCAACCATATCGAAATTCAAATAGGCGATAACATTGGTCAACGGCAGGAGGGGATGTTCGGCAAACCAGGTCGAACCAATAACGCCGATTTCCTCCCCGGACCAGGTGGCAAAGATGATGCCTCGCGGAAAAGCGGCCGGGTTCCGGGCACGATCGCTCGCCAGAGAGCCGGCGAGCTCGAGCACTGTTGCGACACCTGACGCATTATCGTCCGCGCCGGGATGGATGAGACCCTCTTCCCCTTTGCGGTTCATCGCGCCGGTTTCGCCGTGACCCAAATGATCGTAATGGGCCCCGAGCATGATCGCCTCCGGCTCAGCTCCGCCCGTTGAAGGGATGCCCGGGGGAAGCAGCCCCAGCACATTGCGGTCAGTTTTTCGGATATGCTCGACACCTGTGGCGAGACGCACGCGCACGTTGGTGAGAACAATGCCGCTTTCGGCGTGGGGGTTTTCGGTATCCAACCCCGCCTGCAGCTCCCGGAGATCTTTTCCCGACCCCCCAAGCAACACGTTCACAACATTACTGCTCACCGAGGCAACGGCGATTTCTGACCCGGCGATTGTGCCGTCTGAGGACAAGGCGAGCAACTCGCCGGCATTGGGCGAATTGGGGCCGGTGACGAACAACACGCCTTTGGCTCCGTGCTCGCGCGCCAGCAGGGCCTTGTACCGCAAACCGGCGTAGCGGTTCAATTCGGCGCGCCGCTTCGGCTCGACCTGCTCCGGCACATAGCGGAGAACCAACGCCAGTTTGTTCGACACATCTGTTCCGGCGTAGGAATCGTACGCTTCAGCTGCTTTGCCGGGGACGGAAAGCCCATAGCCAACGAACACCACCTGGCCTTCGACCTCAGTATTCGCCGTGAAGGCCAGCGGCCTGAAATCCTTCTCGAGTTGGAAATCGGGCGGCGAGCCACCGGTGGTCTTGATCGCCAAGCGATTGGCGTTGGTCATGACGCGCGCGCCTGAATTGAACTGGTAGCTCTGGTAAAAGCCGTCATTCGTGCCAACCGGCTGGAGACCGATCCGCTTCATTTGGTCAGCGATGTACTCGGCGGCCAACTCGGCCCCATGCGACCCGGCGAGCCGGCCTTCAAGTCCGTCTGAAGCAAGATAAGAAACGACGGCATGGATATCGTTGGTGTTGACAACAGCGGTAAACAATGAGGCCGCATCCCTGGTTTCGTGTAGAGTATCGCTGGGTGGCGCCGGCGCGACGCCGTCGGTCGGGTTGGGTGGGAGCTGTCGCAGTGGCGCTGCTTTTAATGCTTCCAATGCCGCGGCATGACTCCAATCCGCTAGAAAAATCTGCGACTTGCCGTCGGCAGTCCGGCCGGAGGTCCAGGCGAGCTTCGTTCCATCAGGGGAAAAGACCGGGAGTCCGTCGAATCCATCCGTGAAAGTGACTCGCACGGGTTCGCGTGCGCCCTCGGCATCGACGAGAAACAGCTCGAAATTCGTGAAACCGAGTTTATTGGAGGTGAAAATAATATCACGGCCCGACGGATGGAAGAACGGCGCCCAGGACATGGCCCCGAAACGAGTCAATTGCCGCTGGTCAGAACCATCAAGATTCATCGTGAAGATATCTGCCATATCGCCCTGCTCATTAAAGCGCCGCCAGAGGATGCGGCGGCCATCCGGTGAAAAGAAAGGTCCGCCATCGTAGCCTGGGCTATGAGTCAGCCGCCGCACGTTCGAGCCATCGGCATTCATGAGGTAGATCTCACCAAACCACGCGGGATCGGTCTGGAAACGCTTCAGTTCGGCCGCCGAAAGTTTGTTCGTGGGATACGCCTCCCGCAGAGAGCAAAAGACGATTAGTTTTCCGTCGGGTGAAAAGGAGGCTTCGGCATCATAGCCTTGGGCGCTGGTCAAGCGGCGGAGATTTGACCCATCGCGGCGTGCGAGGAAAATATCCATGTGCTCGTCATAGTCCCAGGAATAGCGGCGCTGCTTGCCTGAAGCGCGCAGTTCGAACTCCGCCTGTTGTTTGGACACCGCATCGGGGTCGAGATGGGTCGAAGCAAAGAGCACCTCGTCGGTTCCCGGCCGGAAGAAAGCGCACGTGGTCTTTCCAATTCCGGTTGAAACGCGGTGAGTATCGCCGGTTTCGAGGTCGAGCAGGTAAATCTGGTAAAACGGGTTCTCCGGTTCGCGCTCGCTTTGAAATATCAGTGCCTTTCCATCGGGAGCAAAGTAGCCTTCTCCACTTCGCCGGCCTTCAAAGATGAGCTGTCGTGTGTTCGAAAGAAAGCGCGCCTCCCCATCGGCATGGGAATCCGCAGGCTGCCCGGCGGCCGCGCCAGCAACCCAAACAGATAGAAAAGCATTTAAGGTTTTTTTAAATTTCATCATCAAATAGATCTCAAATCACGGGAATTTGACCAGCACTATGGGATACTCAGCCGGAAGAACAGGTTTCCCGTTGGTGACATAATGGTGACGTGGTTGGTTCCGTTGAGGCTGGTGATGGGACTCGTGTTGGTAGCCCAGCCGGTCGAATTCAAAGTTGGGCTTTGCAGCAGCGTGTTGTTGCCCGTTAATGACGCCGGCCAGGAGACCGTCACGCCCTTGGAAAAGTATACGATAGCGAGCGGCGGCGGATTGACCTGCCCGGCAAAGGTAACAATGCTGAAGGCCGGCAGGGTATAGGTAAAACTGGAGTCGGTTACGGCGATGGCGGTCCAGCGCAGTGGTCATGCCCTTCGAACAAAAAGGTCTCGCCGTGGTCAAATTCCATAGACGAACCCCAATCCTTAACAGGAACACCACCATGCGCCTCGCTCTCCTCCCCGACTCACGCTTTTCGATCCTGCTTATGCTTGCTTGCACGCTCGGCTCTTCCACCGGTGCCCAACCCACGCGGCCCGAATCCCGCGTGGGCGGCAATACCGCCTTCGCCCTCGAACTCTACGCCCAACTCCAACCCAATCCAGGCAACCTGTTCTTTTCGCCTTACAGCATTTCCACCGCCCTGGCCATGACCTACGCAGGCGCCCGCGGCGAGACGAAGGAGCAAATGCGCCGCGTCCTGCACTTCGACGCGGATCCAGGCGTGCTCCATGAGTCCTTCGACCGACTCCAACATCGACTCGACGAGGCAGGAAAATTGGCGGGGATGCAATTGAACATCGTCAACGCGCTGTGGGCCCAAAAAGGATACCCATTCCTAACGGATTTCCTCGAAACCGCCAAGAGCCATTATCACGCCAACCTGAATCAGGCCGATTTCCAAACCGAGGCGGAAACCTCCAGAAAGGCCATCAACGACTGGGTGGCGCAAGAGACCCACGACAGGATCCAGAACCTCCTGGCTCCCGGGAGCATCACAGATCTGACGCGGCTCGTGCTGGCAAACGCCATCTATTTCAAGGCAACCTGGGCCAAGCCATACGAGAAATCTCAAACCTGCACCCAACCATTCCATCTTTCCACGACCGAACAAGTCCAGGTACCGCTCATGCACCAGACCGAGGACGTCAATTACACCGAGAACGCCGACTTCCAAGCCGTGGAGGTGCCCTATCGAGGCAATGGGCTTTCCATGGTTATATTGCTGCCCCGCCAGGTAGACGCTTGCGGTCAGCTCGAAAAACGCCTGACCCCCGCCCTGCTCGCAAGTTGGCTGGCCGAACTGAAGCCCCAACAGGTCGAGATCTTTTTCCCCCGATTCAAGCTCGAGTCCAGCCTCAACCTCAAGGCACCTCTGTCACGGCTGGGTATGCCGATCGCCTTCAACGCTGCCGACTTCTCCGGAATGGACGGCACCCGGCGCCTTTACATCTCCGATGTCTTCCACAAAGCCTGGGGCGAAGTGAACGAAGAGGGCACGGAGGCCGCAGCCGCAACGGGCGTCGTGATGGTCCCACAAGTCTTAAGGCTGCCGGCTCCGACTCCGCCACCGGTCTTCTGCGCTGATCATCCGTTTGTCTTCCTCATCCGCCATACCGGCTCGGGCAGCGTCTTGTTCCTGGGTCGGCTCGCCAACCCAGCCTCCTAAAGCCCAAACGGGTTTAGCAAGCTACGTGAACTACACCTCTAATCTGGCGATGCTTCTCCCTCTCCCCTTCCGAAGGGGAGAGCGCCGGTGGGGCCCTCCGCGTCGTCTATCCCACGGTTCCCTCCGTGCAAGCAGAACGGAGGTCACCGATGGCGAGCTTACTTTCAGTGAAACCAGGGTCAGGGCCAGGGCCTCAACGATTTAACTTTTCCCATTTCGGCTCGTCACCCGACAGGCCGGCGAAGTTGACTTTGTCGTAATCTGCGTTGGAGTCTCTGAAATTCCTCAGCGCGTGATAACTGGCCAGGAACTCCGCTTTTTCGCCAGTATCGACAGCGCGTTCATAGGAGTGCTCCACGGCCAACATCAGCTCGGCCTGTTTGAAACCCTTGATCAGCCATTCAACGCGGGCTTTTGCCAAACCATCGTTTGCCGCCTGCGTTTGTGCTGTTTCCAGCAAAGACGCTGCTTTGCGCATTGCTTCTGGCGCGAAGATTTCATCGGCCAACAGGTAATAAGGTCCATACAGGCCCGCTCCGTATTTTCTCTTTGCGTTGATCTTCTCCGCCTGGTCGACCGCCGAGTAGTTGGGATAGACTGATTCCCAAAGCTGGAAATATTGACTGACCGTTTTGCTCGCCGGTCCGAAAGCCGCGCAGAATTCAGTAATAACAGCCTCAGTTGAAATTTCCGGATGATTAAGGATCGTCGCCAGCATGTACAAAGAGGGTCCCTGAGTGGAATACTTGCTGGTAAGCGAGTCGAAGTCGGTGCCCTTCAGTCCGTGAGCCATGGCAAACTTGAGGTCTTCGCCGAGAGTCCGGGCGTAAAAAGCCGGGAAGTTCGGCGCCTGCAGGGTGTAGTTGGGTCTGAGGAATAGCTCGCAGCCGGTTTTTTCCCAACCACTCCAATCCCGGCGGAAGATCGCCGAATCGATCTTGCTGTATCCAAAGATGCTCTCCTGTGGCACCAAGCCGCATAGAACATTCGAATTGAGCACGGCTTTTACGGGTGGCTTCCGGTAGTTATCATATACATAGCTGACAACTTTTACGTCGGGGCGGATCTGGGCCGCGGCTTCCGCTGCCCGCTTCCAGAAGCGGGCAAAACGATCCGACAATGAACCCAATTGCAGCATCCACTCGTCTCGCCGGCCCAATTCGCCGGCGAATGCCCTCCGCGCTGCCTCAAGCCGCTTGTCAAAGGCCACCGGGCACTCGGGATCGGGTTCATCCCAGGAAAGACAAATCGGGCAAGCACAACCCGCCCAACCGTCGTTTTCGCAAACATTCAGGAATTCGGGCGTTTTTCTCTCCCGCCAATCGGCGATGATTTGTTTCACCAGCCCGGGCTCCGAGACGCACATATGCGCCCATTCCGGCCCCGGGTCAGCGGTAGGATCCAACCTGCGGGTGCCATCTGGCAGCATGTTGAAGTATTCAGGATGGGTCTGTCCAAACCTGGGCCAATAGTTCCCGAAGGAATGCCCGTACTGAGGCCGAAGGCTTCGGCCGAACCGCTGCCGCTTCAGCCACACTCGCTCCCCTTCCGACGAGCCGCCGCGCCACTGCTTGAACTGCAGGTGTGGTGTCACTCGGGCTTCAGATGGATCCAACACCAGGCTCGCCTGCCGCGGGATGACCTCGCCCAACTTGCCTGGCCAAAGCCATCGTATGTGAAGGTCTTTTTCCAGCAGGTCATAAACCCCAAAGAGCGTCCCTTCGTGGGTATCCAGGCCCAACGGGTCTCCTTCTGAGTCCTTTCCGGTGATGAACAGGTCGCTCGGGGTAATCTTGATGAGATACCCATTTCCCGGAAGGCGCGAAGGATCGAGACCGGCTGCAGCTGCCGCGGCACAGCGCCCAAGATAAATATTGTTTTTCCCCAGGGTGCCGTCGTTCTCGGAAACAATCGGCAGCCGGGCGCCCGTCGAAGACTCGAGGTGATACTGCAACTCCTTGGCAGCGTAGGTTTCGACCGGCAACGCTTGTGCGGGAATGGCAATGCTTGCGAGCGGATTCCCATCGCGGACCAACTCCAGGCCTGTGAGGGGCGGAGCTGCCATGACCAGGCTAATTCCCAGAATTGCCAGAGCCGTTCTCAGATCGCACATGAAGGGATTCTAAAGAGGCGTATTGGGTTGTCGAGAAGGCGCCACGGCGCTCGTCACGTGACCCGTACAAGGTTGGCTGACTGGGGCGATGCGGGAAGGGGTTGACTCTAATCGCTTTGCAGACAAGACGATCTCATTGAAGCCAGACGCTGGCGCGAAAGTAGAGATTCGAACCTGACAAAGTGTTGGTGTAAACCAGCGGTTGGCCGGAGGCCGGAGTATTTGTCCAGCCGGGAATGCCGGTCCATGCCACGGGAGAGATGAGGTTTGTGGTTGATTCCAATGCATAGTAACGCTGCAGTTGGTATTGAGCGGACGTAGGAATCGAGGGCAGCGTGAGAGTCACTCCTCCATTAGTCAGCGCGATGGTTAACGCCAATACGCTCGACGCGCTCATTGGATCCGTGCCCGCGATGTATTCCTGCCAGGTGGGCATGCCATCGCCATCCTGATCACCCACCGCGACGGCGTCAAAGTTTGTGCTCCAGTTAGTATTCATCTGGTAAAGCCACCACTTGGGGGTGTTGTGGGCTGCCAGGTCCGCGGCGTAGTTCGCCACGATGTTGTGGTCGGCCTGGACATTGGTAAAGGTATAGGAGACGGGTGTCCCAGCGTTCACACCGTCGATCGTGACCGAGGCCAAATGGTACCAATTGCTTGAGGCCAGGGAGAACGAGTTGGTTGAGCCCGGCAGAACGATGATGGTGCCGGACGGAGAGATGCCTCCGCCATACCCCGTAATCGCCGCCGTGAGCGCATAGAACGGCTTGTTGGTCGCCACTACTAAATCCTCCATGAGGAAGTGTCCGTTGGCAACGATGCTGCCAAACCAGGGCTGCGAATAATCCGCAGCCGCATAGCGTACAGCGGGGTTAGTTGAAGGGATGCCATTGATCCAAACACTGTAATAAAACATCCCGTTGATGTCCGGCGTGTAATCGGCTTCTATGGTTGCGCGGAAAAATTGATTGGCGCCGAGATTAACGTCGTGAAGTTCGGTCCAGCCATTGCCGGCTGCGGGAGGATTCGTGCAATTCCATACCGCCAGCCCTCCATTGGTCGTGACACACAGGGCGAAAGAAGCATTCGTCAAGGTTGGGACAGCGGTACTTGGCCTCGCCGCCTGCAGCACCACATCCATCCAAAGATTGGTGTCGAACGAAGGACAAAAGTTGTTGGTCACGTTGCCGTTGATGCTGAGCGCCGCCGCGTGCGGTCCCGCAGTAGGATAGGTTCCATTGTAATTCCCGGCCAAATTTGTGGCCGTCACCACAGCGGCGGTAGTGCCGCTCCCGGACCACGAATTGGTCCCCACCAGGCTGAACCCGTCGGAGTAGGACTCAAAGGAGTCGGTGTAGGGGATAATATTATTGGAGACGAGGCCGGTCATCAGTCTAGGTGAGAGGACGTTGCTGCCGGAAAGATCACCTCCTCCGCCCCAACGGTTGTCTCCCCAAACCCACACGGTGCCGTTGCGCTTGACGCAAATACAATGGTAGTCGCGCGCCGCCGAGAGCACGACATCGGTCAGACCGGGAACCTTGACCGGCAAGGGGTGAGCCATACTGTCTGAAGAACCTATACCCAGCTGGCCATATGCATTGTAACCCCAGGTCCAGACTGTGCCGTCCGCCAAACGGGCCAGAGAGCTTGCATCTCCGCCTGAAACCGCAACGACATTGCTCAGGCCAACTACCTGGGCCGGGACCGATTGACGGGTTTGACTGGCGCCATTTCCGATTTCGCCCTGGCTGTTGTCTCCCCAGGCCCAGGCTGTGCCGTCGGATTTTATTGCCAGGACATGAGTCCATCCTCCTGAGAGAGAAACGATATTTGAAAGACCCGCCACTTGAACCCAAAGGGAATGATTGTTCGTTGTTCCGTCTCCGCACTGGCCAGAGGTGTTATTGCCCCACGTGCGGACCGTGCCATCGCCCATGAGCGCGGCACTGTAAAATCCGCCGCCCGTGATAACGACTGGATTGGTCAGCCCGACGACTTGGACCGGTCGGTTGGTTCCGTAGAAGAATGTTCCATTTCCCAATTCGCCGCTTTGGTTATCGCCCCAGGCCCAGACCGTTCCATCTGATTTTTCAGCGAGGTCGTGATAACCGCGGCCGCCGAGCCTTTTGACGGAATTAAGCCCGATCACCTGTACCGGAGTGGTGCTTTTACTCGTCAGCGCACCCCAATTGCTTGACCCATCTCCCAGTTCCCCGAACAGACTGCGCCCCCATTCCCAGACAGTCCCGTCGGCCTTAAGCGCCGCATTATGGGTCTCGCCACCCAAAATGGCCGAAAGATTCGTCAGGAATCCTACGCCACCGGGACCCAGGACCTGGTGCGGCACAGAGGTGTTATTAGTTGTCCCATCACCCTGTTGCCCAAAGGAGTTCCATCCCCAGGTCCAGACAGTTCCATCTGATTTGAGGATAATTTGCTCCGAACCAGCACCGCCCCAAAGGGAAGTGACCCTGGGGGTTGAATTCGCAGGGTTGCTCAGAATCAACTGCGTGCCGTCGGCGGCCGAAAGCCTTGCCTCCCAAACCGGCCGCAACAAGACCATGAAAAACAACGCGCAGACCAATCGAGGCACGTTAAGGATCGCCCAGCTCCGTTGTATAGGAGTGGAATAGGAATCGTAAGGACCCGACGTGCGGAAATGCGGCAAAGTTTTCATTGCAAAGCCAACAGTGAGACCTTGAGGCGCTTAGGTGCAAGCGTAAGTCATTCGGCTCAATCGTTAGAAAGCAACCAATTCGGATCTCGTGCGATTACGAGGGCAGGTCCCGTGCCATTCCTATGGTTTGAAGAATGTTTGGCGAATGTTGCTCCGGGCTGAAAGCCCGAAATGTTAGAGCCTGTGCTGGAGCGAAACGGAGGCCAAGGAAGCACAACCAAACGAGTCTACCGGCCTGTGAGGCCGGCACACGCAGAGATTGCCAAAATTTGCACAACCAACGCTCGTTGGGAGGGTTAGTACAACGTAACGTCCTTGCAGGGCTCGAACGGAAGGGGGGAGTTTACCCGGGCCTGCGCTCGCTTTGCTCGCTCCAGCCAGGGCTATAACATTTGGGGCTTTCAGCCCCCCGCATGCCTGCGCGATTTCCTCGGGTGCCGTTCTCTGGCTCACAAAATGCTCTGTCGGAAAGCCTGTGAGTTATTCGCATGTCTAAAGCGACCACGATAATTTGGCCGGCCCCGGGTTGCTTCTACGTCTCTGGAGGTGCTAACAAGGCGAGACGCGCATGCCCATGAAAAAGATCAAGCAGCTCGCGGTCGGGTTGTGCCTGGTGTTTCTCCTGCCATCTGTGCGGAGCGCTGACGTCGTCTCCATCTGGGGTGGTGCCAGGGGGACCATTATCCTCAAATCGGACGGCACCGTGTGGACCTGGGGCGCAAATTTTAATGGCAAACTGGGCATCGGCATCGACCCACATACTTTAAACCGCTCACTTGTCCCGGTGGAGGTTGATGGCACTGGAAACGCGGGCTATCTGAATTCGGTCACCGCCATTATGGGCGGTGAGATTCATAACGTGGCTCTAAAATCCGACGGCACCGTCTGGGCTTGGGGCTGGAATGCCTTTGGCCAGCTCGGCAACGGGACCACCAACGACGCTTATTCGCCCGTCCAGACTGGACTGAGCTCAGTTCCGCCGTTGACTTCGGTGGTCAAGCTTGGCGGCCGACCTTACTTCACACTTGCCGTCAAATCGGATGGAACCGTTTGGGCGTGGGGCATGAATCAGTTCGGACAGATGGGCAATGGCACGGTCAATCCCTTTTCCGGCCCGCAGGTTACTGCGCCGGTTCAGGTCAGTAAGTCGTCAACAGGTGGAGTGATCAATCACCCTTTGGAGGTGACCTGCGGCTATCAATTCGGCGCAGCCCTTGCAAGCAACGGCACAGTCTGGACGTGGGGCAGCGGAACCCATGGCGAACTGGGCATCGGCACCAATGGCAGCAGCTACACGCCGACGCAAGTTCCAGGCTTGACGAATATCACGGCGATTTCCGCGGGGTGGTTTCATATCCTGGCGTTGAAATCTAACGGGGCAGTCTGGGCTTGGGGAAACAATTCTCACGGCGAATTGGGCGACGGAACCGCCGCCAACCAATCGAACGCGGTCCAGGTTTTGAACCTCAGCAACATCATCGCCGTTTCCGGGGGCGACAGCCATTCCTCGGCGCTCGACGCAAATGGCACCGTGTGGAAATGGGGGCTCAACGATGTTGGGGAATTGGGGAATGGCACGAACAACACGGTTGCCAACTCCGTGCCTGCCAGGATCCTCGTAGACAAGTTCGGCTCCACTTTCAGCAATGTCGTCATGGTCTCGGCTCGTGACTACCACAACATCGCGGTTAAGGCGGACGGTTCGGTGTGGATGTGGGGCGCGAACGACCAAGGCCAATGCGGTAATGGCTCCACCAACGATGTTTGGCGGCCGTCGCCGGTGGTTGGGCTGGGTCCCCGCGTCGGTTTGGCGTTGAATGTGGCCGCCAATTCCCAACCTGGATTCGCCGATCTGAACTGGTCCAGCGCTACCGGAGAATATTTTTCTATTGAATACTCGGCGAACCTGGCGGGCGGGTTTACAACGTTATGGCAGACCAACATTCTCGCAACTCCGCCGACCAACGTGGTCACTGTGCCATTAACGAACACTTCCGGGTACTATCGATTGAAGTTCTGATGTGCAAAACCAGCCTGGTTTAGTTCGCGCTTGGAGCAACCACAGGAACGATGCGGTAAAAGAGATTGGAGCCTGTGTTGCTGTCGGGGTCGATGAACTGCGCAGATCCTTTGAGGACCTTATTCGTACAAACCGGCAGCCAGTTTATTAAATCGGTCGAGACTTGCACCGAAACGTCCATCCCATTGATCGCGGGCAGAGAGACATGAACCGCGCTATCGGACATGCCGTGAATCATCGGGTGCAATATCGGCAAAATGTTCTCTTCGAGAATGACCGCACCCGCTTTTCCAGGCCAGCCGAGCATGTAAGCCGCAGGTGTGATAGCCGGCAATGTCAGTGTCAATATGACCGTGTCGTAATGGCGGTAGGCAGAATCCTGATCGGTAAGCGGGAGGATGGTGATCTGACTGTAGAGCCGCCCGGCCGGGATGGTGAGTGAGCCCGGGATCGTGGCATAGTCCATCCCATTTGAAGCCGTCCCGCTTATAGAATAGTACACTGTCAGCGCGGCGTTCGTGTCCCCGTCCCGCCAAATAAGGAAAGTCGCTGTATTAGTTACGCCCGAATAGTCGTTAAACGGCGTTCCCGGAATGAACCAATTGTTGAAGTTGGTGCCTTCGATTGCCACCGGGTCGGGCGCGTAAATCCGCACGGTCGGGGGTAAACTAGTCACCACATTGATGTTTACTGGCGCGGAAGTGGCCATGATACCGGCACTGTCAGTCGCCACCGCCGTGAGGATGTATTCACCCGCCGGCACATTGCTCCACAGCAGGAAGAACGGGTTGTAGGACCTTGTGTTGGTGAGCCAAATGCCCCCGGTATTCGTCACGGTCCCGAGGCTGGTGAGGCCGGAAAAATATTGGACCGTTTCGACCAGGTTGGAATCCAGCACGAGGGCGTGTATCCCAACATTGGCCGGAGCCAGGAAGGTTTGGCCGTTAGTCGGATACCAGAATCGAACCGTGAACGGCACATTGGGCGGTGTTGGTTTGACGACGCTGATGTTCACGGGCGGTGAAGTGGCCATGATGCCGGCACTATCGGTCGCCACCGCCGTGAGGGTGTAGTTGCCCGCCGGCACATTGCTCCAGAGCAGGAAGAACGGGTTGTAGGACTTCGAGTTGGTGAGCCAAATGCCCCCGGTATTCGTCACGGTCCCGAGGCTGGTGAGGCCGGAAAAATATTGGACCGTCTCGACCAGGTTGGAATCCAGCACGAGGGCGTGTATCCCAACATTGGCCGGAGCCAGGAAGGTTTGGCCGTTAGTCGGATACCAGAAGCGAACGGTGAACGGCACATTGGGCGGCGTTGGTTTGACGACGCTGATGTTCACGGGCGGTGAAGTGGCCATGATGCCGGCACTATCGGTCGCCACCGCCGTGAGGGTGTAGTTGCCCGCCGGGACATTGCTCCAGAGCAGGAAGAACGGGTTGTAGGACTTCGAGTTGGTGAGCCAAATGCCCCCGGTATTCGTCACGGTCCCGAGGCTGGTGAGGCCGGAAAAATATTGGACCGTCTCGACCAGGTTGGAGTCCAGCACCTGGGCGTGTATCCCAACATTGGCCGGAGCCAGGAAGGTTTGGCCGTTAGTCGGATACCAGAACCGAACTGTGAATGGCACATTGGGCGGCGTTGGTTTGACGACGCTGATGTTCACCGGCGGTGAAGTGGCCATGATGCCGGCACTGTCGGTGGCCACCGCCGTTAGGGTGTAATCGCCTACCGGCACATTGCTCCACAGCAGAAAGAACGGATTGTACGACTTCGTGTTAGTGAGCCAAATGCCCCCGGTATTCGTCACAGTCCCGAGGCTGGTGAGGCCGGAAAAATATTGGACCGTCTCGACCAGGTTGGAGTCCAGCACCTGGGCATGCATTCCAACATTGGCGGGAGCCAGGAAAGTTTGGCCGTCGGTTGGATACCAAAACCGAACGGTGAACGGTATTGCCTGGGCGTGGGCGAAATTACGTCCGAGGGTAATTAGGCAAATGAGGCTAAGAACTGTAGAAGAAAGCCGAAGACAACCAGCAGTTTTCACATCAGTGTTTCCGATAATGAGCGCCGCCAAGCCTCCGCGAAAAAACTCAGGTCCGCTCGGTCTTTAATTTGATTGCGGATCCATAGCATTGCTAATGCCATCCCGATTTACTCACAAACGGTGTGGTTTACAGAAGCGACTCAGCCTTGAACCTGAAAACGGCATTAGACCGCGGATGGACACGGATGAACACTGATAAGGAAGGACTTGCCACAGCAAAGGCGCTCACCCAAACGATGAGCTCCTCGAAGCGATTTTTAATCCGTGTGTATCTGTGTTCATCCGTGGTTAATTATCTATGCGTGAGCCTCACGCGAAATGCGTGAATTTCACGCATTTCCTCGATCTATTTTATGCCGTTATGGACCTCATTGCGGCGGGCTGGCCAGCGGCTTGCGGACGCGGTGGTCCGGGAATTGGTCGAAGCGGGCTTTGCTCCAACGGAGGTTTTCGACGTGGCCGTCGGTGTAGATGTAGTTGGCGCGGCCATTGTGGCGATTGTACCGGATCCAGCCTTGGTTGGCGTACTTGCCACTGCCCCATTGGACGAGCGCAGCTTCGCCGACCCAGGTGTCGTAGTCGTCCTGGTTCACGCTGCCGAACTCAGCATTGTCGGCAGCGTCGAGTGCTTCGGAGTTGCGCTCGGAAAACATAATCAAGTTTGGATTGGGCAACTGGCTGATGGCGCGATCAGTCGCGAAACCGTAGAGGGCACCTTCCAAAGCGTAACGGGCGGATTTATGAGTGAAGATTGAATCGAGCACGTAGCTTTCGATGGTCCGGTGCTCGGCCTGGGCGATGGCTTGTTCCGAGTTAGGCGGCGGGGTCTGGCTGGTACTGCTGATGCCTCCGTTGTAGCCCAGAAGGTCGGTCGCCAGCACGCGGGAGCGGGCAGTGGTGTCTGAGGGACAAAAGCCGACCCCGCGGCTGCGCAAGTAGGGTTGGAAGAAGATGACCCAAGGCTTTTCGGCCTGGCTGTTGCCCATGCCGCCGCCGGCGACACCGCCGAGATCGGATGGAAGCGTGTCCACCTGGGTGCCGTCGTCGAGCACCCAGCCTTCGTGATGATGGAACAGGCCGCCGTCGTAGTCGTCCATGTAGAGTCGGGCGGAGAGACCGATCTGGCGCATGTTGGATAAGCAGACGGCTTGCTGGCCTTTCTGTTTGGCTCGAGCGAGAGCGGGCAGGAGCATGGCCGTCAGCACGGCGATAATCGCGATGACGACCAAAAGTTCAATGAGCGTGAAGCCGGTTCGTGCAGTGTGCAGGGAGCGCAGTCTCATGGTTTCATGGTCTCTAGGTTAGTATACGCCTCCAAATCCGCAATGGATGCGGTCAAGTGCCATTTTTCTCTTTGTTGAGTTGGAGGTTTCCTTTTCTTGGGGTTGGGCAAGTTATGGCGTCCATCCGTTTCGCACGCCTGCCGACTACAAGTCGGCGATACAGCAGACCAGAGGTCTGCGCTACGGGCCACACCCCGCCTTGGATTAGGTGCACTTTCTACTCTTGTAGGCAGTCGCAAAGAATCTTCTGAAGTTTCAACTATGTGCTGGGCTTTGCCTCGAAACCCTGTAACTTCAACTCGTCGGGCCTGCTAACCAAGGCCGTACGACCCCCCGCCGAAATGGCTCAAGTGGATTGAGTTTCGACCGGCAACAAAAATATGAGCAAAAAAGTTCTGCTGACCAGTGTCTGTCGCCCGCTAGGGCCGAAATATGGCGATGCCCCCTCTGTCGGCTACGAGCTGCTGTACGGGCAGGTGACCCGCGCGCAGGGCTTGTTCAGCCCGCGCACTTTCAACATCCATTTTTCCCTCGAGTATATCGCGCAGAATCTGGACGCGCCCACGGTGGTGTTGCAGTATCCGTCCCGGCGCGAGCTTATCCGCGAGCTCAAAAAAGGTTACGATTACGTCGGGGTTTCCTTCCTGCTGGCGGTGCTGCACAAGATGAAAGAGGTCGTCGCGTTGATCCGCCAATACGCGCCCAACAGCAAGATTGTCCTGGGCGGCTACGGCACGGTGCTCAAGGACGAAGCGCTCAGACCCTACGGTGATTATATCTGCCGGGAAGAAGGAGTGACGTTCTTCCGCCGGCTGTTGGGCGAGTCCGAAATGCCGATGCCCTACCAGCAGCCGTTGTTGGTAAGCTGGCTCAAGGTATTTGGGTGGAAAGTTTCCGGCACCGGCAAGATCTTCGGCGGGTTGGGCTGTCCCAACGGCTGCGATTTTTGCTGCACCTCGCATTTTTTCTCGCGCAAACACATCAAGCTGCTGCCCGAGGGCAAGGACATCTACGCAGTTGCCGAGCGTTATCTCGACCTGAACCCGGAGCTGGTATTGCTCATTATCGATGAGGACTTCCTGCTGAACAAAAAACGCGCGATGGAGTTCCGCGAGTGCGTCATGAAAGGCGGAAAGACCCTGTCCATCTTCGCCTTTTCGAGCGTCAAAGCTCTCAGCCAGTACACAGTTGAAGAGATTCTGGAGATGGGGATTGACGGTTTTTGGATTGGATATGAAGGGACTCGCTCGGGGTACGCTAAGCAGCAAGGCCGTCCGATCGAGGAGATGCTCACGGAATTTCGCGAGCACGGCATCACGATCCTGACCTCGATGATCGTCGGGTTCGACTACCAGGACCGGAAAATCGTGGCCCAGGAACTGGACGGGCTGATGAAGCTTAAACCGGCCCTCGCGCAATTCCTGATCTATGGGCCGGTCCCGGGCACGCCCTTTTACGAGCGGGCCGTCAAAGAGAACCTGTTGCAGGAGGTTTACACCAAGAACCGGGATCTCTTTTACCGGCGGGGCGACGGGTTCGCGACCATGATCAAGCACCCGAGCTTATCGGCCAGGGAAATCGAGGACATCCAGCGCTGGTGTTTCAAAGAGGATTTCGAGCGGCTGGGTCCGAGCATTTTCCGCACGTTGGAAGGGCGGTGGCTCGGCTACCAGAAGCTCAAGAACTCGGCCAATCCTTTCTTGCGCCAGAAAGCTCGGTACTACGCCAAGGAGCTGAGAGCCGCGTACCCGGCATTCCTGGCGGGAAGGCTGCTGGGTCCCAACGCAGCCATTCGGCGTTGGATTGGGGATTTGGAAACGCGCATCCATGCCGAACTGGGCCGGCCCGCTCCTGCGGAACGGTTCCGATCCGTTCTGGCTGTCGGTGCCGCGCTCTGGACCGGCCTGACGCTGAAGCTGAACCTTTTCCAGCATCCCAAGTTGATGCGAACGGAGTATCGGATTCCGGCGAAGCACTCGGTGGGATTCGATCTTTGGGAGGAGCTCCAGCGTAAAGCCGCGATTCCTAATCTGTCGATCCACGTCGAGCTGCTGCACGCCCAGAAACAGGTGTGGATGCGGCTGGAAGGCTCCCTTTCTAGCTCGGGCGCCGCGAGCCTTGGCCAGCGAATTCGTGAGTCGCTCGTCCGGAGCAAGAGCCGCCTGGTCTTGGACCTCAAGAGGCTTCAATGGGATCGGGTGGACGACTTGCGTCCGCTGAGAGAAAAACTGGCAGGCCATCGCTCGCGGATTCGGCTTATCCTGCCCAAACTGGCCGCGGCGCATCCCGAGGTTATCCTGCTGGCCAGTATGTTCCACGCTTATCAGGGGTAAAGAGAATGTAGAGCTTGATCCACTCCCGGTCGGTTTGCTCGGTGCGAATCGAATAGCGCTTGAAGCGCATGACCTCGCTGACCTGGTCGAGCGATTTAAGCTTACGATTTGGGAGGAAGCCTTCCAGCCCCTGTACGCCTTTGTCTTTTTAATATCAAGCCTCATTTTGAATAGAACAACTTATTTACAAACCACTTGGCAAGCTTTATTTTCCTTGCGATACGTCTTATAAGACGTCTGATATGAAGATCATTACCTGTTAAGCATTGTTGGTTTGGCCAAGTCCATAGTGGTTGCCTGCGCAGAATTCTTCAAGCGAGATGGATTCGTACCGTGTGCGTTCTTTACGCACAAAAAGATCCGTACTTCCCTTACAGACGTTTGTCGCATGACCGTGGTATAACAGTAGACATGAGAACGTTTAAACTAAGAAGCATTCGCGTTGCGTTGGACAGGGCATATTGCCGTTTGGTGATCTCCGGCCTGCTGGTTGGCACAGCAGTTCAGGCCCAGACGTTAACAACTTTATATTCGTTTAACTCAACTCCAGCGTCGCCTCTGTTTTCACGGTCGCCTTTGTTTCTGTCTGAGAATACATTATACGGCAGCACATGGGCCGGTGGGGCTTACGGGAATGGGACAATTTTCAAGATCAACACTGATGGAATAGGTTTCGCCATCCTCTACAGTTTCATTGACTCGGATCTCGATGGCTATGCTGCCAATCCTTGGGGCCCGCTGGTTGTGTCAGAGGGCGCTGTGTACGGGACAGCATCAGGTTCGCCTTCAGGGACAGTTTTCAAGATCAACACCGGTGGTTCAGGACAGAGCGTGCTGCATATATTCTCGGGAGGTCTCGACGGAGACGTTCCATGTGGAGGAGTCATTTTGTCGGGTAACACGCTCTACGGCACCACCGTGGAAGGGGGCAATGTATTCAAGGTCAATACCGATGGGACGGGTTTTTCGAGTTTGCATTGTCTATCATGCCAAACCAACGTCCATAATGACGGCGGGATATACGCCGGCCTAGTGCTGGTGGGAAACTGGCTGTACGGGGCCACCTTAGGCGCAGGCACCAACAATGGGACCTTGTTTAAAGTCGCCACGGACGGCACCGGTTACGCGACGCTGCATCAATTCAATGGCAGCGACGGTTCGCAACCGTTGTCAAGCTTATTGTTCTACAACAACAAATTGTACGGGACAACAACGGCGGGCGGCAATGACAACATCGGTGTGGTTTTCGCCATCAACCCAGACGGCACCGGGTTCACCAATCTGCATCAGTTTACGGGTTACGAAGGCGGAGATGTCCGAGCGGGCTTGGTCGCCTCGGACAACGTCCTTTATGGAGCAGTTATGTCAGGAGGCGGAGTTGGTGGTGTCGGAGCCGTGTTCGCCCTGAACACGGACGGGACCGGGTTCAAAAAGCTGTATGTGTTCAGCGGCGGCGAGGATGGTGGCGGTCCCGGTGTCACGCTTACCATGTCCGGCAATTCTCTGTACGGAACCACGACCCAAGGGGGAATCTACAACCAGGGTACTGTGTTCCGGCTCTCTTTGCCGGCTACGGCATCGGCGTCGATTGTGCGCTCTGAAACAAACATGATTTTGGCTTGGCCCACTAACAGCGGTACGCCCAGGCTTCAATCCAGCACAAACCTGATCGATTGGGCCCAAGTGCCGCAAACACCAGAGGTGTTAAATGGTCAGTACACCATGACTAATCCGATGACCGGAGACCGCATGTTTTTCAGGTTAAAACAGTGACTGGGTTCCCGAACATGTGATAGGATGTGAGTAACTATGCCGCTTAACAATCGAGTGGAGTCGAACCGCCGCCACGCATTTCCGTTCCGGCCGTGGTGGAAATTCGAGAGCTCATCCTGCGCTCCACCTTTCCTTTCACCGGCGGTCGCTCACTCGAAGCGTTAGTTAGGTGCTCCGCGACACATGGAACTCATACGAATATTTTTCCTTGTTGCGGTCGTTGGTTTGACGGGGTGTGTGAGTACCAAGTACACCTATTCAACACGGACCTTGGGCATGATTTCCGGGAGAGCTGGTTCGGAGAAACCGGATTATCAGAAGATCGAGTCCGCGCTCGGAGGGGTAACGAGCATTTTCAAATTGCACGGCTGGTGGAGTCGTTCGGCGACCTTATCCTCCCATGTTTCAGGTGGGCGCATGTACCACGTCAATTTTGATGATTTTAGGATGAATTGCGGTTGTTCAATAGAAATAGACAGAAAGCGTGGCACTTTCAGGTTTTATGAATGGGAGCGTGCGCGCTCTGGCATATTCCCAGCAACTGACGAGCAGCGAGCGCAGGTTCGCACATTGGCGCATGAAGTTGAAACGTACTTGCGAGCTACGCTTCCCAGCACGTATGAGATACAATTCTCGGAATCTTGACGGCGCACCTAACAAATCAATGGACACGAACAGCCGTCATAATAGCCCGCTCGCAGCGCGGCGGTATTCGGCCGCCTCGTTTCGCGCCCAGCCATTTCTTTCCATGGCTGCTGCTCCGGTCGTTGTTGGCCTATTTGTCGCGTCATGGTTCGTGCCCGGAACGCAGATTGCACGCGCCATTGCTGCGTTTATTCCCGTCGCTTCGCTGATGCTCATTATCGAACTCACCGCTGAGGCCAGACAGAAGCTTTCGAGCCGCGAGTGCTGGCGCATTCGTCGCGCACCAATTAGCGAGGTTTTGTCGTGGCGCAGTGTTTGGCTTGTTCTCTTGAACCTATTCATTACTTTGTCTGCCTTCCTGACGCTTTTCCAAACGCGACATCCGAGCAGCAACGCGATGAGTCTGTTGCGCCTGGGTGCGGGGGTGGCCCTTCTTTACGCAGCGGCAGAACTTGTCTTCGAGGTGTGTGGCCTGTGCTTCCTGGCGTCGTCACCGTTGTATATTGATCCTGGCCTGCGTCTCTTCGGCCTTTAGAGTATGAAGCATTTTCACCAGTCGCCCACCCAGCCTCTTTTTTTCCTTCTGGTTTGGCGCGCCTCCGGCGCGCCAAACCAGAAGGAAAAAAAGAGGAGATCATTTTG
>Ga0210409_10002616_pt1 | contig 21159 bp, 21 predicted proteins | sample IncBWH17MmetaG_FD_161649 | JGI IMG/M metagenome (GOLD analysis project Ga0210409, IMG submission 161649) | Forest soil microbial communities from Barre Woods Harvard Forest LTER site, Petersham, Massachusetts, United States - Inc-BW-H-17-M | ecosystem: Environmental > Terrestrial > Soil >...
TGTCCAGCGGAGGATCGGTGAAATCGTCATTGGCTTTCGCTCGATGAAGACACAGGAGTTGCGGCAACGGAATAATCGCAATGCGATTCGGTCCGCCCGCGGAGGTGATCAATGAACATTTTTCAGAAGAGCTTGGCACTGGTTGTTTCTTGGTCGCTGGTGATTGGCACGGTGCCGGGAGGCGCCGCTTCCGCCAGCCAGTCCGTTCAATCGGAGGCAGAGCCGGCCAATACCGGCACGACGCAGTCTCCCGAGGAATTGCAACAATTGGTGGCGCCGATTGCTCTCTGCCCAGACGCATTGGTTTCACAAATCCTCGCAGGGGCGACGTATCCCACGGAAATCGTGGAAGCGAACCGCTGGATGCAAGGGCATCCCAATCTGAAGGGGCAAGAGCTCGCGAACGAGGTCGATAAGCAAACGTGGGACCCCAGCGTTAAGGCGCTGACGCAGTTCCCCTCCGTGCTGGCCAACATGGACAAGAACCTCTCTTGGACCTCCTCACTGGGAGATGCTTACGCAAACCAGCCGCAGGATGTGATGGATGCGGTGCAAGTGATGCGCGCGCGTGCGAAGCAGGCGGGGAATTTAAAGAGCAACACGCAGGAGAAGGTGGAGACACAAGGGAACACGATCATCATCGAACCTGCTGAACCTGAGGTTGTCTACGTCCCCACATATGATCCCTGGATCGTTTATGGACCTCCAGTGGTTGCCTGGCCGGGGTGGTATTGGTATCCGGGACTCTACGCGCCGGGGCCCAGCATTGGTTTTGGCCTAGGCTTCGGACTCGGCTTCTTGACCGGTTTCGCGTGGGGCTGGCACCACTGGGGATGTGATTGGGGACACAGGACAGTCATCTACAACCACAACACCTACATCTCGCACAGCACGACCATCGTCAATCGCAACCATTTCAATCGAACCACAAACAACTTCGACCGCTCTACGAACAATGTCAATCGCAGTAGCAACACCTTCAATCGCAACACGAATACCGTCAATCATGGACAAGCTGGTGCGCAGCATGGGCCGTCACGCGAATCTGGCATGCATTCGGGAGCGTTCGGCGGATATAACCACGGCGCCGTAGCGAACGGCTTCTCCGCGCGTGGCCGACTGGCTGCCGAGCCGAAAAAAGTTAATCTCGTGCGCGTTTTTCGCATCGAAGTGATGTGCACGAAATCGTACTCTTCTTGAGTTTAGGACTTTTGGCGCTGTGGACTATTGGTCCGTTCGCGGTTTTTGTGGTTTATCACGTTCCACCACTCCGCAGATTTCTTGGACTCAATACTTCCATTAAGCGGCGGTGAATATCTCTGCCGTTTCGGAATCAATGGGACCGGCGCAATTGAGAAAGTGTCAAGGCGCCGCTTTGCGGAGCGGCTTTTGCTATCAATCCGATAACAAATAAAGCGCATCCTCCCTGAAAGAGACATCATCGAATCGCTTTGTTGAGCGATCGGGCCGCCGGTGACAGTGGCGCTTGCGGCTCGAGCGCGAAATGGGTCATCATTTGGATCGCGGTTGTCGTTTCCAGTTAAGTTGGCGATGCTTCGCACACGGGTCATGAGCACAGAAGCGAAACTTCAGCCTCAAAGGGAGCGGTTTGACCTGCTCCTCAATCTGACCACCAAAATCACGTCGAGCCTCGATCTGCGGGAGGTTCTGCGCGCGATTGCAGCAAACATACGCGAAGTCATACACGCTGATGCTGTGGTCGTATCGCTTCCCGACGCAGCGTCGGGAAAATCTAGAGTAATTGCTGTGGATTTTCCGCATGGCAAGGGGGCGATGAAGGAAGAGGTGACGGTCACATTAAGCCCTGCTAATAAGAAAGCCATCGACACATTGAGACCCGTGGTGATTTACGCTAGGGAACGTGAGGAACTCGCGGCCGAGGCATATGAGATTGCTGCTGCGGAAGGCATAAAAGCTATTTGCCTTATTCCACTCGTAAATCGCGGTCGAGTCCTCGGAACCCTGTCGATCTCGCGCAGGACAGAGACTCCGTTTGTCGCAGAAGATGTTGATTTCCTTAGCCGGGCGTCAGGGCAGATAGCCATCGCCATTGAAAACGCGTTGGCGTACCGGGAAATTTCCGAGCTCAAGGACAAGCTCGCCCAGGAAAAACTCTACCTGGAAGAGGAATTTCGCAGCGAGATGGGGTTCGAGCAAATCATTGGGAACAGTACGGCGCTAAAGCACGTTTTGCAACAGGTTGAAACAGTTGCGCCTAGTGACTCTACTGTCCTGTTGCTTGGCGAAACTGGGACGGGTAAAGAGTTGATCGCGCGAGCGATTCACGACCGAAGCCGGCGTAAACAGCGGACGCTCGTCAAACTGAACTGCGCTGCAATCCCGACTGGGTTGTTGGAAAGCGAGTTGTTTGGACACGAAAAGGGAGCGTTCACGGGGGCCATCAGCCAAAAAATCGGGCGGCTGGAACTAGCGGACCAAGGTACCCTGTTTTTGGATGAGGTGGGAGACATTCCGCTAGAAATTCAGCCGAAGCTGCTACGCGCCTTACAGGAGCGTGAATTTGAGCGTCTTGGCAGCACCCACACGCGAAAAGTGAATGTGCGCCTGGTCGCGGCTACGAACCGCGATCTCGAAAAGATGGTTGCGGATCGAGAATTTCGCAGCGACCTGTACTACCGGCTGAATGTGTTTCCGATCCGCATTCCGCCCTTGAGAGACCGCAAAGGGGACATTCCCCTGCTCGCAAGTTATTTTGTCCAAAAGTTCTCAAAGCAAATGCAAAAGAACGTTGAAGCCGTCCCCACGGCGGTAATGAAGGGGCTAACAGCCTGGGACTGGCCGGGGAATATTCGCGAACTGGAGAATTTCATTGAGCGTGCCGTGATCCTGACGCGCGGCAAGTGGCTCGAGCCTCCCCTCGGAGAACTGCGAAAGAGGAGCGCGGAGAAAGCCACGCACACCGTCGTCGAGCCAGACCCGCACGTGCTTCGAGAAAGTACCGACTGGCGGAATGACAAAAACCAGGTTGCTGAGGAATTCACGAAGCGGCAGCACGACGACATCATACGCGTGCTTTCCGCATGCAAAGGGCGCGTTGGTGGTGCTGATGGAGCTGCCGCGCGCCTTGGAATGAACCGCACGACTCTCCTCTCTCGAATGAAAAAATTCGGCATCCACGCAAAGCGGTTTGCTTAGCCTGCTGGCAATGTCGTTGTTGTAATCCGCCCATAGAGTCGACAGTTTCGACGCCTTCAACTTTTTCAACTTCGACATTTTCGACGCCTAACAGTCTTCTCCCGAGAATTCAATGACTTACGGTTCTGCACGTTTGGTCTGGGCCTTGCCCTGTTCGAGGCTTGATTGGGAGGCCCGCTATGAACGACAAAGCAGAACCATCCATTGCTTGCCTGAGTGATCGTGTCGCGGAGCAAACGCTTGTCGTTGCCGCCAAGAACGGAGACGAACAGGCGTTTGAAACCCTTTTTAAGCGTCACCAACAAAAAGTTCTTCGGATTGTTCTCCGGTACGCCCGTGTCCGCGAGGATGCGGAAGACATTGTCCAACAGAGCTTCCACAAGGCTTTCATGCACTTGTGCAGGTTCGAAGGGAAATCCTCCTTCTCAACCTGGTTGACGCGCATCGCCATCAACGAAGCGCTTATGTTCCTGCGAAGCATTCGTGCAGTGCGCGAGCTATACATCGACGATGCCGGTGACGCGGAAGGGATTGCAGCTAGTTTAGAGATACCCGATTCGAGGCAAGACCCTGAAGCCAGCTACTTGCAGCGAGAGCGTGCCCGAGTTCTCTTATCAGCGCTGAAGGACTTGAGACCACGCATGCGGCGAGCACTCGAACTGCGAGAACTCGCTGAGTTCTCCACGGAGCAGACGGCCGAGCAGATGGGTCTGTCGGTCGGTGCGGTGAAAGCGCGAATTTTCCATGGCAGAAGAAAGTTACGCGAAAGACTGCGACGTTATGTGAAGCCCAACCGTTCTGGCAGAAAGGCACCAGATATGTGCCGTCCCAGCGGGCACATTCCGCGACGTCACCTCTCCGCTGCTTCTGGTCTATGAGGGAAAAAATGTTGAAAATCAACTTCACTGAAACACCTTCGGAAGAGAGATGGATTCTGCATGGCAAGCTTACTGCTCCGTGGGTTCCCGAACTCCGGGCCTGCTGGAAAAAGAACCATCGCAAAGACAAGCAGCGTGCCTGCATTGTCGACCTCAACGAAATTACGTTCATTGACAAAAGTGGCGAGCGGCTCTTGCGGGTCTTGCTGCGAGAAGGAGCGCAATGCCTTGCCACCGGTGTCTACGTCAAGCATGTTCTTGAGCAATTGACCACCAAAGGCAAAGGCTCGGTCCTCAAACGGCTTGCGGGATTTTTCCTTGCGGCTGTGATAGCAGCATTCGCAGTCCGCTTTGGAGCGGAATGCATTGCCACTGGTGTCTACATCAAACACGGTCTTGAGCAATTAGCCACCAAAGGCAAAGGCTCGGTCCTCAACCGGCTTACCGGATTCTTCTTTGCGGCTGTGGTGGCAGTATTCGCCGTCCTCATTGGCGGGGCAACCGCCAAGGCGCAGAACACTGCGGTCACCGGAAGCGTGCCGAGCGGGCTTGCCAGCGATCAAGTTCTTCAGCTGACTCTCCGCGATGCCGTCAATATGGCGTTGCGATACAACCTCGGAGCGATCGAAAGCGGAGCAAACGCCCAGATTGCACGCGGTCAACGGCTACTTGCGCTTAGCAATCTGCTGCCGCAGGTAAGCGCAGGCGCTTCCGAGACTGTCCAGCAACTGAATCTCGGGACGCTCGGGCTCTCCGGATTAAAACTGCCGGGCATACCGACAATTGTTGGCCCGTTCAGCTACAGCTCGATGGACGCAAGCGTCAGCCAAACCCTGTTCAGCTTTGAGTCCATACAGCGGTTTCGTGCAGCGCGCACAGCCGAACAAGCCGCGCAACTCAGTTATCAGGACATCCTCGACGTGGTTACGCTTACCGTCGGCAACGCCTATTTACAGATCATCGAGGCAGACTCTCGAATTAAGGCGCAGGAAGCCCAGGTACTGAATGCGAGAGCTCTTTACGATCGGGCAGTCGACCAAGTGCAAGCGGGAACGGCTCCACGTATCGACGCAACACGCACCGAAGTTCAGTTGCACACCGAGGAGTACAACCTAAGCATCGCACGCAACAATTTTGAACTGACAAAACTAGCCCTGGGACGAGCGATCGGACTCCCGCTTGGGCAGCAGTTTGAACTGGCCGACACCCTCCCGTATTCCGACATTACTCCGCTCACCGTCGACGACGCGCTAAACATCGCATACAAATCGCGCAACGATTTCCGTTCCGCTCTCGATTCTCAAAAAGCCGCTGCGCAGACACTCTCGGCGGCTAAAGGCGAACGCTATCCGACTGTGGCCGTTAACGGCGATTACGGCGATATCGGGCCTACGTTTGGCCACTCGCATGGAGATTTCACCTTTCAGGCCGGGATCAGAATCCCGCTCTTCACTGGCGGGCGGATTAAAGGCGACATCACGCAGGCGGAGGCTGAATTACGGCAGCGAAAAGCCGAGGCGGAAAACACTCGCGGAGAGATCGACCAGGACGTTCGCACCTCTCTTCTCAATATAAATGCCGCGAAAGAACAGGTTGAAGTCGCCAAGCAAAATGTCGGGCTTGCCAATGAGAGCCTTGCTCGGTCGAAAGACCGCTTCACTTCAGGAGTAACCGACAGTGTTGAAGTGGTCCAGGCCGAGCAGGCTCTCGCCAGCGCCAATGATCAATACATAACGAGCCTTTACAACCACAACTTCGCCAAGCTCTCGCTCGCACGGGCTCTTGGGGTGGCGCGCACGAATTATCAGCAGTACCTCGGAGGAAAATAATGTCGAACAACGATCGCACCCACACTATCGGCCCGGATGAACAGGAGGTGGTCAGTCCCGTTGAACATCAACCAGTAGGGTCGCAGTTGAACAATGGCGCCAACAAAGAGATGGGCAAAAACTCGACAACTCGGCGCAAAAAGCTTCTTCTGCTCTCGGCGGGAATAGTGATTGTAATCGGAGCCGGCTACTTCGCGTGGGATGCGTTCCGTTATGAGGACACCGATGACGCGCAAGTCGACGGACACGTTATGCAGTTGAGCGCGCGGATTAGTGGACAGGTCGCAGAAGTACCGGTTATTGAGGGCCAGCTCGTTCATGCCGGCGATGTACTCGTCACCATTGATCCTCAGGACTACAAGATTGCATTGGAACAGGCGCAAGCGAACGTGGCTGATGCGCTGGCTACAGCCGCGAGTTCCCACTGGACCGTGCCGATTACTTCCATAACGGTTCAAAGCAATCTCGATTCGGCAAAAACCGCCGTGACCAATGCAGAGGCTGCGGTTAAAGCTGCTGAACAGAACTACGAATCTGCGAAAGCGGCGCTGGTGCAGGCCGAGGCGAATGCCGGGAAGAGCGATGCAGACCTCGAACGCGCCAAACAGCTTGTAGCGAAAGAGGACATTTCTCGCCTGCAGTATGACCAAGCCGTTGCTACAGCAACTGTAAACCGAGCGGCAGTCCTCTCGGCGCAGGCGGTCGTACATGCTGTGGAACAATCGGTCCAGCAAGCCCAAGGGAAACTCCTGCAGGCCAAGAACGATTTGCAGACTGCGGAGACCGCCCCCGAACAGATTTCGCTAAGTCGTTCGAATGCGCTGGCAGCTGACGCCAAGGCGTCACAACGAGAGGCTCAACTTGCGCAAACAGAACTGAACCTGAAGTACACCGTTATCCGTTCTCCTGTTACAGGAATCGTCGGGAAGAGGAACGTCGAAGTCGGTCAGAACGTGAGTGTCGGACAGGAGCTCGTGGATGTCGTGCCCCTTGATGATGTCTGGGTAACGGCCAACTTCAAGGAAACGCAGTTAGAACACATGCGGGCTGGGCAGCACGTGAAAATCAAGGTGGATGCCTACGGTCGCACGTGGTACGGACACGTGACCAACATGGGTGGCGGCACAGGTTCGATTTTCAGTCTTCTGCCGCCCGAAAATGCGACCGGGAATTACGTCAAAGTCGTGCAGCGGGTACCGGTCCGCATCGATTTCGATCGCGCCGAGAGACAGGATTTCAATGCAGAAGGGCTGCTGAAGCCGGGATTGTCCGTCGTGCCGGACGTGAGGGTGCGATGAGCGCAGCGCCGTCTCTCGCGGCTGAGCAACTGACGTGGCAGCCGAAGGTGAACCCATGGATCATCGGCGTCGCGGTTTCGCTGGCTGCGTTCATGGAGGCGCTCGATACCAGCATTGCCAACGTGGCCCTTCCGCACATCGCGGGTAGCATGGGCGCGAGCAATGATGAGAGCACGTGGGTCTTGACCAGTTACCTGGTGTCGAACGCCGTTGTGCTTCCGATCAGCGGCTTCCTCGTTGGCTGGCTCGGACGCAAGCGTTTCTTTCTGATGTGCGTCGCCTTTTTTACAGCTAGCTCGTTTTTGTGCGGCGTCGCGCCGAGCCTCGGACTGCTGCTTCTTTTCCGAGTGCTGCAGGGCGCCTTCGGTGGAGGACTGCAACCGATGACGCAGGCAATCCTGGCGGACACCTTCCCGCCAGAGAAGCGAGGGTTGGCCTTCGCATTGTATGGAATCACGGTCATTTGTGGCCCCGCCATTGGTCCCACGCTAGGCGGCTGGATTACCGATAACTATTCCTGGCGGTGGATTTTTTATATCAACGTTCCCGTGGGAATTCTGGCTGTCTTGCTGGTTTCTCAGCTAGTCGAGGATCCACCCTACTTGTCCCGTCTGAAAGGTACCGTGGCGAAATTCGACTACATTGGGTTTGGCCTGCTCGCCGTCGGCGTAGGCGCTCTCCAGGTTGCGCTCGACAAGGGGCAGGAGGACGACTGGTTCGGGTCGCGGTTCATTACCACACTGATCATTCTTGCCGCCGTGGGTTTTGTGTCCCTCGTTATTTGGGAATGGCGCTACAAGGAACCGATTGTGGATGTCCATCTGTTCAAACGGTTTAATTTTGCAAGCTGCAATGTGATGATGTTCGTGCTGGGCGCCGTTCTGTTTAGTTCCACCGTCCTTCTTCCCCAGTTTTTGCAAACGCTCATGGGTTACACGGCGCAAAAGGCCGGCATGGTCATTTCGATGGCGGCTATTCTTCTCCTCTTTCTTTTACCGTTGGTCGGGCGCCTCGCTGGACACTTTCAGGCCCGGCACCTCCTCGCTTTCGGCTGGATCGCACTCGCTGTGGCCATGTATTTCTCATGCAAGCACATCGATCTACTCATCAGTTTTCGTGCCGCCGCGTGGATGCGCATTTGGCAATACCTCCCGGTTGGATTCTTATTCGTTCCGCTCACGATGGCCGCCTATGTCGGCCTGCCGGAGTCAAAAAGCAACGCTGCGGCCGGTTTGATTAACTTCACGCGCAATATTGGGCAGAGCGTCGGAACCTCGGCGGTGACTACGTTGCTTGCACGCCGAGGTCAGTACCATCAGTCCGTTCTCGCCGAGTACACACGCTCTCACCGCTTCGATGCGGCCGTCGCAGGCTTGACGGGCCGTCTGACACATGTCGGTTTGAGCATGCACTCCGCTCAACAACAGGCGCTTGCCAGAATGTACAGCGTGGTGATGGCACAGGCCCAAGCACTCTCGTACGTCGATATCTATTGGCTGCTCGCTGTGACTTCCGCTTTGATGTTCTTATTATGCTTCCTGCTAGCCAAGAACCAACCCGCCAAGGGCGGCCAGGTTGCCGTGCACTGAAATAGATTTCTAGCAATGACATTATTTCGTGAGATCGACATAGTCGTTCGGATGGTGCCACAGTGGAACGGTGAGAAATGGCGGGAGCGACGGGACTCGATGCGTAGTACTGAGAATTTCCCGTCTGAACTTTATTAAACGTAGAAAATTTCGGCAGGAACCGCTAACCCGTTATTCCACGAGGCCATTAGGCGAAGTTGGCGGAGAGGGTGGGATTTGAACCCACGGTAGAGTTTCCCCTACACTCGCTTTCGAGGCGAGCTCTTTCAACCGCTCAGACACCTCTCCGCGGCGGCACTTGTAATCGTAGCAGACGCTTCCGGCGCTCAGCAATCTGTCAGCTCGTTGTGATGCAGATTTCACCGAGCCGAATTGCTCTCGACTTGTAAGCTCATTGGGAGCGTCTAACGGCGAATAACGAAGAATGCCTGCAGAATGGCTGCACATTCGCTGGCCAGGATTCCCGATGTCACCTCTACCTGATGATTCAGCCGGGGAGATTGCACTATCTCGAAACAGGATCGCACCGCGCCCCCTTTAGGATCGTCGCACCCGTAAACCAGCCGCGGAACTCGTGCATGAATCATGGCCCCGGCGCACATGCTGCAGGGTTCGACTGTGACGTAGAGGGTAGTGCCTGCTAAGCGATAGTTTCCGAGCACCCTGCTGGCTTCGCGCAAAACCACCATCTCCGCATGGGCGGTGGGATCGCAATCCCGGATGGTGCGATTGCCGGAACGCGCGACCATCTTGTGGTCATGCACCAAAATCGCGCCAATAGGCACCTCCCCTGCCGCCGCCGATTCGCGTGCCACCTCCAGCGCCAGCTCCATGAATTCAATGTCGGTGCGCATGTCGCGTGAGCATAACACGAGCTTGCTTGACAATTCCTGCAGCGCCAAAGAAACTACTCCCTCGTGAAAGCGGAAAATCGAAGTCGAGGTAGAACGATTTTCTAGTGGCTGCGGACGCATTGCAGAGAAGTTTATTCGGAAAAGGGTGAGCATTGCGTCGCTGTTGCTGAAGAATCCCGCATGGAAATCAGACGAGATCCGATCACGCAAAGTTGGGTCGTTCTAGGTCAGCGCGAATCGCCAGGCGATTCCGCGCAGCCTTGCCCGTTTGATCCCGGAACAGTGGAAAAGCGGCCGGCCATTTTGGCTTGGCCGGCAGAGGGGCCCTGGCAAGTACGCGTGCTGCCGCATCCCGACCCGTTGTATCGCATCGAGGGCGACCTGGGTCGCGTCGCCGAAGGTATGTACGACAGGATGGGCGCCATCGGCGCGCACGAAGTCGTGGTAGAAACTCCGCACCACGATAAAAAGATGGCGCAGCTGGGCGATGAACAGATCGAACGAGTTCTGTGGGTGTGGGCCTCGCGCATCGCCGATTTGAAGAAAGATCCGCGCTTCAAGTATGTCGCCGTATTCAAAAATCAGGGACCGCTGGCGGGTGATGAGTGGTCGCACGCGCACTCGCAGATCACCGCCACAATTTTCGTTCCGCGACGCATCAAGTATGAACTGAACTCCGCCAGCGAGTGGTTCCGCGAACGGGAGCGCTGTATTTTCTGCGACGTTGTGCGGCAGGACGAAAAACAAGGGAAGCGCATTGTCGACGTGCAAGGCGACTACTACGCGCTATGTCCGTACTCCTCGCGCGTGCCATATGAAGTTTGGGTGCTGCACCGCCGGCACAATCACCTGTTCGAACAACCCCGCCCGGGCTCTAATCGGCGGCAGCTGGCCGCTCTGCTGGGCCGCGTATTGCGTCGCCTGGAGAAAGTAGCGCCGTCGTATCATCTGGTGGTGCACACCGCGCCGAACACTCTGAGCAAAAAGGGCGAGCTCGCCGGTTACTGGAAGACGCTTTCTGACGACTTCCACTGGCACATTGAAATACTGCCGATCCTCGAAAAGCGCAGCAAGTCGTACAGCATCAAAGAGGTTTACTTCAATTCACTGCTGCCGGAGCAAGCCGCGGAGCAACTCCGCGCTCTGGATCCCAATACATGACGCCAAGAGAGTGGCAGCGCAGGGTTCCGTCCGAAAGCGGCGGAATTCTTGCCTCGCTGATCGCGCTGGTTGCGGCGATCCTCTTGTTCGCCGCACTATACCTGGCTCGCCATCCAATCTTTCGTTTGCTTGGAGAGGGTTGGGTGGTGGAAGACACGCTGGAGCGCTCGGACGCGATCGTAGTTCTTAGCGATGACAACTTTTATGCCGACCGCGCAACACGCGCCTCGCAAATTTACCGGCAGGGCCTCGCGCCCATCGTGGTCGCCAGCGGCCGGCGCTTGCGTCCATACGCTGGAATTGCGGAGCTGATCGAGCATGACCTGGTCGAGCGCGGCGTACCGAAAGAGAAGATTCTCCGAGCAGTGCATGACGCGGACAACACGCGCGAAGAAGCGACGGCGCTAGCGCCTGTGGTAGCGCAGAAGAAATGGCGCAGCGTAATTTTGGTCACTTCGAATTTCCACACCCGCCGCGCGCGCTATATCTTTCGGCACGTCTTCCCGGAGGACGTAAAGATTCGAGTTACCGGCGCGCGCGATGGCGATTTCGACCCCGAGCGCTGGTGGGAAAAACGAATCTCGGTAAAGGAGTTGACGCAGGAAATGGCCGCTATGCTAGTTGCTATTTGGGAGCAACACACCGGCCCCGAAACGCCCGATAAATCGCTAGTTATTGGGGGGCCTGGAGTACCAAGCCCGCTACATGTGGTGTGGCACGTAACGTCACACCCTAGATTTGCCACTAGGTATTTTCCTTTACATACCCCTAAGTCCTGTACTATCTTCACCGTTCCAAGTCGCGAATCCCAACCAGCCGACGAAGAGCGACTTACTGGAGTAAAAATCCTTCGTCGAGGTGTCTCGTGTGGAAGAAAGAAGACGTGAAATCTCAAGGACTTCCGGAGAATGGACCCGGAATTTCCACAGGCTCGCCAGCGATCGGAAGCGTTCCGCGCCCACCGAGCACTAGTGTTCCTGTTTCCGCTGGCGCTTCCGCCTGTATTAGCCAAGGGATTCGCATCAAGGGCGAAGTGACCGGTACCGAAGATCTTTTCATCGATGGTCATCTTGAGGGCAAAGTGAATTTGAGCAGCGGCAGCTTGACGGTCGGTCCCAACGGCGAAGTGAAAGCGGATATTTTTGCCCGCGAGGTAATCGTCCGCGGCCGCGTCGACGGCAGAATTGTCGGCCGCGAGATGATTCAGCTCTGGAGCACAGGCAATGTCGCTGGAGATCTGCAGACCGAACGCTTGACCATTGAAGACGGCGCGGTGCTGCGCGGCCGCGTGGAAATCGAGACCGGCAAGCCTATCGATAAACACACGGAAGCGCGTGCAGCCGTTGCCGGGACTGGCAAGGGCGGCGTGGTTTCTGTGAGTTCGGGATCGGCGGCAGTCTGATGAGCTTCCTCAATAAATTGGGCATCGGTGTGGGCGCAGGCGCTGGCGCAGGGGCAAGACGCGACGCGCCCATCACGATGGGCGGTTCTGCCCGGCCGCGCAGCAACACGCCCGCTCCGGTCGCGGCGGTGGGCGCCGCCCGGGCGCCCGAACTTCGCGAATCCAACCGCGTCTCCAATGGCCTGAAGGAATTCTTGTGGAACCTCGACGGCCTCGGCCGCGGAACCCTCCTGGATCTCGGCCCAGCCTGGCAAACCACCCTGAGTTTCTTCATCGAGCGCGGATTTCGCGTCTCCTCGGAAGATCTGCTCCGCGCGTGGAAAGACTTTCTCGTAGAGGAAGAAGGCAAACTTCGAGAAGCCACCGGACGCGCGGCTCAGCACACGTTGGACGTTACGCCTGCCGCGCGCGCCGCGCGCTTCCTGGAGGCCAACCTCCAGTATCCAAATTCTTCCTTTGACGCTGTCCTTCTCTGGGACGTGCTCGATTACCTCGAGCCCGTGGTCTGCAAGCAAATGGTGGCGAATCTGACGGAACTACTTCGGCCGGGCGGAGTGGTTTTCGCCATGTTTCACAGCAAGAAGCCGGCGGGCTTCCAACGCTATCGTGTGGTCGATTCGACCACCCTGCAAGTGATCTCTTCGCCGGTTTTGTGTCCCGCGCAACGCGTCTATCAAAATCGCGAGATTCAGGATCTTTTCGGCCGCTACCGCACCATGAAGTCCTTCGTTGGTCGCGACCAGCTCCGCGAATCGCTTTTCATAAAGTAATCCGGACGATTTATCTGCCGCGTTTGACTCGTCCTTGCATTTCTCCATCTATTCGCTTGCACTCTCGTCTGCGCAGGAGTAAATCAGAGCTGTGAGCTCAACGGGCTCTGGAGGGAGCATGACTCCACCGGGCTTAGAGCTGAACCAAAGCTGAACACACCGCTCTTGCGGTGCGCGTCGCTCGAAAACACGCGTGCAGTTCAGCGCTTTTGAGACGACACAGCAAATTGGAAAATGGGGAGCTCTGGCTCCCCATTTTTCTTTACGAGGAGTGGCTCTTCGCCGTAGTGCGAGGGCGGCGATGGTGATTGCTAGCGTGATGCTTCCGCGCGTGGCGGTCGTGAGACGTGGCTCGAGCAGAGTGTGAATGACCATCGTTGCTGGTTTGTGGTGCGGTCTCCGCAAAAGAAGTCCGGGGCGTTGCAAAAGCGATTGGACCCAGTAGCAAAATCGCAAAGATAAACATAGTCTTCATGCACATCTCCACGGTTGATTCGGACGCGAGGTATTGAATCACATTCGCCAGCGAAAATGGCCGCAATGTGAAAAGAATTGTGTTCAGGCTCAGCCGCCGAACTTGGCTGTCTCGAGCCAGTGAATGGCTTCCCGTTGACTCGCGATAATCTCAGCTTGCCAGACTAGCCCAACCGCCATAACGCTCATCGCGACCATACAAATCGCTATGACAAAGCCCTTTTGCGTCTCAGAAACAGGAGTATCAAACCAGCGAACGATCGCAGCCATGGTAGCAGGTCTCCTAGTACTCGGCCGCTACGCTGTGGGCCCCACGCGAGACTTTGCCGGCGGACGCCAAGCATCCGCGCACATATCCGGGCAACTAAGGGGCCAGTCCAAATCCGCCACGTGCGCCGCTATCGCCTTCCAGAATCAATGGCTTGCGACTTGACATCCGCAAGCTGGCAGTCTTGCTCACGCTGCGCTCGTGCAAAATCGGCGCTACAACGGCATATTTCTTCCCCTAAACTTCAGGACTTGCCGCTCAGGCCTTCCACAATACGCTCCCAGACCTCTGGCGAGCCCATCTCTATCTGGCGAAATCGCGCCGGCAGGCGTCCTCTTTGAGAATCGAATCCATCCGAGGGAGCCGCAGCCTCTGTCAAAACAAATCCGCGATCGCAGGCGGTCAGAAGGTCGGGCTCGTCATTCTCGCGCGCAACACCCACAATCTTCGGCTGCGAACGCAATGCCCGGGTGTAGAGTTTGGAAAGGCTGCGCACGCATTGTTTCAAGTCCGCGCCCAGTGCCAACGACCAAAGAACTCCTCGCCGCCGCAACTGCCAATTGCGACTGGCGCTCTCCTCGACGAACCGCTTGATGTCGTCCTCGGCCGCCCCGGCGAAGAAGAAAAGCTCGTCGAAGTCCCGGTGGCGCATCAATTCCGCTTGCTCTGTTGGCAAGCCGGAGTTTTGCGCCAGCTCCCGGGGCGACAGGGAGCGCAGTGCCACAACCTCTACACCCGTTTCCGCGGACAGTTCTTCCAAAGCCTCGGCGGCGGCCGGCTGCGGCTCCGCGATGGGCAAGCAAGTGAAGCGGCCCAGGCGCACCGTCTTCGCAGGGCGCAGATGGAAGTAGCCCTCGGGGAGGTACACCCCGCACCCGCCTTCCCCTATGAATGGATGGCTATGGCCCAGCTTTCGGCGGGGATCGTCGATCTGCAGCCGGGTACGCGTCGTCACCCAGACGTTCGGAACGGCCGCGTGTTCAAGCGCCGCGCTGAACTCGTCAAGTCCCGGCGCGATCTTACCGCGCACTGGTATCAGCCCATCCACATCCCAGAATAAAATCGCGGGCGTTTGAAGCAAGGGTTTCCTGTCAGCGAAATAACGCTAGGCCCGTAGTGACGGGGCCCGTAGCGACTAGGATTGTAGCGGATTTCCGTCAGGCCTTTGCGCCAACAAAAAAGGCGGGCAGCCGAAGCTGCCCGCCGTGCCGCCCGGGGACATTTCTGCGCCGGGGACTGTCTCGCTGTTCTTTAGTTGCCGGAAGTGGACGTTGTTGACGCGGTCTGCTGGGGGTTCGCCTTCGGAATGCTCACGTACCCACTGACTTGGTCCTTGCTAACCTTGTTGATGACCATTTCTTCGGGCAGACGCGTTCCGGAGGTGTAGAAGAAAACCGGCTCGTTCAATGCCCGGTTCTTCTTTTCAAACCGCTTGTCTTCCACCACCATCACCACGCTGTATTGATTACGCTTCTGGTTGACGCCCTTCAGCTCCACGGTCAGGTTTCCAACCTTCTGCGGCTTGTTTTTGCCGGTAACCGTGAATTCCACGTACTCGCGCTCGCCCAGGCGGCGGAGTTGGTCGATTTCATCATGATTGCGCGCAATCAACGTTCCCATTTCGCTGCGCGCCATCTTCAAGTCTTCTTTCGTCGTATCGAGGTCGGTGCGAACCCCGCCCACCTTCGTGTCCACGTTCTTGAGGTCATCCGAAGACGCCTTGGTCGCCAGTTCTCCCTTTACGGAGGTATCCAGCGCCGTAAGCTTCTGGGTGGTCTCGTCGTTGAGCTTGGAGGCTTCCGCGCGAGCCGTCTTCAACTGCCCTTGCGTAATCCTCAATTTCTTGGTCACCACATTGAGGTCGCCCTGCAGGTCCGTATTTGCTTTTTCGTCCTGCGCCAAGCGGTCTTTCAGCGATGAAACGTCTTGCTGCACGGCCTGTTGCGTCGTCTTGAGCTGCGCTGCCACTGTCTGCTGCGTTGCATCGAGCTTGGAAGAAGCGCTCCAGCCAAACCACAAGCCGCCTGCCGCGATAAGTCCCAGCACTACGATCGCGGGAAGCTGCCACGCTGGTGTTTCTCTGCTTTCGATAATGTGTTCGTCGGACATATAGACTATCTTTCTCCTTCGCCCCTGCGGGGCGAAAATCTTTTTTTAGTACCGGCCCTGAGCCTTGTTAAATGCATGCCTCACGCCAAACCCTTCCGTCCCGCCAGAAAGGGATATCCTCCCACGTAAGTAAATGAATGTATGAGTGTTGCTGAGGTCTGCTACCGGATGGATAGGACGGGTGCCAGGGTACTAGTCCCGGGAAAGATTACGCACTTGACGCGCTTTTCTGTGGGCAAGATGACACGCAACTTCTAAACCTCTAACCCCATCTTCTGAAACTCTAGTGCCAGCTGTTCCGGGGACCGGAACTGCACCCCCGCCATGCCAAGCCGCTGCGCAGCTTCCACATTGGACGCGATGTCATCAATGTACACCGCTTCCTCCGCCCCAACCCGGCAAGCCCGCAACGCTTCCCTATAGATGATGGGACTAGGTTTGCTCGCACCCACCGCGCACGAATAAATCCTTGCCGGAAAGTACGACAATAGGTCGTATCGCGCCTCCATGTGCGCAACATGTATCGGATCTGTATTGGAAAGAAGCGCCAAGCGGTGCTTTTTTGCAAGCTTCTCGAACAGCTTCTTACCGTGAATTGCCTCCGGGTCGAGCACCAAGTTCCACGTTTCGACGAACTCTTCAAACGTTGTTGCTCCCCCAAAACGCTGCTTCAGATGCAAGTGCCAATCCCGTGGGGCGATGCGGCCTTCCTGCCAGTCCTTCCAGCGCGGATCGTTCTCGATTGCGCTCCACAGTTCCGCTGGCGAAAGCGATAGCCCCGAAGACATCCCCTTCATCGCGCGGCCCACATCGATGCGGATCAGCACGCGCCCAATATCGAAAATAACAGCACGAATCTTCCGAGGCGCCACGCCTAGCGAGCCTCGCCGCGAGCAACCGCGCGTCGCGCCCTGAAGATGCTGATCACCGCTGGGGTTACGGACAGCACGACCACCACGGCAATCACGTAATGAATGCGCTGTCCGATATTCGGCACGGAACGCCCCAGAAAGTAGCCGCCCAGAATCATGGCTCCAACCCAAAGAACGCCGCCAGAAATGTCGAAGATTAAATAGCGGGAATAGGGCATGTGCGCGGCGCCCGCCACCGGCGGACAAAACGTGCGTATGATTGGCACGAAGCGCGCGAAGATTACCGCTCGACCGCCGTACTTTTCGTAGAATTCACGCGCCCGCTGCAGATGGCTGCGCCGGAAAAAGAGTGAATCTTCACGCCGGTACAATGCTGGCCCGGCCGTCCGCCCGATCCAATATCCGATCTGATCGCCAAGAATCGCGCACAGCATCACAGGCGCCAGCAGCCAGCGGAGTTGCAAAAATCCACCGGCTGCAAAAATCCCTGCCGTCATCAGAAGGGAATCGCCGGGCAGGAAAAAACCGACGAAAAGCCCCGTCTCCACAAACACGATCGTGCAGACCAGCGGCGCGCCGCCACTGGCTATGAGTTGCTTTAGTCCTTCAGGGTCGTATAGCGAGCGGAAAAAGTGGAGAATCGATTGGAGCACGCCGCGTTGGTCCTCACCGGATTCATCGTGGCTCGCACCGGCACGAGCTCAAAAGCTCGCTTACCAGCCACGCTAAACGCGCCACAGCCAATACGGTAACAGAAAACGCCAAAATCATATCCGCATTCGTGCCACATAAGCCCCGCTGCAGCCAGCACCGCGTACCATGCATTGATTCTAATCATCGCACCGCCTCCGCCAGCCGCAGCTGGCTTTGCTCCAGTGCTTCGCATTCGCAAACGCTCACTCGTGCCAAAATTTTCTTTATTCTCGGCAGGGCGCTGCGCGTCACCGCCGCGCCGGCCTCAATTGCTTCGTCGGCGCGCTCGAAATCGTCCCAAGCCAGCGACTGCACATCCGGACGCAGCACCAGGTCCGCGTGCCGCTCCCACACTTCCGACTGATGCTTCTGAGCGGCCGTAACCGCGCGGCTGACCACTTGAAAAATATTGCTCGGCGACCCGCGATACCCGTCCTGCATCCCCACTGACACGCCCAGCACAAACGGCGCCCCTAAATCACGCGCCGCGTGCGTCGGTACCGGCGCCACCAGCCCGCCGTCCGCCAGGCAGCGCGTCCCGATTTCCATGGGCTCGAACAATCCCGGGAATGCGCAGCTCGCGCGTATGGCATCAATCAAATTGCCGTGCGTTATCACTACAGGCTCGCCGCTATTCAGGTCCGTGGCCACCACCGCCATCGGAATGTGCAAATCCTCGAAGCTCCGCGCCTCAAAAACGCGCTCGATTAACTCGCCCAGTCGGTGGTTGCTCGCGAACCCAAGCCGCGAAACTCGCCACCGTGCGATATCCCTAAGACGTAATGTCCGGCACGTAGCCACAATCCGTGCCAGCGACGCGCCGCTCGCGTAGGCCGCGCCCAGAATGCTTCCCACGCTGGTTCCCGCGATACAAGAAATAGGTATGTGATTCTGTTCCAGCACCTGCAGCACGCCCAGATGCGCGAATCCACGCGCAAACCCGCCCCCCAATGCCAGTCCAACCCCTGGCTGCGGGGACGGTGTTGCCCGTTCGAACGGACCGAGTGCGTGGCTAAGTCTCACGCAGTGAGGATGCCAGCGGGCACCCTTCCAGCCAATGGGTCGCGCGTCCCGAAAAAACAGTACGGATGTACTTCGCGCCCGCTCGGCGCGCAAAAATCCGCGCCTTCTTCCGACAGTACTTTCTTACTAGCACGCTGCCCTCGCTGTACCATTGGCCTCTCCCAGTACGGCGCGGCATTCTCTCCTGCGTCAGGACACTCCACCTGGCGGAGGGGGCATGAACAGCAGCGCGTTCAAACCTTGGATCGGCCAGCCTGTGGTCCTGCAGGTTGCTCTCGGCGATATCAAAGTTCCGTTGCGCGGCAAGCTCTTAAAAGAGGGCGGCGACACCGTCCGCATGCGCATCGGTGAAGGTTGGGACGTAGACATCTACAAGACCATGGTCCTGGCCGTGGAAGAAGATGCCATGGCCACATTTCCTGCTTGAGGTGATTGCCATGAACGGCTCTGTTCCCAAATACGTCACGCAAAGCCGTGCCGCCATGCTGCTGGGAATTCCGGAAAACGAGCTCTCCCGGCTCTCCAGTGAATCTGGCCTAGGGCACAAAGAGCGTGCCGGCGGGCGAGAAGAAATCTTTTTCACTTACGAAGAGCTTCGCAAGATTTGCCTTATGACCGTGCAACCAGTGCACTAGAGGCTAACGACTTTCCTCCGGCCCCCCTCTGCTGTACCCCCAACCCCGGGTCTTCTTACCCCCCGAAGACTCGGGGTTTTTCTTTCCCCGCAAAGTGGCGGCACAAACTCCAACTCTGTTGTACGATGCCCCGCGTTTGAGCTAGCCGCGCTGTCTTAGGAATGTGTTGTAGGGGCTGCCCTTTAGCACGTCCTCGCAGCTTGGTTGCGCACAGGAAATGGCGCGGAGGGACACACACTACATGCGTAAATGGAATGTGGCAGGGCCGGTACTCATCTTGGCTGTCCTCGCATCTATTACTGCATTTGCTTTGAAGCTCTCCGCCATCGCCGACGAAACTTACGACCTCGCCATTCTCAACGGCCGCGTTATGGATCCCGAATCCGGCCTCGACGCCATCCGCAACGTTGGCATTCGCGCCGGAAAAATCGCCGCGATTTCCACCACATCTCTAAGCGCAAAGTCCACCATCGACGCCAAAGGCCTCGTCGTCGCCCCCGGTTTTATCGACCTCCACGAACACGGCCAGGAGCCTCGCAACTACGAATTTCAGGCCCGCGACGGCGTCACCACTTCTCTCGAACTTGAACTCGGCACCGATGACGTCGACCGCTGGTACGCCGCGCGGGAAGGGAAGTCGCTGATCAATTTCGGCGTGAGCATCGGCCACATGCGTGTGCGCATGAAAGTCTTGGGCGACCTGCTATCCACCATGCTGCCCACAGGCGATGCTGCTGACCGCGCCGCAACGCCCGCGGAGCTTTTCGAGATAACCGCCGACATGGAGAGAGGCTTTCGCCGAGGCGCGGTCGCTGAAGGCATGGGGGTGAACTACACCAAAGGCGCGACGCATTGGGAAATCGTGGAAATGTTTAGAATCGCGGCCAAGTATGGCGCGTCCGTTCATGTGCATTTGCGCTACGGCGGGTTAAAGGAGCAGAACACCGGCCTTGCCGCCCTAGAAGAAGTCCTCGCCGCCGCCGCCGCCACCGGCGCGCCGCTTCATGTCGTGCACGTCACCAGCATGGGCCTGAAATACACACCGCAGCTCATCTCCATGATTCGAGGCGCGCAGCAGCACGGTCTCGATGTCACCACGGAGTGCTATCCCTACACTGCCGGCAGCACCGAGCTGCAATCCGCCATTTTCGATCCTGGCTGGCAGGAAAATATGGGCATCACCTACAAAGACGTGCAATGGAGCGGCACCGGTGAGCGCCTCACCGCGGAAACCTTCGAGAAATACCGAAAGCAGGGCGGCATCGTCGTGATCTTTTCCATTCCCGAAGAAGCGGCGCGCACCGCCGTGGCTGATCCCATCGTCATGATCGCTAGCGACGGAATGCCCATCACCGGAGCGAAAGTGCATCCTCGCGGCCAGGCTACGTTTTCACGCGTACTCGGTCACTACGTGCGCGAGGAAAAAGCGCTCGACCTGATGACCGCACTCCGCAAAATGACCTTGATGCCCGCGCAGCGTCTGGAAAAACGCGCCCCGATTTTCAAAGACAAGGGCCGCGTCCGAGTCGGCGCGGATGCCGATATCACCATTTTCGATCCTGCTCGCGTGATTGACAAAGCCACCTTTGACGAGCCGTTGCAATATTCCGAGGGCATTCCTTTCGTTCTCGTTAACGGCGTGCTCGTCGTCAACAACAGCCGCCTCGTCGAAGGCGTTCACCCCGGCCGCGCCGCGCGCGCCCCGCTTGCCAATTAGAATGCCGGACACCAACAAAGTAATCTCTGTAATCTCTGCGGCGCCGCCTAACTTCACGGACGCCACGAAAAACGCCGGTGCCCATCACGCTGTCCTCGCCGGCTTTCTCGGCTGGACCCTCGACGCTTTCGATTTCTTCGTTGTAGTTTTTCTCTTCGATACTCTCGCGCATCAGTTCGGCGTTAACAAAAAGAGCATCGTCTTGACGGTCACGGCAACCCTCGCGATGCGTCCGCTCGGCGCACTCATCTTCGGGCTGCTGTCGGACCGCTACGGCCGCCGCGTTCCCTTGATGCTCAACGTCCTGTATTTCTCGATTATCGAAGTGCTCTGTGGCTTTTCCCCGAACTACACATTTTTTCTCATCATGCGTGCGCTCTTCGGAATCGGCATGGGCGGGGAATGGGGCG
>Ga0210409_10002617_pt1 | contig 21150 bp, 7 predicted proteins | sample IncBWH17MmetaG_FD_161649 | JGI IMG/M metagenome (GOLD analysis project Ga0210409, IMG submission 161649) | Forest soil microbial communities from Barre Woods Harvard Forest LTER site, Petersham, Massachusetts, United States - Inc-BW-H-17-M | ecosystem: Environmental > Terrestrial > Soil >...
AGTTGGACGCGTGGCAGCCGCTGGCGTTGCAGGTGGCCGTGCCGATCGGAATGTGGCTGGCCAGCTGCGTCACCAGCGACGGCACCCCGAACCAGGCCGCGCCGGTCGCGTGGCAGCTCGCGCAGCTTGCAGAGCTCACCGCCTGGTGGCCCGCCGTGGCCAGCGACGGGGTCGAGCCGATCTTGAAGGCGCCCACGGCGATGGTGGTGCCGTGGCACGTGCTGCAATCCCCGGTACCGACCGCGATGTGGTTGGCTGCCCCCGACGTACCCACCGTGCCCGGCGGCACCACGGTGGTCGTCCCGAACCAGGCCATCCCCGAGCTGTGACAGGTCGCGCACGAGAGCGCATTGACCGCGGTATGCCCGGTGACCGACAGCAGCGGCGTCGTGGTCAGCTTGAAGCCGGTTCCGTTTTCCGTATCGCTGACGGCGTGGCAGGCCGCGCTGCAGTCGGCGGTGCTCACCGGAATGTGATTGCCCGCGCCCGAGGTGCCCACCGTTCCGGGCGGCTGTACCGGCTGGCCGCCCGCGCCCGGCCCGCTGCCGGAGAACGGCCCCTTGCCCGCGCCGTGGCAGGCCGTGCAGCCGCCCGCCACCGTCGTCACCGCCGAGTGGACGATCTTGCTCAGCGCCGGCGTGTAGCCGGCCGCGTGACAGGTCGCGCACATTGCCCCGGCCCCGCTCGCCGGCAGCGGAATGTGGTTGCCCGGCAGGCCGTTGGTGCTGCCCTGGAATGGCGGCGTGGTGCTATGGCACTGCACGCAATCGCTGGTGAGCAGCAGGCCGGTGGCGTGATCGACGTCGACCGGGCTCAAGCCGGCAGTCGCCGTGCCCGGCCGCACGTAGATCTGCGCCGCAACGCCCTGGAACCCGAGATCGGTCGCGTTGTTGTTGTGGCAGCTGGCGCAGGTCAGGCTCGATACCGCCGCATGTCCCGCGACCGAAAGCGAGGGCGCGCTGGCGATATGGAAGCCCCCCGTCACGAAGTTCGAGGCGTGGCAACCGCTGGCACTGCAGGCCGCGTTGGCGATCGGGATGTGATTGGCGAGCTGCGTGACCAGCGACGGCACGCCGAACCACGCCGTCGACGTACTGTGGCAGGTCGCGCACGCCACCGTATTGACCGCCGCATGACCGTTGGCCGACAGCAACGGGGTGGTGGTCAGCTTGAAGCCGGTGCCGCTTTCGGTGTCGGTCGAGGCGTGGCAGGCCGTGCCGCAGTCGGCGGTGCCCAGCGGCATGTGATTGCCCGCCCCCGAAGTGCCCACCGTTCCAGGCGGCTGCACCGGCTGGCCGCCCGCGCCCGGCCCGGTGCCGGCAAACGGTCCCTTGCCTGCGCCGTGACACGAGGTGCAGCTCTCGGTGGTGACCGAGGCGTGGTTCATGGTGGACGTGGCCGGGGTGTAGCCCGCCGCATGACAGGTCGTGCAGGTCGCCCCGGCCCCGCTCGCCGGCAACGGAATGTGGTTGGTGGGCAGATCGCTGGGGCCGCCCTGGAACGGGGGCGAGGTCGTGTGGCACTGCTTGCAGTCGCCCGTGGCCAGCGTTCCGGTCGCGTGCGCCACGTCGACCGTGCTCAGGCCCGCCACCGCGTTGCCGGGACGAAGATAGATCTGGGTCAGAACGCCTTGGAACCCGAGGTCGCCCGCGTTGTTCTCGTGGCAGCTGATGCAGGCCAGGCTCTGCACCGCGTTGTGTCCTGTCACCGACAGGACCGGCTTGGTGGAGACCTTGAAGCCACCCACCACGAAGTTGGACTGGCTCGCTGCGTGGCACGAAATGCAGTCGGCGCTGGCCATCGGGATGTGGTTGGTGGCCGGCGCGGTGGCGGTGACGCCGTACCAGGCGGAGTTGGCCGCTGCGTGGCAGGCCGCGCACGCCAGCGCGCTGACCAGCGAATGCCCGCTTGTCAGCTGCGGCTTGGCCGCGATGACGAACCCGCCCTGCGCGGTCGAGCTCGGATCGTGGCAGGCCTTGCAATCGCCGCTGCCCACCGCGATGTGGTTGGCCGCGCCGGGGGTTCCGACGGCGCCCGGCATTCCCTTGGCGGTGGTTCCGAGCCAGCTCACGTCCCCGGCCGTGCCGGAGGCGTAGTGGCAGGTCGAGCAAGCCAGAGCTGAAACGACGTTGTGCCCCGCCGGCGACAGCGCCGGCGTGGCCGTGATCTTGAATCCACCCTGCGCGGTCGAGGTCGCGCTGTGACAGCCGACGCAATCGGCCGTTCCGTACGGGATGTGATTGACCGCCCCGGGCGCGCCGATGCTGCCCGGCGGTTGCATCGGCTGGCCGCCCGCCTCGGTCTGTCCGCTGCCCAGGAAATTCTTGCCAGCACCGTGGCAGCCCGAGCACGTCGTGGTGAACCCGGCGTGGTTCATCGCGGTATTGGCGGCCAGGTAGGGAGCCTTGGTGCCCAGGTGGCAGTTGGCGCAGGCGGTGCTGCCGATCGGAATGTGGTTCGACGGCGCGGCAATGCCGGTGTTGAAGCTGGTGGTCGACGAGTGGCACTGCGAGCAGTCACCGGTGCTCGGGTGGGCGGAATCGACCTGGGTGGCCGCGTTGGGCTGGGCGCCGGAGGTCGGCGGCCGCACGACCAGCGTCGCACTTAGCCCGTAGAAGGCCAGGTCGGCCGCGTTGTTCTCGTGGCAGTTGTTGCAGGTCGACAGGCCATTGAGCCCCGTGTGGACCATCGCGGTCCCGGCAAAGCCACCCGGCACCGTGGTCGACTTGTGGCACAGCTCGCACGCGGTGCCGCTGATCGGAATGTGCGCGCCCTTCCTGCTCTCGGTCACCAGGCTCGTGACGCCGGCGAACGGCCCGACCCCATCGGCGTGGCAGCTCGCGCACCCGCTCGTGATGCCCTTGTGGTTCATGACGGCGCCCAAAAAACCGCCGGCGGCTGCGGTGGCGGGCATCCGCCCGGCAGGGGCCGTGTGGCACTGGCTGCAGTCGATCGCGGTCGTGAAGTGCGTGGGCGGTGCGCTGGTGGGCGGGTGGTAGTTCTGCGAGGTCGGCTTCAGCGTGACCCAGGTAGCGGAGTTGCTGGGCGTGTTCTTGATCGTAAAAACCAGCGCCGCGGTGCCCGGCGCGTCGGCCGCATGACAGGTGACGCAACCGCTGCTGATGCCGGCGTGGTTCATCGTGCCCGGCACGAACTGGGCCGCGTCATGGCAGGTGGTGCAGGCCTGCGTGGTCGGAAGATGGCCAATCGGGTAGGTCGCGAACGACGTCGCAAACGAGACCGTCGTGTGGCACTTGTCGCACGACAGGTCGGTGATCAGGTGGTGCGCGGTCTTGCCGGTCGCGTTGACGTTGTTGTGGCAGGTCTGACAGGTCCCAGGCATCACGCTCGCATGAGCGAAGTGCGCTCCCTGGAACGTGCTGCTGGTGTGGCAGGTGTTGCAGTCGGCCGCCCGGAAGGCGGCCGATTCAAGCGGAATGTGCGTGGCTGGAACGTACACCGCCGACAGCGGGTTGCCCTGGATGTGGCAGGTTGAGCATTGTTTGGACAGGCCGCTGAAGACTCCGTGCAGGTGGCATTGCTCGCACTTCAGGTTCAGGTGCTGACCGTCCAGCGGAAAGCCGGTGGCGATGTGGTCGAAATTGGCGGAGTCCGATTGGGCCGCACCCGCCGGCGGCGCCAGCGCGCACAGCGCCATTGCGGCGAGCGCCAACGCGCCCCGCGAGCGCGTAAGCAACCATTCCCATAGGCGATGACTCCGCGGCACCCCAACTCCCCCACAATGTCTCGACCTGGACAGGCCGCGCCATTAATGCGTCACTCAATTCAGCGCTCCCCCGGCCTGAAAAGACATCAACGCACATAGCTATTCGGGTTGCGAGGCTAAGTCCCGCGCAGCGGATTGACAGTCATCTGGAAAGGCGACGGCGCGTCCGGAATCAGGCCGCGCGTCGATGCGTCATGAGGATTAGGCGCAAACACCGACGCGCCATCCCTTCCGGCGGCGAGTGGCGAGGCGTCCCTCGAAAAAATCGCGGCAAGTGACGCGTGTTTTGGCCAGCGGTTACGACCAACGGCCTACGACCAACGGCTGAGGCGGCCGCTGCGTAACCCGACACACGCGACCACAGTGTCCACGACAAACGCAGCGGCGCTGGCTGCGCTACTCGAAGTCGTAGCGGTAGCCGATGTAATAGAACGTGTTGCCGGTCGTGTCGTTCTGGGTCGGGCCGTTGGTCTTGGACCGTTCGTACAGGACCTGCGACTCGAGCGACAGGTGGTTCAGTATCTTGTAGGTGGCGCGCAGGGCCGGCGTGATCCGGCTCAGATGGTTGCCGGTGGAGTCGTTCTCGTGGTAGTACTGCAATGACGGCTCCAGCGTCATCCGGTTCTGCAGGAACCCGCTCAAGTTGTTGTAGCCGACCTGGTAGCCGCGATACTGCGGACCGCTCAAGTAGGAGCCGATGAACGAGTTGATATCGCGCAGCGAGTACAAGTTGGTGCCGGTTGCGATCAAGTCGTAGGTCCAGACGTTGCCAGTGCCGCTCTGCCCCGGAATCACATTGGACACGCCGGGGGTCGACGACGCGACGGTGATGGTCGGCAGTTGGCCGACGTTGGTCAGCCTCACGTCGCCCGTTGCCTGCCATTTGCTCAGGATCGGCCGCGTTGCGCTCAGCGACAGCTGCTTGGAGGTGGCGGTGACTCCAGAGGCCAGGTCGCGCAGCTGGCTCTCGCTGAAGAGCTGCTTGGCCTGGTTGATGGTGGTGATGCCGAGATTGGTCAAGGTCGGGTTGAGGAGCGCGTTGCTGGTCAACAGCTCCGGCGCCTTGCGGTCGTCGAACAGCAGCGAGACATTGGTCTGATCCGGAAACTGCCAGGTCCCCTGCACCGTGACGGCATTGAGCGCGGCGAAGCCGATGTCGTAGTCGACCATCGTGTAAAAGGTGCGCACGCTGTCGAAATAGCGCACGTCGCCGCCGAGCGCGCGCCGGTCCGTCAGGCCGTTGGCCATCTGGTTCATGAAAAAGGCATCGCCGCTCCAGTGTTCCCACAGATTCTGGCCTTCGACGTACATGCCTTCGAAGTTCTGGCTGCTGGCGACGATCGTGTCGATCGGCACGCCGCCGGTCACGTTCAGGCGCCACTTCGGCGACAGGTCGTAGCCGACGATGGCGCCGTCGAAGCGGCCGATCAGCCCACCCGTCACGCCGGCCTGACGGCCCACCCGGGCCGAGATGCCGGCCGAGGCATTGCGGTAGTCGATGTAAGCCGAATCGAGCCGGTTCGTTCCGGGCGAGGCGCCGCCGATGAAGCTCTTGTCGTTGGTATCGAACAGCACCAGGCGCGCGTCGTTGATGCCGTCGGTGTAGCGCGCGTTCAGGTTGGCGGTCGTCACCAGGGAGGACTGTGACGTCGTCGTCAGCGCCTGCTGCGCCGCCGTGGTCGGCGTATTCAGGAACGTCGTATTGACCTGCGTCTTGCCCCCGTAGTAGTACTGGGCCCAGCTGCCGCTGGCGCCGAACTTCGGGGCGGTCGACGGCGGCGTGGGCGAGGTGGTGGCCTCCGAGGAGACCTGCGCGGGCGGCGGCGCCAGGCTGGCCAGGCGCTGGCGCACGCGCGTGGCGCCTTCGCCGTTCGGGAACAGCTTCAGGTACAGCTCGTACTCCTTGCGTGCCAGCTCGCTCTGCCCGGCCCGCTCGCGCGCCACGCCGATCAGTTCCTGGGCGTCCTGCGAGAATTTGTTCGGCGGCAGCAGCAGCAGCTGGTTGAGCAGGTTGATCGCCTCGTCGTTGCGGCCGCCGGCCAGCGCGGACCTGGCCTTTTCGAGCAGCGCGCGCGCCTGCTTGTCGATGTCCGTGTCGGGTCCCTCGGGCGCCGGGGGCGCCGCCTCGGTCATCGGCGCGGCGGCCTCCGGGGGCGCCATCGGCACCGGCGGTATGACGGGCGGGGGCGGCGGCGCGGGCGGTGTTGCACCAGCGGGCGCGGCGGCGATGGCCCCTTCCGCCGCGCCCTTGAGCGTGAGCTCCTTGCGCTCGATCGCGTCGAACACGGTGGCATCCGGAAAGTCGCGCAGCGCCGACTGGCGCACCTTGTCGGCCTCGGCCTTGGTGTCAAAGTAGCCCAGGTCGAGCTCGACCGTGGCCGCGCCAGCCCGCCACCCGCGCGTGATGAAGACCGTGTAGTCCTGGAAGCGCCCGGGCACCGGCCGCAAGTTGTTCTGCTGGTCCAGCGGAACCGTCTGCAGCGTGATCGCGTAGCGATCCTTCTCGACCGCCCCGGCGGCGCCGGCAACGGGCGGCGCCACGCCGGCCAGGCCCGGGAACACCAGGTCGATGCTCTGGTCGGTCGGACCCGCGCGCACCTTGAACGTCACCTGGCGCGAGAAGCGCACGATGATCTTTTTTACCTGGCCTTGCGTGCCGGGCTGCACCGGATAACTGATCGTCACCGCAGGAACCCGGCCATGCTCGGGTGTGCTGACCCTTTCCTCGGTGCCCGGCGTCGCCGTCAGGTCGGTGCCGACAATCTGAAAGAACACCTCGGTCAGGTCGGCGGTGCCGGTCGGAGCATGGCGCTGGTACAGCACCCGCACATCGAAGTGCACGCGCACGATGGCGTCGGATCCCTCGGTCAGGTTTTCCGGCTCATCCAGGATCGCGGCACGCGCCGGCGTGATGGGCGCAAGCCAGCACGCGGCCGCCAACGCCAGAACCGGCAAGAGGATCGCTCCGCATCGCCTGGCCCGAGGGGCTCGGCTGTCTAGTCGCGTCATGTCGGGCCTTCGATTCTAATTATTGTGCCCACCTGCCGCTCAACCTCTCAGCCGCGGACGGGCCGCAGCGGCACTCCTGCAGGTCAACCCTGCCGGAGCGCCGCCGCGCTGACTACGCCTCAACCGTACCGGATGCTGCTTACCGGATTGGTCCGCCCGGAACCGCCTTGCGTCCGGACAGCTTCGCCGCTCCCGGCACGATCATCTCGGTGTTGGTCGTGTGGCAGCCGATGCACGCAAGGATACCCGGTTGCGGTCGATACCGCGGGCTCATGTGGTCGTACATCACCGGCACCCAGCTGGTCGTGGTGTGGTGACACTTGTCGCACGAACGGATCGTTACGAAATGCCCGGCCGGCTTGGGCGTGGCCCATGTGTTCGGACCCGCATGGCAACTGGCGCACTGATTCGGTCCGACGCCCGTGTGGGCATACGTGGCCGGCCTCCACGCGGTGGTGCGGTGGCACGAATCGCACGACAGCGCGGTCGGCAGGTGCCCGCCCGGCTTGGCCGAGGCGCCGCCGCCCGGACTGTGGCAGTCTCTGCAGGTTCCCGGCGGAATGCCGAGGTGCGAGTAGGGTCCGGAGCCCGCCAGCATTGCGGCCCTGCCGACCGGGCCCGAGGTTCCGGACGCGCCGATGCCGGGCGCGGTGGCCGGGATGCGCTTCGTCAAGCCGCTGGTCGGCCTGGCCTTGGTGGCCTTGGCCGCCGCCGCCGCCGCGGCCGCGGCAAAGCCGTTGTACTGGCCCGCGTGGCAGCCATTCGGGTTGCCGCAATCCTGACCCACGTGGTGGTTGCCGGGTCGCGTGCGGATCGCTCGGCCCGTCGCATCAAAGTACCAGGACAGGCCCGACTCGTGGCACGTGTCGCAGTTGGCTCCGCTGACCACGACGTTGTGCGCCGCCGTGTTGCCCTTCATCGCAAAGGAGAAGCCGCCCGACACCGCCGTGGTCGGCGGCGCCGCCGTGTGGCAGCCCGTGTTGCAGGTGAGGCTGCCCGTGCCCATCGGGATGTGGTTGGTCGCGCCGGACACTCCCACCGTTCCCGGCGGCTGCATCGGCTGGCCACCGGCCTGCGACTGTGCCGTCCCGTAGAACGGCCCCTTGCCCTTGCCGTGGCAGGTCACGCAGGCCGTGCCCGACACCGACGGGTCGGCGTGGTCCATCACCGTCCCGGCGGCGGTGAAGCCGCCCTTGTGGCAGTTGGCCGCGCAGTTCGATCCGGTCCCGGTCGGAATGTGATTGGACGGCTCCGTGTTGCCGGTAAACGGTGGCGTGGTCGTGTGGCAGGCGCTGCAGTCCTGGCTGAGCAGGGTGCCTACCGCGTGCAGAAGGTCGATCGGACTCAAGCCGACCGCGAGCGCGCCCGGACGCACGTAGATACTGGTGCTCACGCCCTGGAACGCCAGGTCCTTCGCATTGTTCTCGTGGCAGGTGATGCACGTCGTCGACACGTACGAGTGGTTGGCGGTGCTCAGCACCGGCGAACTGGCGATCTTGAAGCCGCCCGTGCCGAAATTCTGTCCGTGGCACGTCGCGCAGTCCACGCCCGAATTGATCGGGATGTGGGTGGCCAGCTGCGTCACCAGGTTGGTGACGCCGTACCACACGCCGCCCGTGGCATGGCACGAAGCGCAGCCGCTCGAGATGCCAGCGTGGTTCATCGCGCCGCCGGCAAAGGTCGTGTACGTGCTGGCGCTGGCGTGGCACACGGTGCACGCGTCGGTGGTCACCACCGGGATGTGATTGGCCGCGCTCGGGCTGCAGGCCGTGCAGGGGAACGTGGCCGGCGTGCCGGGCGGCGTCTTGAGCGTGGTCGCCCCGTACCAGGCCATGCCCGAGCCGTGGCACGACGTGCAAGCGAGCGACGACACCGCTCCGTGCGCCGAGCTGTTGCCCAGCATCGCCAGCACGAAGCCGGTTCCATTCATCACGTCGCTCGACTTGTGGCACGCCGTGCCGCAATCGGCCGAGCCGACCGGGATGTGGTTGGCCGTGCCCGAGGTGCCCACCGTTCCGGGCGGCTGCTTGGGCTGGCCGCCCGCGCCCTGGCTGGTGCCGGCAAACGGCCCCTTGCCCGAGCCGTGGCACGTGGTGCAGGTCTCGCTGGCAACGTCCGTGTGCTTCATGATCGACTTGCCCACTCCGTAGCCGGCCGCGTGGCAGTCCGCGCACGCCGGCTGCGGCGTCGGCAGCGGGAAGTGGTTGCCCGGCAGCTGGCTGCCGGTGAACGGCCCTGTGGTGTTATGGCACGTCGCGCAGTCGTTGGGCGCGGCCAGCGTGCCGGTCGCGTGCGCGGCATCGACCGGGCTCAGGCCCGCCACCGTGGCGCCCGGACGCAGGTAAATCTGCCCGAGCACGCCCTGGAAGGTCAGGTTCGCCGCATTGTTCTCGTGGCAGGTGTTGCAGGACATCGACGCCACACTGGTGTGGCCGGCCGCGGTCAGCTGCGCCGAGGCGGTCCCCGGCGTGCCGGTGATGTGGAAGCCGCCCGTGACGAAGCTGGACGCGTGGCAGCCGCTGGCGTTGCAGGTGGCCGTGCCGATCGGAATGTGACTGGCGAGCTGCGTCACCAGCGACGGCACTCCGTACCAGGCCGCACCGGTGCCGTGGCAACTGGCGCAGGTCACCGAGCTGACCGCCGCGTGGCCCGCCGCGGCCAGCGAGGGCGTCGAGCCGATCTTGAAGGCGCCCACTGCGATCGTGCTGCCGTGGCAGGCGCTGCAGTCGCCGGTTCCCAGCGCGATGTGGTTGGCCGCTCCCAAGGTGCCCACCGTTCCCGGCGGCACCACCAGCGTCGCCACACCGTACCAGGCCATCCCTGAGTTGTGGCAGGCGCCGCACTTGAGTGCGTTCACCGCCGTGTGGCCCGTCGACGACAGCAATGGAGATGTAGTCAGCTTGAAGCCGGTGCCGCTTTCGGTGTCGGTCGTTGCGTGGCAGCCGCTGCAATCGGCCGTGCTCACCGGAATGTGATTGGCTGCGCCCGACGTGCCCACCGTTCCCGGCGGCTCGACGGGCTGCCCGCCCGTGCCCGGCCCGGTGCCGGAGAACGGTCCCTTGCCCGAGCCGTGGCAGGCCGTGCAGCCGCCGGCCACCGTCGTCACGGCCGAGTGGACCATCTTGCTCAGCGCCGGCGAGTAGCCACTCGCGTGACACGTGCTGCAGGTCGCGCCGGCTCCGGTGGCCGGCAGCGGAATGTGGGCGGCTGGGAGCTGGTTGCCGACGAACGGCCCGGTCGTGTTATGGCACTGCGAGCAGTCCTGCGTGGCCAGCGTGCCCGTAGCGTGGGTGGCGTCGACTGGACTCAGGCCCGCCACGGCGTTACCCGCACGCAGATAGATCTGCCCCAGCACACCCTGGAATGTCAGGTTCGCCGCATTGTTCTCGTGGCAGCTCGTGCAGGCCTGCGACGCCACGGCCGTGTGGCCGGTCGCCGTCAGCACGGCCGAGGCGGTCCCCGGCGTGCCCGTCAGGTGGAAGCCGCCAGTGACGAAGTTGGACGCGTGGCAGCCGCTGGCGTTACAGCTCGCGGTGCCGATCGGAATGTGGCTGGCGAGCTGCGTCACCAGCGACGTCACGCCGTACCAGGCCGCACCGGTCGCGTGGCAGCTGGCGCACGTCACCGACGCCACGGCCTGGTGGCCCGGCGTTGCCAGCGACGGGGTCGAGCCGATCTTGAAGGCGCCCACCGCGATCGTGCTGCCGTGGCAGGTGCTGCAGTCGCCGGTCCCCAGTGCGATGTGGTTGGCCGCCCCCAAGGTGCCCACCGTTCCCGGCGGCACCACCAGCGTTGCCACACCGTACCAGGCCATCCCCGAGTTGTGGCAGGCGCCGCACTTGAGCGTATTGACCGCCGTGTGCCCCGTGGCCGACAGCAGCGGCGTCGTCCCCGTCAGCGAGAAGCCGGTTCCCGTCATCTGGTCGCTGGAGGCGTGGCACGAGGTGCCGCAGTCGGCCGATCCGACTGGAATGTGATTGCCCGCCCCCGAAGCGCCCACCGTTCCGGGCGGCTGCTTGGGCTGGCCGCCCGCGCCTTGACTCGTGCCCGAGAACGGTCCCTTGCCCGCCCCGTGGCAGGTGGTGCAGGTCTCCGATTTCACCGACGAGTGCACCATGGTTGACAGGCCCACCCCGTATCCGGCCGCGTGGCAGATCGCGCAGGCCGGCTGAGGAGTCGGCAGCGGAACGTGGGCGGCGGGCAAGGTGCCGCCCGCGAAGGGCGGCGTGGTGCCATGACACTGCGCGCAGTCCTGGGTCGCCAGGGTGCCGGTCGCATGCGCCGGATCGGCCTGGCTCAGGCCGACCGCTGCTGCGCCCGGGCGCACGTAGATATGGGTGCCGACTCCCTGGAAGGCCAGGTCGGCCGCGTTGTTTTCGTGGCAGCTGTCGCACGTCGAACCCGCGACTACCGCGTGGCCGGCCACCGACAGTACCGGCGAGGCGGTGATCTTGAAGCCGCCGGCAGCGAAATTGGACGCGTGGCAGCCGCTGGCGCTGCAGTTGGCGCTGCCGATCGGGATGTGATTGGACAGTTGCGTCACCAGCCCCGTCACACCGTAGAACGCCGCGCCCGTGGCATGGCAGGTGGCGCACGGCACCGACGATACGACCGCGTGCCCGCTCGCCGACAGCTGCGGGCTGGCGTTGATCTTGAAGCCGCCGGTCGAGGTCGAGGTCGGGCTGTGGCAGGCTTCACAAGCAGCGCCGGCGATCGGGATGTGGTTGGCCGCTCCCACGGCCCAGGCCGTCCCCGGAGGACCCTTGGCCGTGATGCCCAGGAAGGTGATGTCGCCGGGGGTGCCCGCCGTTGATAAGTGGCAGCGCGCGCACCCGCTCGTGATGCCGGCGTGGCTCATCACGCCGCCGGCAAACCCGCCGGCCGCGGCCATGGCGGCCATCGGCGTGGTCGGAGTCTTGTGGCAGACCTCGCACGACTCCGAGATCGTGAAATGCGAGGGGAAGCTGCTGGTCGGGGGATGGTAGTTCTGCGAGGTCGGCTGCAGCGTCACGGCGTTCCCGTTGGCGGTGCCGAACGTCATCGTGAACTGCAGCGCATTGGTCGCCGGCGCGTCGGCCGCGTGGCAGACGGTGCAGCTGCCCGTGATGCCGGTGTGCACCATCTGGGTCAGCGTCAGGCTGTAGCCGCCCGAGTGACAGAGCGAGCACGCCTGGCCAGTCGGAATGTGCCCAATCGGGAACGTCGTAAACGCGCCGGCGAACGAGGCCCGGCTGTGACACACGTCGCACGAGAATCCGAGCATCGACTGCGCCGCACCGCCGGTCGCGTTGGTCTGCGGGTGACCCTTGGCGGGTTTGCCGGTCGCGTTGGTGCCGTTATGGCACGTGATGCAGCTGCCATAACCCGTGCTGGCGACCACGGCACTCGACGTGCTGACGTTCGAGTGCGAAAAATGCGCTCCCCCGAACGTGTTCTCCGTGTGGCAGTCGCTGCAGTCGGCCGACCTGAAGACACTCGATTGCAGCGGAATGTGGTTGGCCGGCATGTACATGGCCGAGCGCGGATTGCCCTGGATGTGACACACGCTGCACTGCCTGGGCGTTCCCTCGAATACGCCGCTCAGGTGGCACTGCTCGCACTTCAGATTCTGATGCTGGCCGCGCAGCGGAAAGCCGGTAGACGTGTGGTCGAACCGGGAATAATCGACCTGTTCAGCCAGCGCCGGCTGGGCCAGCGCCCACAGCACCGCGATGGCGGCCGCCGCCAGCGGTCGCGCCCACCGAAGGGCGCGAACCCATGGCGGCGAACCGGGCAACCCGGACCGTCCAGCCACTTCTTGCAAGTCGGCACGCATGGCGGTTCCCTGTTTACGCGGCTTGTTCACCGGATACCCGGATCACGCCAGCCGCCAGCAACGTGAGTATCGCCCAAGGAGCGTCTGCACCGCCACCCCCGGACGTCGAAGACGGGGTCGAGGTGGCCTTGGCCACCGCCGGTGGGATCACGGGCGCGGCGATCGGGGTCGGAGCGGCCAGCACCGTCGCGTTGGCCGGGTCCACCCCGCCAAGCGGACGGCTAACCGCACCGCGGTAAAGGGTTCGCACGTACCGCATCGCAGTTGCTGTACGGATCGCAAGCGCCTCGATCCGATCGGTCGGGGCGGCCGCAGTGGGCGTGGTCGCACGCGGTTTCGCGGCAGCGTCCCTGAGCTGGATCATCAATCGATCGGTCGGCGGCTCAGGCTGCGGCACGGCACCGTGCCCGCCGAGCGGCGGCAGCCGTCCGAAGGCGAGCGCGACCCGCGCAATTGCGCATACGCACTGCCTCGTTCTGGACCGTTGACTGCGTCCCATGCCAACTCCATCGCGATACTCCGCCGATCGAAACCAGACTCCGCCCGGTCGCACTGGACCGCAGGACTCGCCCTGCCTCTCTTGCGCCGACCTGGATCAGTGCACCGACCGACCCGGACGATTCTTAAACCCAAGCATAGTCGGCACTCCGACGCTTGCCAGTCATCCGTAAAGACGACGAAGGCGCCAGCGCGGATTCAACTCCCATTCCCGGGAAAAAAGGGTGGGAATCTGAGATCAACTGTCACTCAATTTACGTTCGCCCAGCAACGGCGCGAGCGAAGCTGAAGGACCGTTCAGCGATCACGAAGCCATATCCAGGGCATGGCCTCGGCCAGCGGCATCGAGTCCTTCGCGCTGGCGCCGGACTTGATGGTCTTCCAGTTCTTCGTCACGTGGCAGCGCTCGCACTGCTTGGAGAAGCTGCCGGCGTGGACGTCGTCCTTCTCGTGACACGCGACGCAGGCCATCGGCAGCTTGGCATCGTCGACCGGCTTGCTGTGGCAGTCGTAGCAGTTCAGCTTTTTGTGGGCGCCGTCGATCTTGAAGCGCGTGCGCGTGTCGTGGTCGAAGTCCCACCGCTTCCAGTCGACCGCATTGTGGCAGGGCTCGCACAGCTTGCCGAGCCGCCGTTTGTGCGATTTCTTGTCGTCTTTCTCGTGGCACGACCAGCAGTCCAGCGGCGCGGCCGCGTACGCCTGCGACTTGTGGCAGTCCTCGCACTTGATCTTCTTGGCGTCCGCGTGCTTGCCCAGCAGCGGGAAGCGCGTCAGGCCGTGGTCGAACTTGTCCTTGGTCGTCTTCCAGTCGGTTTCGAGGTGGCAGTCCTCGCACTTGTTGCCTTCCACGCCCCGGTGCTTGTCGTCCTTCTGGTGACAGGCGATGCAGACCTGGCTCACCTTGTCCTTGTATACGTCCAGGCCGGTGTGGCAATCCTGGCACTTGGTGTCCTTGTGCTTGCCGCGCAGCGGGTACTTGGTGTCGCGGTCGTGGTCGAACTTCGAGATGGTCTTCCAGTCCTTCTCGACGTGGCAGTTGTCGCACTTCGGACCGAACCGGCCGCGGTGTCCCTTCTCATCGTCGTCCTTCTTGTGGCACGAGAAGCAGTCGAGCGGGGTGTCCGTATAGATCTTGGTCTTGTGGCAGTCCTCGCACTTGACCTTCGGGTCGGCGTGCTTGCCTTTCAACGGGAACCGCGTCTTGTTGTGGTCGAACTCGGGCGTTTCCTTCCAGTCGCGCTCGTTGTGGCACTTCTCGCACTTGTCGCCCTCGACGCCGCGGTGCTTGTCGTCTATCTGGTGACAGGTGATGCAGGCGTCCTTCAGCTTGTCCTTGTAGATGTCCAGACCGGTATGGCAGTCGTGGCACTTGGTCGTCTTGTGCTTGCCGCGCAGCGGGTACTTGGTGTCGCGATCGTGGTCGAACTTGATGGTCTTCCAGTCCTTGTCGGTGTGACAGTTCTCGCACTTCGGACCGAACCGGCCGCGGTGGCCCTTCTTGTCGTCGTCCTGCTTGTGGCAGGCGTTGCAGGCGAGCGGCGTGTTCTTATAGTGATCCTTCGGATGGCAGTCCTCGCACAGAACCTTCGGATCGGCATGCGCGTTCTTCAGCGGGAACTTCGTCTTGTCGTGGTCGAAGACGACGTCCTTCTCCTTCCATGACTTGGCGTTGTGGCATTGCTCGCACTTTTCGCCCACCGCGCCCTTGTGCTTGTCGTCCTTCTTGTGGCAGCCGTAGCAGTTATCCGGGGCCTCGCGGTGCTTCTTCTTGGGCAGGTGGCATTTGTCGCACTTGACCTCCTTGTGCTTGTCCTCCAGCTTGAAGTTGGTCAGGTCGTGGTCGAACTTCTTCTCGTCCAGCGGGACGATATTGGCTTTGCGACCCTTGTGGTCGGCGTGGCAGACCTTGCAGGGATCACGCTTCATTTTCCCGTGATAGCCCTTTTTCTCGGCCAGATCCCGGCCGATGTCCTCGTGCGTATGGCACTTCACGCACAGGTCATCCTGCTGCTGCTTGTTGAAATGCGAGTGGCAGTTATCGCAGTTGGTCTCGGCCTTGGCGTGCCCCTCGATCAGGTCGCCCGGCTCCAGCACGCCCTCCAGCAGCGCTGCTCGGCCCGGCGCGCCCGCCAGCAGCGCGCCGCAGGCGAGCGTGGCCGCGATCAGCGCCCGCAGGCTGGGAAGTCGGCGCAGCATCTGGACTCGGATCGGCGACTCCCGGAGGCGATTACGCAGCGCGGGAAGCGGACGGACCGGCGCGGCCACGATTCGGGGACCGCTCGACGGCGGTGACGCTCCCCCGAAGCCACCGCGGCGAACAGCTCAGTACATGTGCACCGCGACAACGTGCGCGATGCTGGCCAGCACCAGCAAATATACCAGCGGCACGTGGGCGACGTGCCACAACCGGAACATCCGGTCGTAAAGGTCGAACTGCGAAACGCGCTGCACCGACTGCAGGAATTCGTCGACCAGGCGCGTGGCCCGGCCCAGCCGGCGCCGCAGCTTGTCGCGATCCCACTGGCGCACTTCGGCGCGTTCGCCCATCACGCGCCGCACCTCGGTCGCGCACTGTGTGTAGATGATGCGGCGCCGCGTGCCCAGCGTGAACAGGCGCAAGGCCGACTTGCCGAACCCGAGGTTCTGCGCCAGCGCATACTCCTGGAACTGCGTCAGCCGCCGCTCCACGTCGGGAACGAAATGCAGCTTCGAATGCATCTCGTCGGACTCGAAGCCCGCCTTGGTCTGCAGCTCCTTGAAGTTGAGCTTTTCGCCGTGCAGACCGCGGTGGATCCGCACGTAAATGAAGCGCCCGACGATGCCGCTGGCCGCCACCAGCAGCATGCAGATGAAGGCGACCGTGGCGTTGGTCGACTTCAACGTAAAGGTCGAGTGGGCGATCACCAGCACCGGTCCGGCCACGCCGAGGAACATGTGGAACGAGAACCAGTGGCGCACCGGCCCCCAAGTGCGGAATGACATCAGATATTTGCGCAGCGGATAAGTCAGCAGGATCAGCATCATCACGCCGCCGACCACACCCAGGTAGTAGCCGACGTCGTCTCCCGGCGTGTAATAGCCGCGCCGGCTGATCAGGTACGACACCAGGATGGCGATCAGCGTGCCGCTGATCAGGAAGCGGCCGGTGCGGTCATCCCGCTCGGCCTTGTCCACCACGCCCAGCGCCAAAGTGGCGTGCGTGGCCGGTTCCGACGGCGGCGGCGCGCCCCTGGCGGGCGCGTCTGCCTTCACGATTGGCGCCGCCGCTTGGGGCGCGGCGGCCTGGGCGGCCTCGGCCGGCGCATCTGCCTTGCGGATTCGCGCTGCCGCAGGTCTGACGGCCTCGGCCGGCGCGTCCGCTTGCGCGGCTCGAACCGGAGCTTTGGCGACCTCGGCCGATACGCCCGCTTTCGCGGTTCGCGCCGACCTCTTGCCCTTGGCCGCGGGTGCCAACATGGCGATATCGTTCATCTGGATCCGTATGGTTACATTATCGTTGCCACAACCTTCGGGGCCGTAGGAGCCCCCGCCCGTTTCCGGGCACTCAACAACCGTGCCGGCCGAGCCCACCTTGCTGCCCCGCCGCCGGTGCCATTTTTACGCTTCGTTGACGGATTCGCCGCGATCCCACCCGAAATAAACGGCTCCGACCGCCGAAGTCTGGACCCTCCCCGATTCAGACGATCGAAAAAATAACCCGCGCGCGGCAGACCGGTCCAGTCGTCCTTAAGGACTCACTCAGAAGGGCCAGATCCAACCCCTTATAAGTGAGCGAACACACCTATAATTGTCCTTAAGAATGAATGGTCTCCCGCGTTCGCACAAACCATCCGCGGTGGTGCAAGCCCTGGCTGCGGCACCGCCAACCGGCGCGGCGCGCGCATACTTGTTGGACCGGCCACGGCAACGCCCTGGCCCCCACTTCGCGGCAACCGCACCGGCGGGCCGAGCCGCAACGCTTTTCTACCGCATCGCTGGCTGATCTTGCATGAAGACGCAGACGCTGCTCACCTGGTTGATGTATCTGATACCCGCGGTCTGGGCTATCGCGCTGTATGTGCGCCGTTTCAGGCGGCGCAACCTCGAGCACGAGAAGTTGCTGCTGGCCTCGATCGAACAGGGGCTGATGGAGCCGCCCTCGCTGCACCCGGTGGTCGATCCGACGCGCTGCATCGGCTCCTCGGCCTGCGTGAAGGCCTGTCCCGAGGATGCCCTGGGCATCATCAACAACAAGGCCGAGCTGATCAATGCGGCCCACTGCATCGGGCACGGGGCCTGTCTGCCGGCCTGCCCGGTCGAGGCCATCAAGCTCGTGTTCGGAACCGACAAAAGGGGCATCGACATTCCGCATGTCAATCCCAACTTCGAATCCAACGTCCCGGGCATTTATATCGCCGGCGAACTGGGCGGCATGGGCCTGATCCGCAAGGCCGCCGAGCAGGGACGCCAGGCGATGGAAACGATCCGCGCCGCGGTCCCCGCCGGGGCCAAGGAGTACGACGTCGTGATCATCGGGTCCGGCCCGGCCGGCATCGCGGCGGGCCTGGGAGCGATGCAGGCCAAGATGAAATACAAACTGATCGAACAAGAAGAATCGCTGGGGGGCGCGGTGTTCCATTATCCTCGCAACAAGATCGCGATGACGGCACCCGTGAAGCTTCCGATCATCGGCAAGGTCAAGATGACCGAGATCAGCAAGGAAAAGCTGCTGGAATTCTGGAATGCAGTAGTCAAGAAGACCGGGTTGCAGATCGAATTCCGCGAGCGGATGGAGGCGATCGAGAAGATCGACGGCGGTTTTGTCGTCAAGACCCAGAAGAATTCGTACCCGGCAAGTGCGGTTCTGCTGGCGATCGGGCGACGCGGAACACCGCGCAAATTGAATGTCCCGGGTGAAGAGACCTCCAAGGTCGTCTACCGGCTGATCGACCCGGAGCAGTACAAGGGGCAGCGCGTGCTGGTGGTCGGCGGCGGCGACAGCGCGCTGGAGGCCGCCATCGCGATCGCGGAGCAGAAGGGTTCCCGTGTCACGCTGTCGTACCGCAGCGAGGCGTTCAGCCGCGTGAAGGAAAAGAACCGCTCGGCGCTGAAGGCCGCAGAGGAGAAAGGCCGGTTGAGGGTCATGCTGAAGTCGGCTCCGACGCACATCGAGACTGACCGGGTCACGCTCAAACTGGACGACAAGTCGGTCGACGTCCGCAACGACGCGGTGATCGTGTGCGCCGGCGGAGAACTGCCGACCCCGCTGCTGAAGAAGATCGGGGTGATGTTCGAAACCAAGCACGGGGAATAAGACGAACCCCGACTCCGGCCCGGTCGAACGCGTCGTGCGGGCAGCCTGCCCGCACGATTGCCCCGACACGTGCGCGATGCTGGTCACCGTCCGGCGCGAGCCGGCTGCGGGCGGCCGGCCGGTCGCGGTGGCCGTGGCCGGCGATCCAGACCATCCGGCCACGGCCGGCACGCTGTGCACCAAGGTTGCGCGATACCTGGAGCGCACCTACCACCCGGAGCGCGTGCTGACGCCGCTCAAGCGCGTCGGGCCCAAGGGTTCAGGGCGCTTCGAACGCACCACTTGGGACCAGGCGCTGGGCGACATCGCACTGCGGCTCGGCCGGATCGCGGCCCGCGACGCGCAGCGCATCGTGCCGTACAGCTACGCCGGCACCATGGGTCTGGTGCAGGGCGAAGCAATGGCGCAGCGACTGTTCAACCGGCTGGGCGCGAGCCGCCTGGACCGCACCATCTGCTCCTCGGCCGGCGCGGAGGCGCTGACGTTCACGCTCGGTGCACGGCTGGGAACCGACCTCGAGCAGGTCCAAAACAGCCGGCTGCTCGTATTCTGGGGCGCCAACGCGGTGGCCTCCAACCTGCACTTCTGGAGCCGGGCCCAGCAGGCCAAGCGCAGCGGGGCGCGCCTGGTCGCGATCGATCCGTACCGCTCGCTGACCGCCGAAAAGTGTCATGACCACATTGCGCCGATGCCGGGGACCGACGGCGCGCTGGCGCTGGGGCTGATCCACGTGCTGGTGCGCGAGGGCTGGCTGGATCGCGAGTTCATCGAGCAGCACACGCTCGGATTCGACGCGCTGGCGCAGCGGGCCCGTGAGTTCCCTCCGGACCGGGTGGCCTCGATCTGCTCGATCACGGCCGGCCAGATCGAGCAGCTCGCGCACGACTACTGGCACACGCGTCCGGCACTGATCCGGGTCAACTACGGGATGCAGCGCGCGCGGCGGCGGCGGCGCGGTACGGGCGATTGCCTGCCTGCCGGCGCTGGCGGGGCACTGGCGCGATGCGGCCGGGGGCCTGCTGCTGTCGTCCAGCAGCGCCTTCGAGGTCAACGACGCGGCGTTGACGCGGCCCGACCTGCTGGCCGGCCGCGCGCCGCGCACGATCAACATGAGCACGATCGGGCAGGCGCTGGCCCACAGCGACCCGCCGATCGACGCGATCGTCGTCTACAACAGCAACCCGGTCGCGGTGGCACCGCACTCGCGCAGCGTGATCGATGGCTTCGCGCGCGAAGATCTTTTCACCGTGGTGCTGGAGCACTTCCTGACCGACACGGCCGACTACGCGGACTACGTGCTGCCGGCCACCACGCAACTGGAGCACCTGGACGTGCATCGCTCCTACGGTCATCTGTACGTGGTCGCCAACAACCCGGCCATCGAGCCGCTGGGCGAAGCGCTGCCGAACAGCGAGATCTTCCGGCGCCTGGCCTCCAGGATGGGCTTCACCGACCCGTGTTTCGTCGAAAGCGACGAACAGATCGCCGCGCAGGCGTTCACCGGCCAGGCAACGACCGCGGGTTACCGCTGGGACCAGGTGCGCGAGCGCGGCTGGTGGCGCCTGAACGTGCCGGCCCCTTACGCGCCCTTCGCCAGCGGGCGCTTTCCGACCCCGAGCGGACGCTGCGAGTTCTACTCCGAGCGCCTGGCGGCCCAGGGGCTCGATCCGCTGCCCGCTTATGTGCCGCCGTACGAGAATCCGGCCAGCGCGCCGGAGCTGGCCCAACGCTATCCGCTGGCCATCATTTCGCCTCCGGCGCGCAACTTCCTGAACTCGACGTTCGTCAACGTGCGCAGCCTGCGCGATACCGAAGGAGAGCCGCATCTGGACATTCATCCGGACGATGCGGCCGAGCGCGGCATCTCGGACGGCGACCCGGTCACCGTGTTCAACGATCGCGGCAGCCTGCAACTGAAGGCGCGCGTGACCGATCGGGCCCGGCTGGGCGTGGTGGTTGCGCTGTCGGTCTGGTGGCGCAAGCTCGCATCGGACGGACGCAACGCCAACGAGCTCACGCATCAGCGCCTCACCGACCTGGGCCGGGCGCCGACGTTTTACGACTGCCTGGTCCAGGTTCGCCGCTCCGACGCGGGCGACCAGCACCCGGCGAACCCATAAGCGTCCGGCCCGACTGACATGCGGGCGGCAACGGTCCAGCGGCGCGCCGGGCTCGCTGCCGCCGTGGCGGTGATGCTGGCGTTGACGATGGCCGGGTGCAGCTCGCTGGGCTACTACGTGCAGGCGGCCCGCGGCGAATGGGGCGTCCTGTCGTCGGCGCGCCCGATCGATGCGTGGCTCGACGACCCGGCGGTGTCCGACCAGCTCAAGCAGCGGTTGCGGCTGGCCCGCCAGATTCGCGAGTTCGCCACGCGCGAGCTCGCCGAACCCGACAATCAAAGCTACACGCGTTACGCGGACCTGAAGCGCACGGCGGTCGTGTGGAACGTGTTCGCCACACCGGAGCTTTCGACCCAGCTGAAGACCTGGTGCTACCTGTTCTTCGGCTGCGCCTCCTACCGCGGTTATTTCGATCGGGGCGAGGCCGATCACCTCGCCGCCGGGCTGGCCGCGCAGGGATACGACGTCAGCGTCGGCCCGGTCCAGGCCTTCTCGACCCTGGGTTGGTTCTCCGATCCGCTGCTCAACACCTTCATCAACCTTCCCGAGCCCGAACTGGCGCGGCTGATCTTCCACGAGCTGGCCCACCAGGTCCTGTACGTGCGGGACGACACCGTCTTCAACGAGTCCTTTGCGACCGCGGTCGAGCGCGAAGGCGTACGGCGCTGGCTGCAGGCGCAAGGCTCGG
>Ga0210409_10002621_pt1 | contig 21140 bp, 22 predicted proteins | sample IncBWH17MmetaG_FD_161649 | JGI IMG/M metagenome (GOLD analysis project Ga0210409, IMG submission 161649) | Forest soil microbial communities from Barre Woods Harvard Forest LTER site, Petersham, Massachusetts, United States - Inc-BW-H-17-M | ecosystem: Environmental > Terrestrial > Soil >...
CTCCGGTCGGAGGAGTCACGGTTGGCGGAGGCTGAGCTGGCGGGGCCTTGGGTGGCGCACCGGAGGGATCAGGAAGCATCAGTTCGATCGCGGAGAGACCGCCCATAAAACCTCCGGTCGGGGGAGCCACGGTTGGCGGAGGTGATGGAACTAGCGGTGGCGGGGCCCCGGTTTGCTGAGCCTGGGATGATGGATCCTGGGCTGGTGGATCCTGGGCTGGCAGGGCCGGGGGTGTTGGGGCCTCGGGTCCTTTGTCTAAAACAGGGTCTATGCTCATATGCTGTCCGTTTCTTGATCTAGTGGGTGAAGGAGAATTGGTTTTCGACCCCAAACGCCATGATCCGACCCTGGCAAACGGAACTCGCGATGTCAACGGGCAAGTTTTGGCGGTTTTCCAGCGCGGCAGTCAGCCAATTGCGCCCGATCCAAGCCGAAAAATGATCTTGCCGCGCGAACACAAATGGAGCGAATTCAACAGGAGCAAACAGAGAGAACGGAGAAACAACTGGTCGCTGACAACTGTTACTGATCACGTCCTCAAACCTCCGTTGCCTCCGTTGGCTCCTGTCTAAAACCAGTATTCAGTAATCAAACCAGAGACGGACCGGGTCAAAGGGGCGTATGTGAGCTATCATAGTTGAAGTGAAAGCTCCGTCGAAAGCCTGGTGCTGGCGCGCCAGTGGAACTTGGGCCATTTTACTGCCCATAGTCCTTTGTCTTCTCCCGAGTTCAATAAAGGCGGCGCTCGCGTGGAATATTGTGTGGAGCGATGAATTCAATGGAACGGCCATCAACCCGAATATTTGGAGTTTCGAGACTGGCAACAACAACGGCTGGGGCAACAACGAACTGGAATACTACACGGGCCGTACTCAGAACGCTTATGTGACCAACGGCTTGCTTCATATTGTCGCTCGCCGGGAATCTCTCGCGAGCTCTAGCTACACATCCGCTCGAATGAAGTCGCAAGGCCATTTTGCAAAGGCTTATGGCCGGTTCGAGTTCAGGGCCAAGCTCCCGCCCGGGCTGGGATACTGGCCGGCCTTGTGGCTGTTGGGCTCCAACATTGGAACCGTCGGCTGGCCGGCCTGCGGTGAAGTGGACGTGATGGAGAACAAAGGCAGCGTTTTGGAGAAGGTGCAAGGGACGATTCATTACTCCAATTCGAGCAACCAGCACTTGCAGGCCACCGGCTATTACAACCTGGCGAGCAGCGATTCCGTGACCAACTTTCACAGCTATATGCTGGAATGGACCACCAACGCGATTCGCTGGTATGTCGATAACCAGCTTTACGAGACCCAAACGAACTGGTCGAGCTCGACCGGTCCCTATCCCGCGCCTTTCAACCAGCCGTTTTTCATCGTCATGAACCTGGCCATTGGCGGCGGTTACCTGGGCGACCCGAGCACCAACACCATCAACGCCAACACGGTTTTTCCGGGCGAAATGCAGGTTGATTACGTCCGGGTCTGGGATCTCACCGATCCCATGCAGATCACCACAACCCGTTCCACAACGAATATCGCGCTAAGCTGGCCGACGAATATCGTCTGCCACCTGGAAGTCCAAACGAATTCCATCGGCCTAGTTGGAACTTGGGATGACATTCCCGATGCCTCCAACCCTTACAATGTGGCGCCTGTACGTGGCAGCAATGCCGTGTTTTACCGCCTCCAGTCGCCTTAAAACTTGCGGACCGCCGGGAAATGACATGATGACGCACAAGAAACAAGCAACTGTTGCTTTTTAGGCGGCAAATATTGGGAATCAGCGCGAAATTTTTACTGTAATTTAATGGAAAGCTTTCTCCTTTATTTGTCGAGGAGAGGTGGCCTCGAACGGAGGTCAGCTTTCGCGAAATCTCTGAGGAGGTGACTCTCGGTCCATGGAATTTGCGGCCGAGATCGCCGGAGGGTTGAACCGATGATCGATCCCAAAAGCAACTGCGCCCGGTTCGATGTTTTTTCATGTTCGCCTCGAAATGGCCCGAGCCGGCCGGTTTTCTTTATGATCCTTTAGCGGGTTTCGCGTCGCTTTTAGCGCGAGCATCGGCTTTCGTGGCTAGCGTTGACCATTCTGCTCAGTCGCCGCCGGGATCCGGTTGGTGGTGGAAATTCCTCTAAAGCTGCAAGGAAGCGTTCACCAGGAGTTTAGGAGTTCAGGCAATGGTTGGTATCAGCGCTGCTTTATGCAGGCACCGACATAAAAATCGTGTCGCTATGGCTAATCAACTATGAAGACGATCGAAATCATCCAAATCATATTGTTCTTCGGACTGGGCATCGCCTTGACGCCCGTCCTGGGCAAGTTCATGGCGCAAGTGTACAAAGGGGAGAGAACTTTCCTCCACCCGATTTTCTCGCCCATCGAGAACCTGATCTACCGGTTGACGGGAATTGATCCGGCCGAAGAGATGACGTGGTTGCGGTACTTCTGGGCCGTGCTGCTCTTCGCCACGGTTGGATTCGCCGCCGACATGGCAATCTTCATGACGCAACAGTGGCTGCCGCTCAATCCTCAGAAGCTGCCCAATTGCTCGTGGCACCTGGCCTTCATGCAAGCCTGGAGTTTCACCTGCAACGCCGACTGGCAATCGTACGCGGGCGAAACCACGATGAGCTATTTCTCGCAGTTGTTCGCCATTATGGTGCACCAGTTCTTGAGTGGCGCATCTGGCCTTGCGGTTCTGGTCGCGGTTGGTCGGGCGTTGAAGCGGGCGACGGTGAAAAGCGTCGGCAACTTCTGGGTCGATTTGACCCGAGGCCTGCTCTATTTCGTGATACCCCTCTCGGCGATCTGGTCTATTCCGCTGCTCTGGCAGGGCGTGCCCCAAACCTGGAAGCCCTACCAGACAGCCAACCTGATGGAGCCTTATACCACCCAGGTTCAAAAGACAGATGACAAAGGCAATAACATCACGACCAACATTCAATTGGTGCTGTCCTCGCCAAAGCTCGACGCGGCTGGAAAACCGGTGCTAGCCAATGGCGCCGCGGTCATGGTGGATGTGCCGCAAGTGGATGCCAAAGGCCAGCCCATCATGACCAACGCGCCGGTCATGGTGGATGCGAAGGTCGATACCCAAATCATCCCGGTCGGCATAGTGGCATCATTCGAGGCCATCAAACAACTCTTCACCAACGGCGGCGGTTGGTACAACGTCAACAGCGCGCACCCGTTCGAAAATCCCACACCGTTCACGAACTTTTGGGAGATGCTGGCGATCATCATCGTGCCAATGGCGCAGGTGTATATGTTCGGCCTGTTGGTCGGCAATAAGAAACACGCCTGGTGCCTCTTCAACGTGATGCTCTCGCTCTATCTGCTCTCTTTTGTGGGTGCCTGGTATTTCGAAACACGCCCGAACCCGGTCATGGCCGGCACGCTCCCGAATATGGAAGGTAAAGAGCAACGGATCGGGGTGATGAACAGCGTTCTCTGGGCCACCTCCTGCACCGCAATTGACAACGGCTCAGTCAATTCGATGCACGACAGCTATATGCCGCTGGCGGGGTTGATGCCGCTCTGGAACATCCTGATTGGTGAAATGCTTTTCGGCGGCATCGGTTGTGGGATGTATTGCATGTTGTTCCATGTTTTGATCACCGTGTTCATCGCCGGGCTGATGATCGGGCGAACGCCGGAGTATCTGGGCAAGAAGCTGGGCGCCTGGGAGGCCACCTGGGCGTTGATCGGAGTGCTGATTCCCAACATCGCCGCTTTGATCCCCACCGCCATCGCCGTGATGGTCCCGCAGGGATTGTCCAGCATGGCCAACGGCGGGCCGCATGGTCTGACCGAAGTTCTTTACTGTTTCGGCGAAGCTGCCAACAACAACGGCAGCGCCTTCGCCGGTCTGAACGCCAATACCCCCTTCTACAATGTCGGCGCCGGGATTGTCATCTGGATCGGACGATTCATCCCCATTATTTCCGCCCTGGCGATTGTGGGCAGGTTAGCAACCAAGAAGACCGTCGAGGCTTCCTCGGGGACGCTGCCGACGCACGGGTGGACCTTCGGCTTGACGCTGACGGGGGTGATCATTGTGGTGGCCGCGCTGACATTCTTCCCGGCGCTGTGTTTGGGGCCGATTGTCGAGCATGGCTTGATGTTGGCGGGCCGGGCGTTCTAGGGCGAAATCAAATCCGACCGAAAAATACCAATTATGAGCACCAAAGTGGACTTCAGTTATAAGGCGCTATTCCGTCAGGCCGCAATAGACGCTTTCAAGAAGCTGCACCCCCGCGACGAGATTAAGAACCTGGTCATGTTTGTGGTTTGGCTAGGCTCGATCTGGACAACCTTCATTCTCTTTCTGCCGGGCCAGTTCAACCTGTTCAATGTCCAGATTTGTTTCTGGCTTTGGTTCACGTGCTTGTTCGCCAACTTCGCTGAAGCCATGGCTGAAGGTCGCGGCAAAGCCCATGCCGATGCCTTGCGCAAAATGCGCACCAAGACCATGGCTCGCGCGCTGGTGAACGGAAAGCACGTGCAGGTTGCCAGCACCGAGTTGAAGGTCGGTGACTATTTTGTTTGCGAGGCAAATGAATTGATTGCCGCCGACGGTGAAATTGTGGAGGGCATTGCAACCGTTGATGAGTCAGCTATCACCGGTGAATCCGCCCCTGTGGTCCGCGAGAGCGGTGGCGACCGTAGTGCCGTCACCGGCGGGACAAGGGTGCTCAGCGACCGCATCGTGGTTCGCGTTACTGCTGCAGCCGGCCACTCGTTCCTCGACCGCATGATCGAGATGATCGAGGGTGCGCGACGGCAGAAAACTCCGAACGAGATCGCGCTCAATATCGTATTAGTGGCTCTGACGGCGCTATTTATTGTGGTGGTGTTTGTGTTGCCGCCCTACGCCCACTACAACGAGAACCAAGCCGGACAGAAGGGCGTCGTGTTGACCACGATTCCAGTGTTGCTCTCGCTGATCGTCTGTCTGATTCCAACCACGATTGGCGGGTTACTGAGCGCCATCGGCATTGCCGGCATCGATCGATTGATGCGCCGCAACGTCCTGGCCACCAGCGGCCGGGCCGTCGAAGCAGCGGGCGACGTGGACGTGCTGCTCCTGGACAAGACCGGCACAATCACTCTCGGTAATCGGCAAGCGACAGAGTTTATTGCCGCACCGGGAGCGAGCGTGCAGGAATTGGCTGAAGCGGCGCAATTGGCTTCGTTGGCCGACGAAACCCCAGAGGGCCGCTCAGTCGTCGCGCTCGCAAAGGAAAAATATGGCTTGCGCAGCCGGGAGATGGCCGAAACATATGCGACCTTCGTGCCGTTCACGGCGCAAACCCGCATGAGCGGTGTCGACCTTTATGATGAGCAGCATGCGACTATGCCAACCCAGCGTGGTAGCGCTCCGGCCGCTCAGGCGCTTGGGGGCGGCGGGGCCACTTTGGTTGCGACGCGCCAGCCAGCAGTGGAGATCGCTCCCGGCAGCCAGCTCCTCCGTTGTATCCGCAAAGGAGCGGCGGATGCCGTGGCTCAATTTGCGAAGGCAAATGGCGGTGGCGTGGATAAGAGCGTCATGGACAAGGTGGATGAGATTTCGCGTCTAGGCGCAACGCCGCTCTTGGTTGCGGACCGGGCGAGGGTGCTCGGCATCATTCTGCTGAAGGACGTGGTTAAAGGCGGCATCAAAGAGCGTTTTGCCCAACTACGCAAGATGGGCGTGCGCACGGTGATGATCACCGGCGACAACCAACTCACCGCAGCCGCGATTGCCGCTGAAGCTGGAGTCGACGATTACATCGCCCAGGCCAAACCGGAAGACAAACTGGCTCGCATCCGCAAGGAGCAGGAGGGCGGCAAACTGATCGCGATGATCGGCGACGGAACCAACGACGCCCCCGCGCTGGCCCAGGCGGATGTGGGCGTCGCCATGAACACCGGGACGCAAGCGGCGCGCGAAGCTGGGAACATGGTGGATCTGGACAGCAATCCCACCAAGCTGATCGAGGTCGTCGAAATCGGAAAACAATTGCTGATGACCCGGGGTGCGCTGACGACCTTCAGCATCGCCAACGACGTTTCGAAGTACTTCGCCATCATCCCAGCCATGTTCGGAGCGCTCTACGCGCTGCAGGCGGGTGGTCACGGGCCGATCGACAAACTCAACATCATGTTCCTGCACTCGCCCCAGAGCGCCATACTTAGTGCGGTCATTTTCAACGCCCTCATCATCGTCGCCCTCATTCCGCTGGCGCTGCGGGGGGTAAAGTATAAGCCGCTGGGAGCCGCCGTGATCCTGCGCAACAACATGCTGATTTATGGTATCGGCGGCATCATCGTCCCGTTCGTCTTCATCAAACTCATTGACCTGATTCTGGTGGCCGTTCACTTGGCCCCCTGAGCTTTTCCGCAAAACCTAATTTCAAAAACGAAGCATGAAAAAACTCATTATCCAATCCGTAGCGCAAACCCTCTTGTGGACTGTCCTGACAGGCGTCGTGTATACACTGGCTATCACAGCTATCGCGCAGGTGGCGTTTAAGGACCAGGCCAACGGAAGCCTGGTGATGCGTGATGGAAAGATTATAGGATCAGCCCTCCTGGCCCAGCAATTCCAGGGGACTAACTACTTTTGGCCGCGGCCGTCGGCCTGTACTTACGGAACCGGGCCGTCGGGGCTTGTGGCCTCGAGCGGCAGCAACCTCGGTCCGACCAGCGCGCCGTTGCAGACCAATGTGATGAACAACGTGGCCGCCTTTATCAGCGGGAATAATCTGCCGACTAACACGGTCGTGCCCGCGGACATGGCGTTTGCCTCAGCGAGTGGTCTGGACCCGCATATCAGCCCCGAGGCCGCGCAAATGCAAGTTACCCGAGTGGCGGCCTCGCGTGGAGTGGGCGAGGACAAGATTAAGACGTTAGTGGAGAAATTCACCGAGCCGCCGCAATGGGGCTTCCTGGGACAGGCCCGTGTCAATGTGCTGTTGCTCAACGTGGCTTTGGATGAAATGGATTCCAGCAAGAAGCCCGGCCCGGTCGCGCAAAACAACCGGTGACTGCGCGGGTAACTGCCGTATGAAGTTCGCTGTCTGGCCCATTTTCGTCGCTGCCGCGATGTTGGAGGTGGGGGGAGATTTCGCGATCCGCACAGGTCTCCGGGCCCGCGGTGCTGCTTGGATTCTCCTTGGATCCGGAGCGTTGGCTTGCTATGGGCTGCTGGTGAACTCTGTCAATTGGGACTTTTCCCAATTGCTAGGCGTTTACGTTGGTTTCTTTGCTCTGGTCAGCATCCTGTTTGGGAGATTTGTCCTTGGTGAGGCAGTTCCGAACTCCACCTGGCTAGGCTTGGCTCTGATCATTCTCGGAGGCATGGTCATTCAGTTTGGGCGACATTTTTAACGCCTTTTTTATTATCCAGGCCCGCGGCCCCGGTGCAAATTGGCTGGTGCCGGAACCGGCTGGGATCCGGCGGACCACGAACATGAACGCAGGTCGAAAACCGGATGGGCCACCTTCTGCTTCTCAAACCTTCGAGTTCGTTCATCGGCGGCCTGACTACGTTGTAAGAGTGGAAAACCATGCACCAAAGGTGCTGATTCGTGTGATCCGAGGTTGCCTTTCGGAGCGTGAAAAAGATTTCTTTGTGCGGCACTTGGCCGCGGAGGGATTTATTCCCGATTGCTACCGATGGTTTTCAGGGGACTATAACGAAGCGTCGTCGGGTATTGAGTGGTGTGTTGAGGACTGCTCAGTTAAAAACAATTTGAAAACTATCGTGACGCAGCCGCGAGCCAGTGTGGTCATGATACGGTTCCTCATTTGCGCCTCAATCTTGTGGCTGGTCGAACTCACGTTCCTCTTCTCAACAACTGACCACCAGGCCCATCCCGGGAGGCGACTCAACCAACGCCAAGCGCATACCGTACGAGCGTCCAGACATATCCCTATTGCCATTTTTGGCAGCCGTGGAAACAGCAACGATGACTGAGCGGTTATTGATTCGAGCTTGCGTCGCCGCACATTGAGTGGTTAATTCTCTTTCGGCGTGAAGCTTTCGACCCTATCAAAGCATCTGCGCGTCGGTGGCCGCATGACGACCATCGCGGTGATGCTCTTGGTGTGGCTCGGAGTGTGTGCGCTTGAGGTTTCGCCGGAACTTCACCATTTCCTTCATAGGGACGCTCAGAGTCCGGCCCACAACTGCTTAATCACTCAACTCCAGCAGCACTCGATTGCTTCTGGTGTCGCGTCAGCAGTTGCCCCCATGGCGCCAGTTAGCTGGAGTCCTCTGGTCGCCCATGGCCAATTTCAACCCTTCGCCTCTTTCGATTATCGGCTGTCCCCCAGCCGGGCTCCTCCCTGCGCTTAGTTCTTCCGTTGCGCCCAATCCCTTCTGTTTCGGCGGAGGAGATCTGCGCGCGTGCTTAAACTGATCTGCCTGTCGCCACCCCGTTCCTGCGGGCCTTTTCCCAGGCATTCAAGCAGCAATTCATCCGTCCATGTCACCAACCAGTATTTTGAATTGTAAACGTTAGAACAGCTAATCGAACTATGAAGAACAACTTTAAGACCCGGCGGCCGGCCTCGGCTCCATCGATCGTCAGTCCCCAGAATGCCCGTCGTTACCGGGCAGCTATCCTCCTGGTATCGCTTACCTGCGGTGGAGTGTCATTCGCCCAAACCACCAACGCCCCTCCTTCCGCCACCACAACCGAATCCGGCAGTGGTACAAACGTGGTGAAACTCCCAACGACCACTGTGGAGGGAAAGCTGGACGTGGCCCGAGAGCGGATTGTGCCCGAACTCGGCGCGACCGTGTATAACATCGACAAAGCTCAAATTCAGGCGCTTCCTCAAGGTGAGAATGCGCCTGTCAACCAGATAGTATTGCGCGCACCCGGGGTGGCGCAGGATTCGGCAGCAAACGGCGGCCTGCACCTGCGCGGCGAGCATGCCAATCTCCAGTACCGGATCAACGACGTGCTCTTGCCGGAGGGCATTACCGGCTTCGGCCAGGAACTGGACGGGCGGTTTATCAATAGCCTTCATCTGATCACGGGCTCCTTGCCGGCACAATACGGTTTTCGAACCGCCGGGGTGGTCGATGTCCATACCAAGAGCGGCGCCTTCGAGCCGGGCGGGCAGGTGTCCCTGTATGGCGGCCGATACGATACCGTCGTGCCTAGCTTTGAACTCGGCGGGGCGCAGGGCAGTCTTAACTACTTCGTCGATGGCAGCTACACTCACAATGAGATTGGGATCGAAAACCCAACCTCCAGTTGGTCGCCCATCCACGACACCACCGATCAGTACCGATCTTTCAGCTACTTATCGTACGTCCTGGACGACACCAGCCGGCTGAGTTTCATTGGGAGCTTATCGTACAGTGATTTCCAGGTGCCCAACCAACCGGGTCTTCCCGCGGGGACATCCCCCGGTGGCACTCAGTGGGTGCCAGGAACATTCGATTCGACCAGGCTGGACGAAAATCAAAACGAACAAAACTATTATGCTGTCCTGGCGTATCAAAAGTCCGTCGGCGATTTGAATTTGCAAGTCGCCGGCTATGGCCGCATCAGCAGCGTCCATTTCCGTCCCGACCCCGTGGGGGATTTGTATTTTAACGGCGTGGCCAGCGACGTTGATCGAAGGCTTTACTCAGGCGGGCTGCAAGCCGACGCCAGTTACGCTCTAGGCGACAAGCATACCTTGCGCGGGGGCGTCATGCTCCTGGACGAGGTTCTTTCAGCCCATTCGACGACGACTGTGTTTCCCGTCGATCCCAATGGTGATCCCATCGGACCGGCTTTTCCGATCACAGACAATAGCGTGCCGCATGCCTTGTTCTTTGGGCTGTACCTGCAGGATGAGTGGAAAATTCTGCCCAAAGTCACGCTGAACTTTGGCGTGCGGTGGGATTATTACGCGTCCTCGTTCGATACCGAAAACCAGGCCAGCCCACGGGCTAATCTTATCTACCAACCTGTCGAGGCGACAGCGATGCATATCGGATACGCCCGCTATTTTACCCCGCCGCCACTCGAGAATGTGCCGCCCACGACCGTGAACAAGTTCGACAATACATCAAATGCTTCGTCCGTAACGCAAGATGACCCGGTGAAAGCCGAGCGCGCGAATTATTTCGATGCCGGGGTGAGTCAGAAACTGGCTCCCGGATTGCAAATCGGGTTGGACGGCTATTACAAGATAGCCACCCATCAACTCGATGACGGACTCTTCGGCCAAACGCTGATACTCTCGTCGTTCAACTATGCCAAAGGTGACGTCCATGGTGTCGAATTCACCGCCAGCTATGCTAAAGACGGGTTTTCCACCTACGCGAACGTCGCCTACTCGAAGGCTCAAGGCAAAGGCCTGAACTCCGCTCAGTTCCTATTCCCGCCGGATAAGCTGGCTTACAGCCAGGACCATTGGATCTATCTCGATCACGATCAAACGGTCACCGGCTCCTTCGGCGCCTCCTATTTATGGAAACGCTCCGACGGCAGCACGCGCGTGTATGTGGACGCCCTGTATGGCAGTGGCCTCAGGACAGACGCGACCGCGTCCGATGGCACGGTTATCCCGAACGGTGGAACGGTGCCCGAATATTATTCGGTGAGCATCGGGGTCGAGGAAGGGTTCAAAATCAGAGGCAAGGAGCATTTGAAGGCCCGGTTGGATATTGTGAACATCACCGACAATAGTTACCAACTCCGCAACGGCAGCGGTATCGGGGTCAATGCGCCTCAATATGGTGCGCGGCTCGGGTTCTTTGGCGGGCTCACGTATGTATTCTAAACCGAGCCGCAGGGAATGAAGATCCTGGATGCAAATCGAACAGAGCTCGGCTACGAGTTGGAATCCGAGTTGGCCCGCACGGCGCTTTACGCGGCGGAGCGGGATCCCAACCGGAAGCTCGCCTGGGTCAATTCGATTTGCATCCTTATCCTTCTGATTGGGGTTTCCGGGTCCAAACCCGCCTCCATCAGGATTAAACCGCTGCCGCCTGTGGAAGCGGTGAGCGCAGTTATTGTTGAACCTCTGCCGCCTCCTCCCCAAACGCATTCCGAGCAACAACCGCAGGACCAGAACAACGAGCAACAGGTCGACACACCGCAGGTTGTGGTCGTTACACCCGACGCACCGAGCATTAACTTTTCAGTGCCGACGATTGGCAACCTGGTTGTGCCTAATGCGGTTGCCCAGGCGCCGCCGGTCGCGCCATTAAAGCAAGTTGCCCCGTTGCGCACTCAACCGACGGTGCTCAACACCACTGGCAGCGGCGGAGACCGGCCGCAGCCGCCTTATCCAACAATCGCTCTGCAGCAGGGGCAGCAGGGTTCGGTCACCCTCCGCATGACGGTGGACGATGCCGGCTCAATCAGCACGATCGAGATCGTGCAGTCTTCCGGATTTCCCATCCTGGACCGCAGTGCCACGGACTTTGTGAAACGGCATTGGACGGTCCCGCCCGAGAAAGGAACTCGGATTTATGAAGCGGTCATTAATTACAAACTACAAAAGGATTAAGAACACCTCTCTATGTTAGCAAACATCGTATTTCAATTCTTTCTCAAAGGTGGCCCGGTCATGTGGCCGATTCTGGTCTGTGCATTGGCAGCCGTGGCTGTGGTGGGTGAACGGATCTTTTGGTGGCTGCGCGAAAGCCAGAAGCGGGACATTCAACGCCGGGAACGGGTCCTGGCCGCGTTGGAGCATGCTGATGTCGACGAAGGTCAAAAGCTCGCGCAAGGTTCCGAAGATCCGGTCATCCGCATGATTCGCCAGAGCCTCAATCACGAACACACTTCGATTCCAGTCGCTCTGCAGATGGCTGCCGGGATCGAGCTGGAGCGAGCCGGACGTTTCCTGAATGTCCTGGACACATTAGTGACGCTGGCCCCATTACTCGGCCTTCTCGGCACCGTTACAGGATTAATGCGCGCATTCCTCACGGTGGGTTCAGCCGAACTATCGGTCATGGCGGTCACCGGCGGCATTGGCGAAGCGCTTATCGCCACCGCCTGTGGCCTGCTGATCGCCATCGTTTCGCTTGTTCCGCTGAATTATTTCTCCGGAAAACTGGCGCGGCTCCAATTCGAGCTCGAAACAGCCGCCAGCAACGTGGAGGTGCTGGCGAACGCCGGGAAACTCAACCAGGAGCAAGTCAAATGAAGCTGAGCACTCCCGTTCGGCGCAAGCATTCACGGATCGAGATCATTCCTTTGATCGACATTATGTTTTTCCTGCTCGCCTCGTTCATGATGGTCAGCTTGAGCATGGACCGCACCCAAAACATCAAGGTGAACCTGCCACCATCGACTCAAGCGCAACACGATTTTAGCCCGGACATGCTGAGCATCGCGGTGGACAAAGCGGGCACGGTTTGGTTTCAGAAACAGCAAATCTCGTTGCCCGAACTGAGCTCTGTTGTCAGCAATCGCTTCCGGGTGGACACAAACCTGCCGGTCTGTATCAGTGGGGATCGCGAAACGATGCACGGCGCGATGGCCGATGTTTATGAAGTCGTTCGCAGCGCCGGGGTCCAGAAAGTAGCCTTTGCCGTCGCGGGCAAGGAAATCCAAACCGCCCCGTGAAACTGCGCTCCCCACTCCGCCGCCGCCGGACTCGCCTGGAGATTATTCCTCTGATCGACATCATGTTCTTTCTGCTCGCCTCCTTTATGATGGTCAGTCTGCAGATGCAGAAAGTCCGCACGCTCAAAGCCAGTCTGCCCACCGCCACCCTCGCCACTTCAACTGCCAAGCCGGACATGGTGACGCTGACCGTGGACCGCAATGGGCAGGTGGCTGTGGATAGCAAACCGATTTCTTTCCTGGATCTGCAAACGCTGCTGACCAATCGCTACACTCTGAACACCAACCTGCCCGTTTATATCACCGGAACCCGCGACGCAACCCACGGCTCGGTGATGTATGTCCTGGATTTTGTGAAACGGGCGGGCATCCAGCGCGTCGCCATTGCCGTCAAGGCAGCTGCGGGCCACTTCTGAATCGGCCATGAAAAACCTGCAACAAAACCTGCTCATCATCGTGGCACTCAGCCTGTGCTGCTTGTGTGTCTACCAGTGGTACGGCCAGACCCTGCAGCGGAACGAAATTCAAACACTGGATCAGCTGGTCTACGAAAAATCCGCGGCCATCCAGGGCTACACCAATTCAATCAAGACGATGGATCGGCAGATCGCTGAAATGGACGCCCGGCTCACCGAACTGAAAACGGAGGCCAAAACGAATGCCGAGCTTGTCATCGCCCAAAGGCGCGACATCAATCAACTTCGGATCGATTCCGAAGGATTGACCACGGAGATCACTCAATACAAAGGAGCGGTCACGAATCTGCAAACGAAGCTGAAAGAAGCCTACGAAGGAATCCAAAAGCAAAACGAAGCGATGAAGGAGTTGGTGGCGCAGCGGGACGAGTTTGTGAAAAAGTTTAACGACGAGGTAAAAGATCGAAACGAGATCGTGAACAAATACAACGAGCTGGTGCGCCAGGTTGAAAAGAACCAGGCCGCGAGCACCAAACAATGAAACCGGCCCGGATGAATGCGGATGCATCCCAAGACAGCAGGCTGGCATGAGCATCACTCTCGCCATTGCCGGCATCGTCATCAAAGACCTCTATCGTCGTAAAGACTTTTACGTACTGTTTGTTTTGACCGCGCTCATCACGCTCCTCATGGGCTCGGTCAATTTATTTCATGACGACCACATCGTTCGTTATCTGAAGGAGATGTGCCTGCTCCTCATTTGGATTTGCTCACTGGTCATCGCCATTACGACGACGGCACGACAGATCCCGATGGAATGTGAAAGTCGCACTATCTTTCCATTGCTCGCCAAACCGGTAACCCGGACTCAAGTGATTCTGGGCAAGTTTCTGGGGTGCTGGCTCGCTTGTGCGGTCACTCTGTTGGTTTTCTACTTGTTCTTTGGCGTGGCCGCGATGTCCAAGGAACATCACTGGCCGTTGGCGAACTATTTTCAAGCCATGACCTTGCATTGGATCATGCTGGGCGTGGTCGTGTCGATGGCATTGCTGGGCTCATTGGTGTTTAGCGCAGCTTCCGCTAACACGACAATATGCTTCGTTGGGGTCGCCTTCATTCTCCTGTTGGGAAGGCATCTGGACAAAGTGGCCGTGCAGGTTCCCCAACCGGCCAGCAGCGCTTTGCAGGCGCTTTTCTTCACCATTCCGCACTTGGAGTTCTTCGATCTCCGCGATCTAGTCGTTCATGATTGGCCGCCCGTCAGATGGTTTGTGTGTCTCGAAGCCATTGCCTATGCAGCGGCTTACGCTGCGTTTTTCCTCCTGGCGGCGTGTCTATTGTTTCGGCGCAAAGCTCTGAACTGAAATTCCTATGCCGGGCCATGACGAGATAACGCTGGACAGACCAAAAGCCTCGCGCAGAACACACATGGCGCAATATTCCCTGCTACTGCTGCTGGCCGTCTGCTTCTCTTTAGCTACGGATTTAACAACCTGGTATCAAAACTGGCGAGGCAATCGCGCCGAATCCGCAAACCTTATGGCGGTGGCGATGGGCGACGCCCGGCGTCTGTTCGCCAATCATTTTTTCGTCAAGGCCGACGCTTATTTCCACAGCGGCTTCTACCCGAGCATCTACGACAATCTCCAATCATATAAAACGCCCCACATTGCCGAAGATTCGGGTGCGATGCGTGGTAGAAACTCGGGCGACGAGACAACCTTCCTGGGCCCCCCGCGGAACTGGATCGACCGCTTCGGCCGACAGTTCTTCCCTTCGGTTCACACACATCTGACTGAGGGAGGCGCGAACGGAGAAGAAAAAGAGTCGGCGGTCCGGGAGATTCTTCCTTGGATGAAATTATCTTCGGAACTCGACCCGAAGCGAGTCGAGACCTACTCCGTCACGGCCTACTGGCTGCGGCGAATGGGGAAACCCAATGAAGCCGAAGATTTCCTCCGCGAGGGCTTACGAGAAAACCCTGGCAATCCCCAGCTTCTATTCGATCTGGGGCGGCTTTATTCCGAATCCAGAAACGATCCTATCCGTGCCCGCAATCTTTGGGAGGCGGGACTGAGCAATCTTCAAAAGGCGACGGAAGAGCAGAGGGACCAGAACAAATTCGTAACGGAACAACTCCTGGCCGCTTTGGCCAAGCTGGAACAAAAGGCGAATCACTCGAACAGGGCCCTGTCGTTGCTCGAGCGTCTCAAGGCTATTTCGCCGAATCCTGAAGCGATTGAACAGTGGATAAACGACATCAACAAGGAGCTGCCACCGCACTCGACGCCGTCATTGTGATAAGCCATGCCTCTACTCGAAATTTCCCAGCTTAAGAAGTCGTTTACCGGCCCGGATGGGGCGGAACATCAGATTATCGATGTGAAATACTTTACCCTGGCATCGAAAGCGCAGACGGCCCTTCAAGGCGAAAGCGGGTCGGGGAAAACAACTTTCCTGCACCTAATCGCGGGCATTCTCAGGCCTGACTCGGGCAATGTCCTAATCGCTGGTGAGGAAATGTCGGCGCTTAAGGAAGCCCGCAGGGATCGCCTCCGGGCCAGCACCATCGGTTACATTTTCCAGAATTTTAACTTGCTCCAAGGTTACACCTGCCTCGAGAACCTGCTGCTGGCGATGTCGTTTGGCCGAGGCGTCAATCGGGGTTTTGCCGAGGCTCTCTTGAAGCGGGTAGGAATGGCCGAGCGCTTGCACCATTACCCACGACAGCTTTCTACGGGCCAACAACAGCGCGTGGCGGTGGCTCGAGCGTTGGCTAATCGTCCCAAGCTGGTTTTGGCGGATGAACCGACCGGGAACCTGGACCACCGAAACGGACGAGCGGCCCTGGCATTGATTCGGCAAACCTGCCATGAAAACAATGCGGCCTTGCTCATTGTGAGTCACGATCCTGAGGCGCTCTCGCAGTTCGAGCACGTTCAGCAATTCACCCAAATCAATCAGACCTTCCCGAAGGAGGTGGCGGCATGACGATTTGGGCTCTCGTTTGGAAAAGCCTTCGCCAACATGCGCTCTCAACCTGCGTCACGGCACTCTGCGTATCCTTGGCTGCGGGGCTGCTCATGTCCGTCTGGTGCATAGACGCTCAATCTCAAGCCGCTTTCACGGGCATCAATGCAGGCTTCGAGGCCGTTCTCGGCGCGCGCGGCTCCAAGCTTCAGCTGGTGCTCAACGCGATCTTTCATCTCGAATCCTCCCCCGGCAATTTGGCCTGGTCGGATTATGTGGAGATCCAGAAAAATCCCAACGTCGCATTGGCTGTTCCTCTTGCCGTTGGCGACAACTACCGCGGTTATCGTCTGGTCGGCACTACGCCGGAATTCTTTGACAAATCGCAATATGCCGCCGGCAAGCGATTCAAGGTCGCACCTGGGGGAAGGTTCTTTGACCCCACGCTTCGCGAGGCTGTGGTTGGCAACTTCGTTGCCCGAAGACTCGGCCTGAAGCCCGGCGACACCTTCCATCCTTACCACGGCTTGGTCTTTGACGAGAAGAACCAGCACTCAGAAACTTACCTCGTTGTTGGAGTATTGGACCCTTCCAACACCCCCGCGGACCGCGTTATTTGGATCCCGCTCGAAGGAGTGCAGAAGATGACCGGCCACGATCCAAAAGCAGCCGAAGACATTAGTGCGGTTCTCGTGAAGCTCAAGGGCGGGAGCGCCTTGGCGGGTTTTCAAATGGACACGATGTATAACAGGCAGGGCAATCGCCTGACCTTTGCCTGGCCCATTGGACAGGTGATTGCCGGGCTCTTTGACAAACTCGGCTGGTTTGATCGAGTGCTGACGCTGGTCTGCTACCTGGTTGCCGTTGTGGCGGCGGGTTCAATTCTGGCGGCGATCTACAATTCCATTAATGAGCGTCGACGGGAGATCGCCATCTTGCGCGCTCTGGGCGCGCGCCGGGCCACCGTCTTTGCGGCGATTCTATTGGAGGCTGCCGCAATCTCCGCTTTAGGCGCATGCGTTGGCTTTGCCATCTACGGCTTTATCATGATGACCGCCTCGGAGTTGATCCGGGTTCAGACAGGAGTGGTGCTCGAGATTTTCAAGTTCGACTCCGTTCTGTTGTGGGCGCCGGGTTTGCTGATCGCGCTGGGCGCCCTTGCCGGCGCGGTTCCAGCTTGCAGGGCATATCGCATCGAGGTCGCCGAAAACCTGGCCCCGATTTCCTAATGAGGCAAGTTCAATGAAAAGAAAGCCCGCTTGGATGGGTGCCGACCGGAAAAGAACAATGTGGCGAAGACTGTTTGCCAAAACCTGCCGGCCGAGGGTGCGCCACAAACTTAACCGGAAAGCTAAAGCATTAACCGCTGCAAACCGCCGCGCTTGGCTCGCTGTTGTAGCAGGCCTCTTTATCTCCTTGGCGCTATTCGCCCTCCTTCTCTGGGTGCCACCGCAAATTCTTCCAGAACAACTTGCCGCCTCAGTCAGGGCACAAAAGAGCCGTGGTGCAAAGAGAGATCCGAGCGCGCGAATCCGCGGTGCCGAGCCGGCCGAGCGGGCGTCTAGTCCGGGCAATTCCACAGCATTCGGTGCGAAGCTGGCCTCGGATAGAACTGGTCTCGAACCACAAGCGCAGGTGGGGTACACGGCTATAAGCTTCGAACAGCTCTCTGCGTTTCAGTTTTCTGTCACCGACCAAATGCTGGACAACAAGAAAGATGCGCTCGCCGGAGCTCGCCAGATTCTGGGCCAGATTCCCGATGAAGTCAGGGCCCTTGACCACAAGGAAATCAGTCTGCGAGGTTTCATGCTCCCAATGAAACTTGATGGCAAACGGACAACGGAATTTCTCCTCCTCAAGAACCGGGGCCTGTGCTGCTACGGCACTCCCCCAAAAATCACCGAATGGGTAAACGTGCATGTGAATGGCAAGGGCGTAAGACCCATCATGGACGAGCCAATTACGGTTTGTGGCACTTTCCACATCGGTGATGTAAGGGAAAATGGTGAGTTGCTGGGCATCTATCGCCTGGAGGCACACAGATTAAAAGGCCCTGGACAATGAAGTTGGCATCTCTAAGTGCCGCCTTGAAAGGCCTGCGCTGTTCATTGGCGCGGTCCGAACTTGCGTTCGTGGGGGCTGAAGGCGGCAGCGTCCGGCGAGTCGTCATATTCTTGGTGGCAGCGACCTCACTGGCTACGCTCGTTGGCTTTTTCATCTCCAATCCATTGCGGCAGCATGCACCTGCGGGATCCCGGCCTGTCGATCAATTGCGAGGTGAGCCAATTAAGTCACCGCAAACGATTAGCACATCCGCTTCGAATGCACCTCCAGACGCGCAACTGTGGTCAAGTACTCCGAAACAGGAGAGTGTCAGGAAAAGGCACCCTAAGCCCGCTTCGTTCCAGCACCGAATGGTTGAATTCCAAGTAAGCCAGGCTGAAGGGAGCAACGCACAGGCCGCAGCAGGATTCGGCGGTTCTCCGGCAAAAGTAATTTTTACTCCCGCACAGTTGGCGGCGCTTTCCGAGCCAGTCCTGCCGCCGGGATGCGAGAAATTGGGCTTCGAAACACTCTCCGGCTTCCCGTTCGAAGTTACAGAGCAGATGGCCGATGGCTCCCTTAATCTCGCCGCGGCGTCCTCCGCAACTCGCGGGAGAATTCCCACCGCCATCCAGGCCTGGGATAATCGCCTCGTCGCAATCCGTGGGTTCCTTCTACCGCTCAAGATGAACAATGGCCTTACCATCGAGTTTCTCTTGATGCGCAATCAGAACATGTGCTGTTTTGGCTCAGTTCCAAAAGTAAATGAATGGATCTGTGTTGAGCCGCAAGGCGAGGGCGTCAAACCGATCATGGACCAACCTATCACCATTGTGGGCAGGCTGCGGGTCGGAGAAATCCGTGAGAACGGCTATCTGGTCGGTATCTACAAAATGCAAGAGGCACAGGTCTATATCCATGGAGCAAATTAGAGCCGATGGGCGAAATCTTTAAGCACCACAAGGCCTTGGTCCTGGTCAGCTTTGGGCTCGGCTTCGGCACCATCGGGGCGTTAACACTGTTACTCCGGCTCCACTAAAATGAAAACCGGCAACATTCAGGATGTGAATCGCATAGCCGCAAGCCGGCAGGAGGTTGTCGTGCAGGTACGCTGGGTTAGCCGTTATTTCGACCAGCCTTCCTTCGTCCGAGCGTTGACGAATGTTAATCTGGAAGTTTATCGCGGAGAGGTCTTAGGAGTGCTCGGCCCGGCCGCGTCGGGCAAGTCCACCCTAATCCGGATTTTGGCGGGGCGATTGTCGCCATCCGAGGGTAGAGCGAAGGTGTTCGGTCGCTCTCCAAAAGGCCGGGCCATGCGTGCCCGCGTTGGGTACCTCCCTCAGAACTCGAATGACACGCGGTCACATCTTCTTTCCGATGTAGGCGATTTTCTCAAGGAGGTGTTCTGGCTGACCAGGCTTGGTTATCGAAAATCACAGCCGACACCCGATCCTAAGGGAACGGATCGGCGCGGTAAGTTGAGGCAAATCCTGATGAAAAATCCGGAACTGGTCTTGCTCGACGAACCTTTCTCCGGGCTGGATCCTGCAGGCTGCGGTGAGGTGCTCGAATTCATTCACGTGCTCAAGCAGCACGGCCGTACGGTGGTGCTCAGCGACAATTCTTTGGCCCGCGCGAAAGATATTTGCGATCGCCTCGCGGTATTGCGTCGCGGCGAGATCGAAGCAATAGGAACTCTCCAGGATTTGCTGGCGACACGTGCCGGCCTGCATTACGTTTCGGAGCTCCTGTCCCAGGTCACAGCGGAACGGGCTCTGAACGTGATTCGACGGGACCTTGGTGTCCCCCATCACCTCAGCCAGACAAGCACCGAGGCGCAGAATGCGAACGAGATGAAGGCGGCTCCAACTCCAGACGGAGTCCTTCTTCCCCTGGTGAAGAAGGTCGGGCCTGACACCGCCAAGCCTCTCTCAAGCGTGCAGTGCGAGCCGGCGGTTAATCATGACATGTTGGCCGCACTGACCAGAAACCCCACAGATGGCTCGCGAACAGGCAGCGAAATTGAAGAAAAAACGACTGCCAAACCGGGTTCCGAAAGCGGCGGAGAGTGAGAATACCGCGAATCGCGCGATTGCACGCACTTAAGCGGCAAGCCCCGCTTCACCGTGTTCCGAGCATAGATGGGTCTCAATGGTGACGTGGACAAGTTCTTCGTGCTCTTTGAGTAACTCCCTGTAGGCGCGCGCGGATTTGGGCTGGTGAGCCACGATCGCCACAATGGCGGCGAACACGCCGGTGCCCACCTGCCAGATGTGAAGATCGGTGATGAGAGAATCCCCGTCGCCCTCAATCGCGCGGCGGATTTCGGCCTCCAAATCGCTGGATTCCGGCGTTCGGTCGAGCAGGATGCCGCTGGTATCACGCAACAAGCTATAAGCCCAGGAGAAAACCACCCCGCTGCCCACAATGCCAACGACGGGGTCGAGCCAGGACCAGCCGAGGAATTTTCCTGCCAACAACGCGCAAATGGCCGTGAAGGTGGTGAACGTGTCCGCCAGGACGTGCAGGTAAGCCGCGCGGCGGTTCAAATCCCGGTGGTGATGGTGGCCATGACCGTGGTCGTGTGAATGGTGGTGGTCCTCCTTCAGGAGCAACGCACAAACCAGGTTCACGACCAGCCCTGCGCAGGCTATCCCGATCGCTTCATTGAAATGAATTGATAACGGGACGAAGAGGCGATGCACCGATTCGCCCGCCATGAGAAACGCGACAACGGAAAGCACCACCGCGCTGGCAAAACCACCCAGGACACCCATTTTGCCGGTGCCGAAACTGTAACGCGGGTCGACGGAATGCCGCCGGCTGAAATGGTAGGCCAACGCGGTGATAAGGAAAGCGGTGACGTGGGTGCTCATGTGCCACCCATCGGCCAACAACGCCATCGAGTGAAACAGCATACCTGTGATGATCTCGACAAGCATCATCGTAGCGGTGATGCCGATCACGATGCGCGTCCGTCTTTCGGCAACGGCCGAATGCAGACAGAACTCGTGCGAATGTCGCAGGTTTGAAGAGTCGTGGTGATGCATATTACGGTTTGGCTTCCGTGCCCGGCTGATTTGTCGCGATGGACGGGATGCCTGGGACGACACTGCTCCGTTTCGCGGAACTGGAAAAGACCTTGGCC
>Ga0210409_10002622_pt1 | contig 21138 bp, 12 predicted proteins | sample IncBWH17MmetaG_FD_161649 | JGI IMG/M metagenome (GOLD analysis project Ga0210409, IMG submission 161649) | Forest soil microbial communities from Barre Woods Harvard Forest LTER site, Petersham, Massachusetts, United States - Inc-BW-H-17-M | ecosystem: Environmental > Terrestrial > Soil >...
CCTAAAGAGTTAGGTCACTTTTGGAAAATCGGCGCAATAGACAAGAAAATACACGTCGCGCGATATCAGTAATCATTTCCTCGTCCAGCGGCATGATCTTCTGGCTTTCTTCTGTTTTCACCGGCCCCAGGAGCTGTTGCCAAATCGACTTTCGGACGTTAAGCGTTCTCTTTCCGAAGTCGATGTCATACCACTGTGTGGGCAGAACTTCACCCTTGCGCATACCGGTGGGAACGTCTCGAAGAACTAGAGTGCGCTCTCGCGGTCCCAATTCGGCAAACAGTCTTTGAAGCTCTTCTGCCGTTAAGGGAACTATGATGCGTTCTCGTTTCGCACATCGGGCGGATCCCCAGGGGCTGACAAACCCAAGCCGGATGCATTCTGAGCAACCGCAGAAGTGAGACGAAACACTCTGTGGACGAAGGTTTTAGTTACTTAAGTAGCTGAGCGTTCTGTAATTCCCGATAAAACTTCTGCAGTACAAAGAAGGCTTTCTTCTTCTCACCGTGATCGGAGAAAAGTCCTTTGCGATTGAAATAATCCTGAAAACCAGGGAGAACTCGTCGCGGACTACGAAAGTCCTTGAGAACCCACGGTGACATTCCGCGGAGAAAGGGAATGCGCTTCAGCATGGCCAATTGATGTTCGTAAAGATTTTCCTGGTATTCTTCGGTCCAGCGCTTACGCGCGTCGCCGTGGTAGCCATAGAGCGCGTCACCCCCGAATTCGCTCATGATCATCGGTTTACCGTACGGTGATACCCAATCAATCGCATCCGCCTCGTCGGGGCGACGGCTATACCAACCAAGGTATTCGTTGTTCCCTAGCACATCTAAATCGCTGGCGATCGGATCATCCAGGTGAATGGTTATGCGCTCTCGCTCCGTGACTTCATGGGCCTGAAGAGCCGCAGACACCAGGCGCGTGGGGTCAGCGGAATGCGCATCCTGAATGAGTTGCCGCAAGAAGCGATTCCTGGCTTCACTCACAGGGGTCTCGTTCGCAACGGAATAGATGATAAGGGCGGCTCGGTTTTCATCTCTCACGATCATGTCGTTCAATTGATTTTCAGCATTGCGTAGCGTTTGAGGATTTTCCCACTGAATGGTCCAGTAGACGGGCACCTCCGCCCAGACCATCAATCCCATTTGATCAGCCATGCGCAACATGGATTCATTGTGCGGATAGTGCGCGAGGCGAACGAAATTGCAGCCCAGTTCTCTTGCCCAACCCAGCAGGGTCCGGCCATCGTCCTCGCTCCAAGCACGGCCAGGGCGCGTGGGTGCCTCTTCATGAATGCTGATCCCGCGTAAAAAGACCGGTTTTCCGTTGAGCACAATATCCGTGCCTCGGGCTTCAATCGAGCGGAACCCTATGCGGTCGATGACTTGGTCGGTCTCGGCGGCGATCTCGACGGTATAGAGTTTGGGATTCTCAGGAGACCAAAGGGTCAGGTCGGCGCCAAAAGAAAACTCGCCGCGTCCGTTGGAATCGGTCTGAACTGTCTGGACGAGCCCGATCTCGGCAATACGAATTTTGACTGTCTGTTGGGGCTGTGGCCCGTTTAGTTGCAACCAGCCTTTAATTTGGTGCGTCGATCCCTTCTCCAGCTGGACAAGATAATCCTGGACAAAGGTCTCGGGAACCTCCACCAATGTCACGGGGCGAGTAATCCCGCCGTAATTCCACCAATCTGTATTGACGGTGGGGACTTGATCCTTTCCCCGAGCGTTGTTGACTCTGACAACGAGGAAATTTCCGTGTGCTCTTACGCGATCGGTAATCTCGAAATCAAAGGGAGTAAAGCCACCTTCATGCTCGCCAAGCTCCTCCCCATTCAGGTAAACGGCGGCGAAGTAATTGCACGCTCCAAAATGCAGAAACAGTCTGTTCTTACCAGATTTCGTGTAATCGAAGGACCGCTTGTACCAGACGCTTCCCTCATAAAACAGCAGTGACTCACGCTGCGTGTTCCAATCTCCGGGCACATGGAGCTGGCCCGAAGTATCGAAATCATATTCGACCAACTCCGATTCGGATTGAGGCTTGTAGTTCTTGTAAAACGCGTGGTTATTTTCCAGAGGCTGAGCACGGTAGTCCAACCACCCAACATCATAGGGATCAACAATTGCTTGCCATTGGCCATCCAAACTGGTGGTCTGACGTGCGTTGATATTGGCGATCAGCGGCGCAACTTGCGCCGCACCTCGCGCCGAGAGGAAGGGCAAACACAAGGTAAATGTCAAACAACGAAGGAGATTAGTCATGAATGGGTTTTCATCCAGCAGAATACAGCTTCCGGGATCGAATTGAGAATTGATTCAGAGTCCGGAACCCAAAAGCCTCAGAAGTTGAATTTCCCGCCAAACTGAAGCACACGCCCCGGCAGCGAACCGGTGATCTGTCCAAAGGTAGCGGAGCCGGCGTTGGTCACGTTTGGATTGTTCCAGTTGGCGCGATTGAACGCGTTAAATGCATCCGCTTGGAACTGCAGTTGCATGCCTTCCCTGAAAGGCAAACTGAAGGTCTTTCGCAGCGATAGATCCCACTGATAATAGTTGGGCCCGAGCATATTGCCGATGGGGGCGTCACCTGCACCGAGGGTGCTCTCAAGCGAAAAAGCCGCCGGATTGAGCCAGCAGATTGCTTTTGCGTTCGCGCACGTACCGTGAAATGCGACGGGTTGACCTGGGACAATGCTTGCCCGCCGGGCGATACTCACGCCATTCACGCCCGCGTTTGCCGAAGCCGTCGCCGTCAGGGGCGAGCCGGTTTGGAAATGCATGATCCCGCTCAACGACCACCCTTTGACCACGCTACCTTCTATGCCAGTCAGGTGCCTGCCCCACGGCGACTCGAGGGTGAAGCTCGAAGCCACGATGTGCGTGGCGTCGAAGCTCAATTTGCCATAGTTAAATTGCTTCCAGTTTTCCACCACCCCGCCCGTTTGCACTCCGCCTGCCACCGGCGTCGTTGAACCGTTGACCAAGACTGGATTGGTGACCGTGCTGACCAGGCAAGTGAACGGGCATTCAGGCTCGGGATTTTCGTTATACGCATCAGCCGCGCCGCCGCCATCGCCCATAGCCTTCGAAAAGGTGTAGGCAAATGTGGCGGTGAAGAACCCCACGCGCTTGGCCAAGCTGATTTGCAACGAATTGTAGTTGGAATTGACGTCGCCTAGCGCCAAGTTAAGACTGGAATAACCAAGGTACGGGCGTATCCGGTCCTTGGACAGGCCAGCGGGTGCGAAGCCTCCCGTGCACTGGAACGCGGCAGCATTGATTCCAGAAGGGCAGGCCATGGTGTTCGGGTTAGGAGAGACCGGTATGAATCCTTGCTGAGTCCAGGCGGCATTGTTGATACTTGGAGTACGCAGGATGTGGCGGCCCAGATTGCCGACGTACGACACCTGAATCAACATTGCTGCCGGTAGTTCGCGCTGGACTCCCAGGCTGTACTCATAGGAACGCGCAACCACCAGCCGAGGATCAACTCCGCTCAGGGTCAAAGTGCTTGGAGCTGGCAAACTACCCGCACCCGGGGCGGAATCAAATTGTGATAACGAGGCGTTGGTGCCGGAGATCGAGGCCGACTGTGCCCACGGCACATAGCCCTGAGAATTGATACCGTTACCCAACAGGTTCCCTTCCGGCTTGTCGTAAAAAATGCCGAAACCGCCGCGAATCACGGTCTTCTCGCCGAACGGCGCGTAGGAGAAGCCGAAACGCGGCGCAAACAGGTGCTCCGGTTGGTAGAAACCGCGCGCCGCAGTATCAGGGATAGCAGCTAACAGGTCCGGATCCGCGGAAGTCACCGGAACTCTTTGGGCCTGGTCGCCAGGCACTTGTCCGGGCCGCTGCAAACCATTGCACTCGATCGTGAGTACAGGAGTTCCGACGACGTTCAGCAGAGGCCCACTGCAAAGACCAGGGGAAGCAGGACTGATGCTGCTAGAAGCCGACCCACCCGTAAAGATCGGTTCGTGACTAACGTCGAATGCAAACGGGTTGAAGTTCGTCATGTTATTGCCCTGAGCATAGGTCGGCGTTGTGTAGATGAAACGCAGGCCCAGCACCAAACTAAGTTTCCGGGTCACCTTCCAGGTGTCCTGGGCGTAGGCCTCGAAATCGTTGAACCGGAATTGGCCGACGGTGACGGCCGAACTTTGTCCAAGAGTATTAAAGTTCCCGAGCAGCGCGTCGGCGAAGGGATCACCGGTGGAGTTTGAGCCGGTCTTTGCGCCCGCATTCGCGCTGAAATTAATTGTCCCGTCATAGTTCGTGCGTGAGTTTTGCGTCTTGCGATTCCGTGCGAACTCTGCTCCGAACTTAAACGAGTGATTTCCCTTCTGCCACGTAACGTTATCCGCCGGATTAATGTCCGCCGTTGGAGACTCGAGGAAATTTGGGGCCGGCCCATTTACCCCCGCTGGGGCGGCCGTCGGGAAATTTGTGACGGCCGTAAAACTGATCGTCGGAAGCCCATCCGGGAACTGTGTGGGGTTTCCAAGTGGCGGGATGAACGCGAATCCATAAGGAGTCTTCTTCCAAGCCGTGCCTTGGAGTGGCGTCGTCTGCTTATGCCAGTCGGCGTTGAATCTGACTTCGTTGATCAGCGTCGGCCGGATCACATCCACCCAGCCGATTTGAATGTTGTATCCGGGACGGCTGCGCAGGTCCGGATCCGCCGGAATCGCCCCAGCCGCGCCGAATGTCGAATACGGATTAAAGATGGCAACATCGTCGTGAATATACCGGAAATAGAAACTTTGCTTGTCGTTGGCATGCTCATCCACGCGCACGATGTCCTCGCGCAGGTTCAGTGGGTTCGGGAGGTTGAAGGTCAAGTTGTTGGTAGCAGTCGAAGTGGGCAATGTCCCTAGCACAGACAATTTAGCCGCCGACGAGTAAAGTGACGCCATGGCCGCGCCGTCGCCGGTAATGCAAGCGGGGTTAATGACGTTCGGCGCGGTATAAAGCACCCCTGCGCAACTCGCTGGGATCACTGCCGGCGTTTTCAGAACCAGCCCCTTCCCTCCGTTATAAATATCAGAGAAATCACCTGCTGCCTCCGTCGCCGTGGGAAACGTCTCTTGAACCGAAGCAGCCGTTAGTCCCGGATAGACTCCGCGAAACTTCTTCCACTCCTGCCCGGCAAAGAAAAATAGCTTGCCCTTCCGCTGAATGTACGGGATCGGCCCGCCAAGCTTCCATCCAAAATCGTTGAAATGAAACGGGGGCACGGCCGTGTAGCCCTTCGCGGTGGGATTCGTTAGTTTTGTCCCGGGATTTTCCGCATTGAAGATGTTGTTCTGGACGAATTCAAAACCTCCGCCGTGGTATTCATTCCCGCCGCTTCTGGTGATCACGTTGATTGTGGATGAAGCAGAACGTCCAAACTCCGCGTCGTAGTTTGAAGTCTGCACGTCCACTTCCTGTATGAAATCGACACCCACCTGATTGAATACGCTGTTGTTCGAACCCGAGTCCAGATTGAAGCCCCCGTCCACGCTCCAGTTTTGCCCGTCCAGCCGCTGCCCGTTAGTCACCGCGACGCTGTTGTTGTAGTTTGCGGTTAAGGCCGCGGGGTTGGTCCCCGAACCTTGCAGGGCCGCACCTGGAACCAGTCCGACGAGGGACTCGTAGTGTCGCTGGTTCAGCGCCATATTCAGTACCTGCTGCTCAGTGATGGTCGTCGAAATCTCGCCCGAGGTAGTGTTCACGGTGTCACCGGCCGCAGCGACTGTCACCGTCTCCGTGACGGAGCCGAGTTCCAGTCTCAAGTCCACAGTCAGACGGCCGCCGGCAGTTAGTTCATTGCCGCTTTTTGTGATCCTTTTGAAGCCGGCCCTTTCGGCTATCAGTCTGTAGCTGCCGGCGGGCAGTTCCTCCGCGACGAAATAACCGTTCTTGTCCGCGGTAACTTCGCGGAGTACCTGCGTCGCCTCGTTCTCGATCGTCACCTTAACTCCTGGGACGGTTCCGCCGGACGAGTCCACGACAGTCCCGACAATGCGGCCGAATATATCCTGGGCAACGGCGAACTCAACTGCCCCGGAGAATAGCGATCCGGCAAAGAGAATCATCAGGGCAGTAAGCACTGCCAAACAGAGGCCTTTTCTCTTTCCGCAACTCCCGGAATATGCATGAATTTTCAGGCTAGTCAAAGTCATTTTGGTTACTCCTCGGGCGGCAAGACAGTTCTGTTGCGTGAATGCTTCTCCGAACGGCCGGTATCCGAGCGATACGGGGGCTACACCACGAATATCGTCGTTCGAATTTCTCGATGATGGAGTAAACCAGTCTTGCCCCAAGCCAGGAAGTTAGCCAACGGTGAATTCACGGTTAGAACCTAACTGTTATAAGAGCGAGCGGCGCGGCTAAACCTTTTCGGGGAGGTTCCAACCTTAGGTCAGTGAAACGTCAAGCGATAATCTCAGAATATTTGGTTCCGTGTCATGTCGCGTAAACTGCGTTATACTCGCCTGCAAAACACCGGATGGTAAGTCGAAGAGACCATTCGTAAGGGGATGTCCACGTGCAATCGGCGATCAGCAAGCTTGAGGCCGAGCGGGCTGAAGTAGATGGTATTTTGTCGTCTGGTGTGTGCGGCCGAACCAACAACCTGGTCCGGCTACTGAGTTTCGTTTGTGATAAGTACTTCGATGGAGAAATCGACGAAATCAAGGAGTACAACGTCGCGGTACACGCGCTCGGGCGCCCAGAATCTTTTGACCCTCAGGTGGATACCATTGTCCGCGTCACTGCTCACGCATTACGAAAGCGGCTCGAGGATTTTTATAAAACCACCGGGGCAGAACATCCCGTTCATATTTGTCTCCCACCCGGCCACTACGTTCCCAAGTTCATTCACGCATGCGACCTCGAAACGACCAGAGGCACATCCGCACTGGATGAAAAACGGAACGGGCATTCTCTTGATGGGCTTGCACCTCTTGAGAACGGCGGACCAGAAGGGAAACTAGTAGATTCTGCCCGGCCATTCCTGGAGTCAAACGCATCCCAACTCACAGAACAGCAGGAGGGCAGCGAATCCAGGATAAAGTTTCGTCCACGGATTGGAATGATGGTGGGAGCCGCTATTTTTGCACTGTCTGCGGTTGTTCTCGTTGTTTTTGTGTGGAAGGAATGGAATCGGAACCGTTTACATGAGAGTCCCTCGGAGGCCATTGTCGCTGCCGCTCGGGGGTACAATTCCGGGAAGACTCTTCGCGTCAAGTTGGGTGATACTTCCACTCCTTACTTAGATCGTGGTGGTTCTGCTTGGGAAAACGATCATTTCTGCACGGGAGGGAGCTCATTCTCTGTGACGAGCCGCGCTATCCAAGGCACTGAAGATCCGCAGCTTTTTTTAAGCGGGAGGCGCGGCGTCGTTCATTGTAATTTTCCCCTCCCGCCTGGAACTTACGAAGTTCATCTTCTATTCGCTGAAACCTCGGGACTTCAGGAGGCAAGCCGCAACGTGGCCTTCTCCATCAATGGAGGGCCGCTTACCAACTTAGATGTGGTGGACGACGCCGGCGGGGATGACATTGCAACCACGAAAGTTATAACGGATGTCGCGTCCGCAAGCGACGGCGCGATTCATCTGGACTTCACCACTTCCGAGGCGTTTATAAATGCCATTGAAATTCTTCCGGGAACTCCGCATCGCATGCTTCCCGTCAGGCTCGTCGTCGGACATTCTCCCTATCGCGATTCCAATGGCAATACTTGGATGCCCGATCGCTATTTCTTTGGCGGCCGTCTCAGTGGTTTCCGAGGTGATTTATCCAAAGTCACCGATGGTCGTCTTTATGAATGGCATCGTTTTGGACACTTCCAGTACGTAGTGCCCGTTGCGACGAGCGCCAGGTACACTTTGAAACTGCACTTTATGGAGCACTGGTTTGGTGTCCAGAATGGCGGCATTGGAGGCGTTGGAAGCCGTGTGTTTGATGTTTCATGCAACGGATCGATGCTGCTAAAGCGGTTTGATATTTTCCGGGAAGCCGGCTCCCATCCATTGGTTAAATCCTTCCAGCACATTGAACCCACGCCACAAGGCAAACTAGAGATTTATTTCACTCCAGCTGTGAACTACCCATCTATAAGCGCGATTGAAGTCATCCCCGAATAAAAAGTCTCTCGCCTTGTGGGGATTTGGCTCGCGCAACACACGGAGTTCTCCATCCGCTTACCGATAATGGCCTCCCACAACAAGTTGCGAGCTGAGTTTTCTATGGCGAGAGCGTCGCAGCATCCATGCCAGATGGGACGAAGACGAGGGTCTCCTTCTTTGCTTCCAGCCTCCGTACCCTGTTTCTTGAAGAATAGTTGCTGTTGATCAGTGTGAAGGCTTCCATCGGAGGTTGAGTTGACCGCGCGAACAGGAACGCCACGGTGTTATGCCGTCAATTCGGAAGAGGTTTCGATTCCACGGGAAACGTCGACACGCTCGCGTCGGACGAGTGGATCGGCTGGGGCCGATATCCGTTGCGCGTTCGGATGTGATATTTCTTCGCGCGTTCGCCAACAAGTTTCACGTTGATGGCGCGCCAGCGATGATTGGGGTTCGCCGCCGGATAGTAACTAATCGAATAAAGGTGTCCCAAGTCATTTCGGATCGAAGCAAAAGCCTTTTTTTCGTCTCTCCAACTTTTCGCAAAGTAGGCTTTGCCACCTGTCGCGGCGCTCATGCGCTCAAATACCGCGGTCGAGACAGGTTCAATTTTGGCTTCCGCAGTACTCACCATGTAGACAGGAATGCCGACGGATTGAGCCAATTCAGTAACATCTTCCGGAGGCACCACACTGGCGTTGTCAGGCCCGTTGGAGAATACTACCACGACTTTTCTTCCAGGATACCGGGCTCCATCCTGGAGTGTTAGCAACAAGCAGTTGTAGAGCGCCGCGTCATCTCCGGCCACCGTGGTGCGCACTCCGTGCAGGACCTGGTCGCGGTCAGCGGTTAATGGCGCGGCACGGGAGAGGTTGCGGCTATAAGAATAGAAGGCCACTTTGTCTACGGTCTCCAGAGAGCGAATGAAGTCGGAAATGGCGTCCTGTGCGAAGACGAAGCCGCGATACATATAATTGCTGGTGTCAAACAAGACAAAAACATCGGCACCGGCCAAGGCCGCGTTGAGGGTTGGGGCTGCGTCTCCGTTTTGACCATCTGTCAGCGTCGGGGAGGAATTGCCCGCTTCCGGTTTGTCGTCATCTGAGATGTCCACCAATCGGCGAGTGGGTCCGTTGCCCTCTTCAAATGTGGCAATTTTCTCAGGGATACCATCTTCAACGATGACAAAATCGGAGGGCTGAAGATTCGTGATGTAATTGCCTTTGTTGTCCGTGACTGCAACGTTTAGCTGAACGAGGTCGACGACAACGCGCAGAGGAGTACCGCTTTGGCTTTGCTGGGCCCAGATAGTTGGAGTTCCAAAACTAGATTCGAGAACAAACAAGAGTGCAGCAGTCAATATTAGATGTTGTTTTTGCATTGTTTTGACCTGTTGTCCCTGCCACTTGAGATTGTCTGACGGAACTAAGGCTGAGAATTTGCACCACTAATAAACAGCGTGGCGGTCTTGCTGTTCCGAAACTCGTCGCCCGTTTCGCGCGTGGCGCGCCACAGCGCCGCCCAATCTTCGATATCGGTGGCGAAAATCTTTTCGACCATGCGGCGAGTGAGTTCAGGAACGAGCTGATTTAGCATCACCGGTGAGTAACCTTTTTCATCGGCCAAGCGGACCCAGTACAGATTGTTGGAATCCCACGACTCGGCCAAGAGACGGCTGGAGTGGCCGGCGAAAGCAGGAAACAGCGCGAGATTGACCAGGTCACAATGGTAGCTTTGCTCCAGAATGGCGTGGGGCACACCGAAATCACGAGACAAGCGCTGGGAGTTGACTTCCTCGGGATAGCGCTGGGAGAGACTCTCCAGCTCTTTCCCGGCAGGCCCGAGGGAGTCGGTCTGCTCTGGAAATCTTCGGCGGTACTCAACAGCTAGCCAAAAGGTATCGGCCGACAGCAATTGAGGCAATATTTCCGCCAAACGATCCGCACGTAGCGCTTGCTCGAGGCGCTCCGAAATCTGCGAAGTCATGCGATCATCGAGAATGCTCATTACCTTCTTCCGCAGATCGTCATTCTGCACAGAAGCAGCCAACAGTTCTTCTCCCGTCTGTTGATAAAGAGCGACCGCGTGAAGCTCATTCTGCGTTACCCGCCACCATCTCGGGACGACCGCGTTAGTCAGAAGGCCTGGCACTACGTCCTCCCAGATGAGGGCCTGCACGTTCTCAGGGGCAATGAAATATTGCTCTGCTCTCGCCAGAACATACGGTAGGTCCGCAAGCGAACCGACCAGACGTGCACCGCCGCCGGCTGGCGAGCCGGCCCCGAGCAACCGCGGAGCTTGCCAAATTCGCTCCACGCCCGCAACGGTTTCTGCAGCGAAGTCATGCGAACGAACAAAAAGAGGGTTATGGTGGAGGATTTGAGCGCCGGGCGGCTCGTAGTAGGCGTAGTTGAGTCCAACTAGCGTGTCTCTTAAAAAAGATGCAAGCTGACCACGAGCGGCGGTGAGTTGCCCAACAGAACTTGGTGACTTTATAACGTCCGTCAAGTTCGTCCGCATCTGTAAGCCTGTATGACGACTGTTATAAATCCCTACAGCCCACTGCTCTCGTTCACTCGCGCGGAAAATCGGCTGCGGCATCTCAAATTCACGCAGTTCGCCGGCCAAGGGAAGCAAAGTGTTCGCCTCAGCCTTTACGCGAGCGACATCGTGTAGCGCGTCACCGAGGGGTAACAGAACGTCCAAAGAGACCAGGCGCTGTTCCAGCAAAACCGTCCGCATTTTGTTGGCTAGCAGATCATGCGTCTGCTGACCGTCGGGATTCAACTGATGTGGACCTGCTAGCAAACTGATAATTTCGTCTTGCGAGCCATGAGGATTTCCGGTCACCGCGAGACGAAGTTCTCGAATGGAATTGAGGCCTGCATCGAAAAGCTGTGCGGAAGTGGTGGTCTTATCAAAAGACTTCACGAGGCGCTGCCAAGAAACGTTCAGCTCCGTCGCAGGAATTTGTCCCTGGCGCGCGAATATCTGCCAAAGTCCCACGCTAGCCTGGAAAGTGCCAATAGCGTTACCGCGCAGGCTGTTATTTGAGACTTTGCTCAGACTGGCGACCACGGTGAGAAAACTGGTGATGGAGGCATCGTCCAATTCTGGGAACTCGGTAAAGATCCGATACTGATCGTTCAACTCCGCAAACTTGCTGGCCATTAAGAAGGCTGTTTCAGGACGGACCCGATGATCCGGAGCGCGCCTGGCATCCAATTCACTTAAAAGAAGATAAGCTTGCAAGGGCCCTTCGAACGTTGCCACGCGGGAAAGTGCGAACATGGTTTCCAGCAGTTGCTCGGGATTGTCGAGCCGCACGTGTTTACCTATGTCACGGACGAGCTTCAAATCGGTCTTCTGGCCGAGAATCTTCTTCCAAGCCTCGAGGCTTCCCGGTACGTGAGGCTCTCCGTTGGGTTCAAGCCAGGAGCGAGTTACCAGAAGCAAAAGGCCCGAATCGGGGCGAAACACTCCAGTGACGGCGTCTGGTGAAACGTCTTTACCCCGAAGGGCTTCATAGTAACGACGCAAGTGATGTGGTTCGGTGAAGTGCGCTTGTTGAATCGGGCTCACGCGGCACAAGGTGTCGAAGTAGGCGGCCAGCCAGCCCCCGTCCTTGGCAAGTAGTCGAGGGATGAATTCTACGGGCGACTCTGGACTGGCTCCAACCAGATCCTTCCATCCAGTTTCCACCGCAGGTCCCCCCGGGACGATCACACGTCCTGATCGAACACGGATGCGAGTCCCGTAAAAGTCCAGAGGGGCGCTCAAAGGGATCATTTTCTTTATAGACTGCTGTTGCCGAAGAGCAATTTGTGTTTCCCGGTCCACTCGAGACATCGCCCAGTAAAAGTGTGCGAAAGCTGGGTCCCGCAAGATCGCGGCGATTAAATCCGATTCTTTGGTGATCCCCTTCTGACGCCAATCCTTTTCAGCCAGCAGAGCAGGCAGGTAGGAGCTCGCGAAAGTGTAGTTGAATGGCTTTCCTTCTCGGAGACTCGCTTCCAACTCAAGCAGAGGGAATCCGGAATCGATGGTTATAAACGCTCTCTCGGGGTCCTCTGTTAACAGGGAGGCGTTGCTTTGTCCGCAATCCGGCTGAGGCCGGTAACCCAAGACTTTCAGGAGAGGCTTGGCCTCCACGCAATTAGAGACGTGAAGTACACCTTGGGGTCCGGCCAAAGCTGCTAACTCTTTGGCCTGCCGAACGTAGCGGATCAGCAGGACCAGGAATTCGGTTTGATTGCTATGGTGAGGACCTTCGTAACCACGCAGGAACACATTGCGAGCCAATAATGGAAGCACTTCTTCGGGCGTAATCTTCTGACTAATGCCGGCCATGCGCAGGAAGGAACGCAGCGGGCCTGGAATGGTGACTCTGACGGCCTCGGCAGACTGCGCTGGCGCCTGCTGGGATGGCGAACCGTCAGACTGAGCCGGTTGCCGCGTATTTGGAGCAGCGTAAGAGGATGCACACAAAAATGTCGCCAAAAGGGCAGAAACAAAAAAAGAGTACTTCATTGGCCAAGCCCTGTCCGAATCCTTTTCGGACGAATCGCTCTAACGCTCCCGAAACATGGCGGGCGGTCCCCGCAAACAAAACAGCGCGAGTGAACGAGTCTCGGGCAACGCCAAAAACTGGCACTGAAGATAAATCAACCTTTGTCTTAATCCAAGTGTTTTTATGGGCCTCGAGGATCTTGGGAAAAAACCGGCCATGGTGGAAGAATCATCAGTTGGATGGCGTGCTGCGCTATCGAGCTTAGGAGAATGACGTCCCGACTCGAATGACCAGACCCGGATTGTGGCTTCGGGTTGCACAAGGTCTAACTGATCGGTGCGATCGAGACTGTTTCTGAGGAACGCTCTCTGTGAGGTAGAGTGGTGACATCGTGATCATCAACCTCGCGAGGCGAGCCCACGACCACAATTGGGAGCTGGACCCGATTACGCGGTCTCTGCTTGACACCGATTTTTACAAGATCCTGATGCTCCAGTTCATCTGGAAGCAGTTCCCCAAAACCACCGCTTCGTTTTCGCTTGTCAACCGCTCCGGCGATCTACGCCTCGCCGATGTGATCGAAGTCGAGGAGTTTCGCGCCCAGTTGGAACAAACCAGGAAATTGCGCTTCCTTAAGTCTGAACTGATCTGGCTCGCGGGCAACACTTTCTATGGACGCCGCGGCATCTTTGAACCTGCTTTCCTCGAGTGGCTCGAACGGGACTTTCGCCTTTCTGATTACGAGTTGTCTGTGCAAAATGGCCAGTTCTCCCTCTCCTTTCGCGGCCTTTGGACAGAAACGACGTTGTGGGAGATTTATGCGCTCTCGGCCATTAGCGAACTGAAGACGCGCGCCAGCCTCAAGCGTCTCAGCGAATTCGAGCTCGACATTCTCTATTCCCGCGCCAAGACCAAACTCTGGGAAAAGATGGAGCGCCTACGCGGCACGCCAGAATTGAGAGTGAGCGATTTTGGAACGCGGCGACGACACAGTTTCTTGTGGCAGGAGTACGTAGTAAAAGCCATGAGCGATGTGCTCGGCAGCAGCTTTACGGGAACCTCGAATACCTATCACGCGTATAAACACGACTTGGAGGCGATTGGCACAAACGCGCACGAATTGCCCATGGCCTTGGCAGCGATGGCCAAGGACGACGAAGAACTGAAGACCGCGCAATACCGCTTGCTGGAGATGTGGCAACAGACCTACCAAGGCGAGTTGCTGATCCTGCTTCCAGACACTTTTGGCACGACCCAATTCCTCCGCAATGCTCCGGATTGGGTGGCGGACTGGACCGGACAGCGTGCGGATAGCAAAGATCCCTTACTTGCGGGCGACGAATACATTCGTTGGCTTAATCAGAAAAACCGTGATCCGCGACAAAAACTGTTCATTGCTTCCGATTCTCTCGACGTGGACACAATTCTGAGATTGCATGCCTATTTTTCCGGGACGATTCTCAACGGCACTTCAGCTACCGATTTTAGGCAAGCGAGCGACTTCCTCGATGCGGGAAACTGGGTTCCCGAACGGCGCATCCGTTTCAGTGCAGGTTGGGGCACATTGCTGACCAATGATTTCCGTAACTGCAATCCTCAGGGTGGAAGCAGCTTCGATCCAGTAAACTTGGTGTGCAAGCTCAATGACGCCGATGGCAAGCCGGCAGTGAAGCTTTCAGACAACTTTCAAAAGGCGCTGGGTCCCTCCGAAGAAATTGATCGCTATCAGCGCGTGTTTGGCCTCGCGGGTGTCGCGCAAGCGCCGATTGTCGCCTAGCGGCAAGCGATTCCGAAAACGGTTCTTCAGAAGATCGCGGCGCGAGCAGCATTCAGCACGAGGACGTTTCCGCAAACCGGACTTGGTGCCCGCTTCATAGGCTTATGTCTCACGATGAGTGGAAATGCTAAGCGATGAGGCGTACGCTGACGGAGGAACCGGGATATCCGTCATGAAGCCTTGGACGCGTGCGGCGGTTGTAATACTTGCAGGGTTGTTGGGCACAATGGGCTTGCCTGCTCACCCGAGTGGATCGGGTGGCGGGTCAGGAGGCCATGGCGGGTCAGGCGGGCACAGCGGTCGTGGGGGTTTCTCTTCTGGCCATTCTTCCGAAGCTTCTAGAGGCAGTGCCGTTGGCCATGCCATTGGTCATTCCTTCGGTCGCCTCTTCGGCCGCCAAAGCAAGACGCCTAGTTCCGCACATGACATTACGACACCCCTCACCGGAGCGGCGGGCCTCCACGGAGCCAACTTGCGGCCTCCGGGAGCGCAGATCATCTTTGCACCTGCACCGCGCAGATTCTTTCGCCGGCCCGAAGATTTTTCATTCGGCGATCGGTTTTTGTTCTTCCCTCACCGGGGCAGATTCGGCTTTGGCGGATGCGCGAGCCTTGGTTTTCCGCGCCACCCCTTTTTCTTCAATGATGACTTCAACTGCTTTGCCGGGGGATTCTTTTTCGACCCATTTTTTATCGGTGGATTTTCCGAACCCTTTATCGACAGTTCGTCATTCCTGCCATTCAACAACCAGATGCCTGATTACGTCCCCGACGATTCCAAGGCAGAAGGGCGACCAGCGCAGCTTTCCAATGCCACCGGATTAAGCGAAAGCAGGGACGGCACGCAAAATCCCGCACCAAACAACGCGGCGCCCGTGAACCAAGCAAAGATCGAGGAACCGGTAACGCTCCTGCAATTGCGCGACGGTTCGATGTACGGGCTCGTGACCTATTGGGTCGAGGATGGCCGGTTGCGCTACACCACCACGTACGGTGGCCAGAACTCCATAGAATTGGATCGCATCGATCTGGAGAAGACCGAACAACTCAACGGCGAACGCGGAATCCAGTTTGTCCTGCGTCCCAACACACCCCCGCGTTAGCGACGCCTGCCGACACTAGCTTTGCTTTTTCCGCTGGCAGAATCATTTACACCGCTTCCATCATTTGCTCTTGCCCGCCACTTCTTGCTGCTGACCGCGTGAGTGTAGATGTTCATGGTGATGGTGATGGTGATGGCGATGGTGGCGTGACGCATCGAAGAACTTGGCTCGAAAACGAAGCCCCACGCCGTTTTCGCCGGGAATTGAATCGTGAAATACTCCTTCAGGTTTCTCCAAAGGAGCCTCCGTTGGGTTTGTTCAGAGTACCCAACGACGCTATCAACATACACCCAGAGAATCTGGCTGCAGTGGCCGGCTCCATTTCTGTCCCAATAATTTGGGAATGAAACGGGAGTTTGGACGTGGACATCACCTGTGACATTCAAACGCTTGTGACTTCAGAGCGTCATGGTTCATCATTCTATTGAAAGTATTCGTCACAAAATGGGTAGTGGTTCACATACGGCCATGAGCACTGAAGGGGAACTTCAGCATCAAAAGGAGCGGCTCGAGCTGCTCCTGAATCTGACGACCAGAATTACCTCCAGCCTCGATCTGCGGGAGGTTCTGCGCGCGATTGCAGCGAACATACGCGAAGTCATACACGCTGATGCCGTAGACGTTGCGTTGCCCGATGCAGCTTCGGGAAAGTTCAGGGTATTTGCCGTGGATTTTCCGCATGGCAAGGGAGTCATCAAGGAAGAGTTGCTTGTTACGCCGAGCGCGGCCGTTAAGAAAGCGATGGACACCTTGAAACCGGTAGTCTTTGACACGCGCGACGCGCCTGAGACATATGATCTCGCGGCGGCGGAGGGCGTAAAAGTCGCTTGCAATATTCCCCTTGTGAATCGCGGACGCGCCCTCGGAATTCTATCGATTTTACGCACGACTGAGACGCCGTTCACGCAGGAAGACGTCGATTTCCTTAGCAGGGCGTCAGGGCAGATTGCAATCGCGATTGAAAACGCGTTGGCGTACCGGGAGATTTCCGAACTTAAAGACAAGCTGGCCCAGGAGAAACTCTACCTGGAAGAGGAATTTCGCAGCGAGATGGGTTTCGAGCAGATCATTGGGAACAGTAGGGCGCTAAAGCACGTTTTGCAACAGGTTGAAACAGTTGCCCCCAATGACTCGACTGTTCTGTTGCTTGGTGAAACTGGAACTGGGAAAGAGTTGATTGCGCGAGCGATTCACGACCGCAGCCATCGAGTGAAGCGCACTTTTGTGAAGCTGAACTGCGCGGCGATACCAACCGGGCTGCTAGAAAGCGAGTTATTCGGGCATGAAAAGGGAGCGTTTACGGGCGCGATCAGCCAAAAAATTGGACGGCTGGAGCTTGCGGACCAAGGCACGCTGTTTTTAGATGAAGTCGGAGACATTTCGATTGAAATTCAGCCGAAGCTGTTACGCGCCATACAGGAGCGTGAATTTGAGCGTCTTGGCAGCACCCACACGCGAAAGGTGAATGTGCGCCTGGTCGCGGCTACGAACCGCGATCTCGAAAAGATGATTGCGGATCGAGAATTTCGTAGCGACCTATACTATCGGCTGAATGTGTTTCCGATCCGTATTCCGCCCCTGAGAGACCGCAGAGAGGACATTCCCCTGCTCGTCAGTTATTTCGTCCAAAAGTTCTCAAAGCAAATGCAAAAGAACGTTGAAGCGGTCCCCACTGCGGTAATGAATGGGCTGACAGCCTGGGACTGGCCGGGGAACATTCGTGAACTTGAGAATTTCATTGAGCGCGCGGTGATCGTGACTCGGGGTAAGTCCCTTGAGGCGCCGCTCGGAGAACTGCGAAAGACGGACACGTATAAAACCACCCACGTTGTCCGCAAGGAACAGAAGCACATCGTTGAAGAAAGTAGCGATTCGCGAATCGACAAAAATGGTGTTGCTGAGGAGTATGCCAAGAAGCAGCGCGAAGAGATCATACGCGTGCTTTCGGCATGCAAGGGGCGCGTGGGCGGTGCCGATGGTGCTGCGGCGTGCCTGGGAATGAATCGCACGACTCTCCTCTCTCGAATGAAGAAATTTGGTATCTACGCAAAGCAGTATGCTTAGTCTGCTGCCGAGCACTTTGTTGTAGTCCGGCCGTAGCCTCGACAGTTTCGACCCTTTCAACTTCTTCAACCTCAACATTTTCGACTTCTCGCGATCTTCTCCTGAAAAGTCAGCCGCTTACGATTTTCTAACTTTGGCGCGAGCGTTGCCTCTACTGCATGTGTAAGAACGTAGGCAGAGAGGCGGCGCTATGGCACTGGTTCTCGTATTCCTCCACAGCTGGCACGAGTCGTTTCGGGTGCTGCGTTACCGCAACGGATTCGGAATGCTGGATTGATTCAGTGCGCTACGGCTTTTGGCTGGCGCACAAGTAGACCCGAAGGTGCTGCCGCGATTGACGCACGCTCAGCGAGTGCCAAACGAACCTTTTGGAGTGAGGAGGAGACTATGAAATTACGAGATCAGGCCACGAATGCTCAGAACACGCGGCCAAGCAGCCGCCGGTCGGACCTTCCGGAAGAAAGAGGCAAGAACGTGCCAACCTTGGACGAAATCCGTCGGCGAGCGCTTGAGATTCACATCGAACATGGCGGTCACGGTTACGATCTGGACGAGTACCTCGACGAGTGGCTGCAGGCGGAACGTGAGCTCCGGGAAAAGCACCCAAAGGGCTCTCGCGAGTAACGCGAAAGACGAAGCCTGAAGGAGGCACAAATGCGAGTACAACAAAACGGGAAACACTCTTCATCGGTGTTGATCGTGGCACTGCTGTTGGTAACAGCGGGGACGTTAGCCGCGCAAGACGTGCGCTACAACTTTATGCCGAGAACAGATTTCTCGAAATATCGTACCTATAAATGGGTGAACATCGGTGGGGCTCACCCCGGCCAGATTATGGACGCGGAGATCCAGCAGTCGGTGGACTCTCAACTAGCCTTGAAAGGGTTGACCAAAACTGATAGCGGCAAGGCTGATCTTTATATCGGCTACCAGATCGCCGTCAATCAGGAAACACAATGGGATGCCTGGGGCTCGCGAGCCTTCGGAAGCGGCATGGGGTCGTGGACTAGTTCGACGATCAGTGTCGGGACTCTAGTTCTTGACATGTATGACCCGGGGACGAAGCAGCTCGTCTGGACTGGAAGCGCGACCAAGACAATTGACACCGGCTCAAACCACGAAAAGCACATGAAAAACCTGGATAGGGCCATGGCGAAATTACTGAAGAACTATCCACCCAAACAGGAGTAAAAGTCACGACCGTCTGCTCAAATCCAGGAAGGGAAAACAATATCGCTGGCGTAATTTTGCGGAGTCCATCGCAGGGCCTTGCGGCAGATAGAGGAGTTGCGGCAACGGAACAATCGCAATGCGATTCGGTCCGCCCGCGGAGGTGGTCAATGAACATTTTCCAGAAAAGCTTGGCAGTACTTCTTTCTTGGTCGCTGGTGATTGGTACGGTGCCGGCAGGCTCCGCTTACGCCAAAGATTCCGCTCAATCGGACGCGCAGCCGGCAAATACCGGCACGACGCAGTCTCCCGAGGAATTGCAACAATTGGTGGCGCCGATTGCCCTCTACCCAGACGCATTGGTTTCACAAATCCTCGCGGGGGCGACGTATCCCACGGAAATCGTGGAAGCGAACCGCTGGATGCAAGGGAATCCGAACCTGAAGGGACAGGAGCTCGCGAACGAGGTCGATAAGCAAGCGTGGAACCCCAGCGTTAAGGCACTGACTCAATTCCCTTCCGTGTTGGCCAACATGGACAAGAACCTCTCTTGGACTTCCTCGCTGGGAGACGCTTACGCAAACCAGCCGCAGGATGTGATGGGTGCGGTGCAAGTGATGCGCGCGCACGCGCAGCAGGCTGGGAATCTGAAAACCGACAAGCACGAGAATGTTGAGACACAAGGCAACACGATCATCATCGAACCTGCGGAACCTGAGGTTGTCTACGTCCCCACATACGATCCCTGGATCGTTTATGGACCTCCGGTCGTTGCCTGGCCGGGGTGGTATTGGTATCCAGGACTCTACGTCCCGGGGCCGGGCATTGGTTTTGGCCTAGGCTTCGGGCTCGGCTTCTTGACCGGTTTCGCGTGGGGCTGGCACCACTGGGGATGTGATTGGGGACACAGGACAGTCATCTACAACCACAACGTCTACATCTCGCACAGCACGACCATCGTCAATCGCAACCATTTCAATCGAACCACAAACAGCCTTAACCGCGCTACGAACAATTTCAATCGCAGTACCAACAACTTCAATCGGAACACGAATACCGTCAATCGTGAACAAGCTAGTGCGCAGCATGGGCCGTCAGACGAATCTGACATGCATTCGGGAGCGTTCGGCGGGTATAACCACGGCGCTGTAGCGAATGGCTTTTCCGCGCGTGGCCGCTCAAGTTTCGGCGGAGGGGGTTTCCATGGAGGCGGGCGCAGGTAATTCGTACTCGAAATAACTCAACAAAAGCTTACATGGAGCGAAGGTCATGCAAATAGCAAACACGAGATTAGACTCACTTGATCGGTTTTGGTTTTTCTGGGTCCCGATGACGATTACTGTCGCTCTCTTCCTGACACTCACAATTTGGGTCAGGGTGTCGCTTGGGCAGGGACGACCGCAACCCACCTACGCATCGCCCGAAGAAGCGAGTCAGGCGCTATACGAGGCGGCCCAAAACGACAATGAGCAGGCGATTTTGCAGATCCTCGGAGGCCACAAGGAATTAGTCCTTTCGGATGACCCACAGGACGACAAAGCCGCCCGAAGGCAGTTCGCTGCGAAATTCAAGGAGATGCATCGGTTTGTGCGGCAATTCGACGGAACGTGGGTGCTGTACATCGGCGCGGAGAACTGGCCGTTCCCGGTACCGTTGGTGAGGGAAAAAGAAAAGTGGTTCTTCGATGCGGACGCGGGCACACAAGAAATCTTGTTTCGTCGAATTGGTGAAAATGAGTCCGCCGCGATCGAAGTTTGCCATGCTTTGACGCATGTCATGGAAGATCACCGTGAACCGACGAGCGATGATGTCGTCACGGCATATGCGCTCAACTTAGTGGACGCCGAACGGGCTGATGGCAGCCATACTCTGGCGGATCCCTTCCACGGATATTACTTCGTTAGAGTGAGCGATGACACTGATATACAGAATGGGGCTGTCCTTTTCATGTCCTATCCTGTCAAGTATCACTTCTCCGGCGTTATGACGTTCCTTGTCACCTCCGATAACGTTGTCTTTCAAAAAGATCTCGGTCCCGACACACCAAGACTCGCCAGGGCCCTCGGCAAAGATGCGCCGGATTTGAGCTGGCAGCTTGCCGAGTAGGCGTAAGCACCAATTGCCGTGACGAGACCTGCTCGCAATGAAGCTGAGTAGCGGATTGACTGCCGTATAAGGGGCCCAGTTGGCGCACCGACGGAGCTGCCGGCATCGGTATCAACCGCGCGACTCTCATCTTTCGATGAAGAAACTGGGCGTCGATCCCAGGCAGTCCGTCTGAACATCGACTCTTAACTGCGTCCTCAACTATCGGAGTTGACCCCGACAGTTTCGACCCTTTCAACTTTTTCAACACCGACACCTTCGACTCCTGGCGGGCTTCTCCCGAAA